>Ga0315309_1001581_pt1 | contig 13522 bp, 11 predicted proteins | sample TDP4_MG_FD_203080 | JGI IMG/M metagenome (GOLD analysis project Ga0315309, IMG submission 203080) | Freshwater sediment microbial communities from Lake Towuti, South Sulawesi, Indonesia - TDP4 | ecosystem: Environmental > Aquatic > Freshwater > Lake > Sediment | place: Indonesia: South Sulawesi...
ATTATCTTCGTGATGTTGAACGCCCACTTCTCCTCCAGCTTCGGGCCTAGGCAGTAGTAGAGCCCTCCCCTAATGCCGATGAGTATGTCGAGCTTGCCATCTGCGTCGATGTCGCCCAGCATGGCACTGTGCGCGACGTTGCCTTTCACGTGTTTCCTTGCGATCTCAGTTCCGTAGAAGCTGATTATGGCTATTCCGCCATTGTCACCTGAGTCGAGCCTCCAAAGGCCGAAGACAGCCTCGTACTCGCCATCGCCGTTAATATCGCCGATCGTGGGCATGTTGTGCAGCCAGTCGACCCAGAGCGGCGAGCTCCAGCTCCATTTCTCCTGCCCACCGTCGCTGAGGCAGTAGAAGACGCCGTTCAGGCCGCCCTCCGTCCCCGGGCCCTCTCCTAGGGACCTTGAGAACGCCAGAACCTCCAGCTTGCCATCACGGTCGATATCGAATGCATTCTGGAAGCTGTCGATGGACCTACCCGGGGGCAGGAACTTCACCCACTTCAGCTCGCCCGTGGACGTGAACACGTACACCTTGGCGTCGGCGCCGCCGCATATGACCTCCTTCTTTCCGTCGCCGTCGAGGTCCCTGGCGCAGGGCCCTCCGTACCTGAGATTGGCCGTGGGGTCGGTCCACTTCCACTTCAGCTTGCCGTCCCAGGTGATGGCGTAGACGATGCCGCTCGGCGCCACCCCGCAAGCGAAGAGGACCTCCAGCTTACCATCGCCATCGATGTCATCAGCCGAGTGCACCTTGCTTATGAGGCCTGGCACGATGTCCGAGTCCATGGGGGGATATACCCAGACCAGCTTGCCGGCCGGGCCGACCACGAACATCCTCCCGCCCTTCTCCGTTGCCAGTATAGTCTCCAGTTTCCCATCCCCATCGAGGTCGGCCAGGATGGGAGCCGTCCATGAAAAGCCCGTCGATACATACGAGGATACGTTGAACGTCCATTCCACCGTCATCTTCGGCAAGGCGAACGCCGAAGATGGCATCAGGATCGCTAGAACCAACGCAACTCCTGTCGCAAAAGCGATTCCGTTGTCTGAACGCACTATGGAATCACCAGCCCCAAAAAACCCGGTTGCTCCTTATAAAAGTTGTTGACATCGATTCGATCTCGGGAGAGGCAGCAAAAGGATGGACAGGCAATGCGCACGCAACGGGTGAACGGGATCGTCCTCGCTCAGCTGGTGCCTGCGAAGTTGATGAGCCGCACAGATGAGTGGAGGATCTCGCCTTCCGCCACCACATCCAGCTTCCAGAGGAGGGATCCTCCGCCCGCCCAGCGCCCATCAATGTAGTACAACAGATCCACCCTGCTGCCCTTCGCGATGGCATCGATTCTGATTCCTCCCATTTCGCGTTTCGGACTCGTTTCCCTCTCCCAGCTGTACGCGAGGCCAGCATCCACCTCCACGACGATCTTCGATAAAGAAACGGTTTCCGCGGGGAAGATAGCGGCCCCGCCCCTGAAACATGCCTCCAGCTCACCTCCCTCCCAGAGGAAACCATATGAGGCGGTGATTTCCCTCAGGGCGGAGTCCGAGAGATTGGGGGAGAGCCGCTCGAGGACCGGGAGGAAATCGTAGTAGACCAGTTCCTGCACCGATGTCTTGCCCGTGAGGTCAAAGCGCCTCGCCTCCACCTCGATGCCACATCGCGATGATGCCCGTCGCAGGAGAATGAGCGGAGGCTGCAGCTCGAGATCCTCCTGGCCAAGGGGCTCTAGGCCAAGCGACTCACCCGTGAAGCTGGGCAGGGTCCTGGCCCGGACCTCAACATCGTCAAGGTCGTGGGTGGCGATGAAGCTGACGCCGAAGGCGTATTCGTCACTGGATTGCGACATCTGTTCAGGGTAGATGACCGCGGAGACCATGATCCTTTCCTTCTCAGGAATCGCGACGAGCGTGACCACCGTCGCGGCTACCAGAGACACTGCCACGATCCCGATCGATTGCCTGTCCAGATCCTAGCCCCCCAAGCGCGTGGATGCCACTTCCCTGTATAGCCTCCGTCTGACCATGAGGGTCCAAAGCACGAACCCCGAGGCCATGAACGTGCCGCAGACCACGAGCCAGTTGATGACGTGGATCCACAGGAGCGCCCGGTTGAGCTCCTCCATGGCAACATCGTTGGCCTGTCTGGAATCCTCTATGAGTCGGTCAACCATCTCCGAGGTCTCCGCCTCCCTTTGGTCCACGTAGGCATCCCTGGCGGCAAGATATTGCCCCTCCAGCCCTGCCAAGCCAGCCTCGGCCTTTGCCATGCTCGCCCCGAACTTCTGCCCAAACTCAATCGTCGAGATGACGAGCTGCTTCCTTGTCCTAAACTCGGTGAATCTTTTCCGAATCGAATGGATCACATCTATGTCCTGCGGGAGATCCCTCTCAGTGCTGTAGAGCACCATGTTCATGATCATGTCAAGCCCGTAGGGATTGGCATCACGCACGTCCTGCCACCAGTTGACGGTCCTGTCATGACACGTCCAGGTTGTGCCGTTGCCGTACTTCCAGGAGATGAGGTGGGGCGTGTACCCGGGCCAAGGGATCGAGAGCTCGGGGAAGGGACCTTTGATCCAGGACCAGATGGTAGCGCCCGGTCTGGGGACAACCACCATGGCGTCGTACCTTGTGAGCGTCCACTTGATGGGCTTGCCCCTGAACATGAGAAGGACCGGCTTTAGGCTTGGGTCCTCGTTGAGCACTATCTCCATGGTTTGGTCGAACTTCCACCAGGGGCCCGTGATCACGGCATCGACATCGTTGGGGAAGGCCAGCTGCGTTACGGATGCGATCCACTGCCCATAGTACACCCCGCTCAGCAGGCTCCTGGAGTTCAGGCCACCCATGCCGTGGTCCCTGACGGCGTCGTGCAGCCATCTCTGCTGCGTGGACGAGAAGTGCACCATCTCGGTCCCCTCGAAGATCACGAACTCGTACTCCGCAAGCCGCTCATAGGTTCGGGGGAAGTACATCCTGACGTATCTCTTCCCCTCCTCAATACCCCCTGGGACATCGCGGCTCGGGATCGCGACCGGATCCATCATGGGCTCGCTCACGAACCAGTTCTTCATCAAGGACCCCTCGTATGCCCTGCCGGTCAGGATGATCTTGATCCTCTCGCCGGGATGGCCCACCGCGGCGCAACCCCCAGCGAGCATGCAAAGAGCAAGAACGGATGCGACATACATCCCCTGGACTCGAAGTACGCATGCCCAACCAGGGAAAGACGTCGACGTTCCTGGGGTCGACCGGCCCCAATTCGGGCGACGCATGCCTTCAGTGACTGGGCCTTTCATCCTTAAAATGGTGCTAGGCTCCCGCACCGCTCCGCATGGAGGCATGCGGTTTCGATCATGCCCGAGCGGGCTCAAGCTTCATGGAGGAAGGCGCCAGGTCTGGCAGGCGATTGCCGGGGTGGATTGGCCGACTAACGAGGCCCGTCCCCAATGAACTGGCCCGTCCTCTGACTAGCGCTTGGCCTGGGAGGCCAGAAGCCGGAACGCCTCGCGGAAAAGGTCCGACCGCAGATCCTCGGGGACGGCGCGCGGCTCACCTCCCTGGCCGGTCGATGCCTTCCTCATGGCCATCTCCAGGATTCCGAACTGCATGGCGAGGTTCTCGAGGACCTCCGGCCTGACGCTGGAAGCGGTCCCGCGGGCCAATGAGTAGTCAACCAGTTCCCTGGCGATCGTGCGGATCGCCTCCGGGTCCTCATCCGCAGCACGGGATAGAAGCTCGGTTGCCAGCATGGAGGGGAAGGCGCGGGGTTTTCGGGGCACTGGCCTCTCCATGCCTGCCACATCCCGAGAGGGCTGTTCCGCCTCGAGAAGCCCGTTCACGGCTGCAGGCTGTTCGGCTACCTCAGGTTGTTCCGGGACAAACTGTTCCTCCTGGATCGGGGCTTCCTCCGGCACCGGCGATTCCTCAGGAACAAGACGGTCCTCCACGACCGGTGCTTCCTCCAGAATCTGGGGCTCCGTGCCCGCCGGTCTTCCTATGTAGCGGACCGTCGTTGGCTGGGCCTTGGGGTAGCGTGGCCTGGACGCAAGGCCGGATAGCCCGCGGTAGGCGAGGACTGCGATGAAGATCGCGAGACAGACCAGGAGCATCAAGTTCGTGATGGTGTTAAGGTCCATGACCATCTCTCCGCAACTACACTGTATTGCCGAGTTCTTAAAGCTTCAGAGACGTCCTCCGAAATGTTCTGTTGCGCGGCCCACGAACTGAGGGAGGTCGAGATCGCCCATCGTGTGGCTCGCCCGGGCAATGACTAGCGAGGAATGAAGATGGATACTCCAGCATGGTCCTTGGACGAGTCCGCGACGTACAGGATCCCTGCCCGGTCCACAGCAGCAGCCTCGCATGTCATCACTCGCCCTCCAGCGGAGGCTGTCAACCTGGCGACGAAATCGCCGCTGTTGTTGTACTTGTCTATGCTGTTGGCCATGCCCGCCAAGCTGTCTCGGGCCATCAGATACACGTTGCCCCAGGCATCCGAGTTCATGGCGTGGTACTTGTAGTCGCCGTGGGTACGCTGGCCCTCGCGGCAAGGGTTGGCAAAGGAGGCAAGGCACTGCCCCTCGGGAGTGAACTTCTGGACCCGCCCGTGGTACTCCGCCACGAAGACATCGCCGTTCGGGTCAACGGCCAGGCCATGCGGGGCCTGGAACTCGCCCGGACCAGTGCCCGGCCGACCCCAGCTGCGCAGCAGGCGCCCTTCGTCGTCGTAGGCAACGACCTTGCTGTTGTCGACATCCACCACGAACACCGAGCCGTCGGGGGCAATATCCAAGGCATGGGGACGGAGAAGCTCGGCCTCCGCCTTCCCCTTCCTGGCCCAGGAGCGGAGGAAGCATCCGTCGCGATCGAAGACCTGGATCCGCCCGTTGTTGCCGTCTGTCACGTAGACCTCGCCCGAGCGACTAACCTTCGCGTCCCGGGGCCCATCCAGCTGGCCGGGTCCCGAACCCTTTCCTGACCCTATCTCCCCAAGGTAATCCCCGTGGCATGTGAAGCGGAATATCCTGGATAGTGTCGTGTCCACTATCAGGAGCCGATCAGCACCGTCGGTGCAGATGCTGTGGGCCGTGGAGATGCGCCCTTCGCCCTCCCCCTTTCTGTCCCAGAACTCCTGGATGCGGTAGAATGGAGAGAAGGAGTCGAAGACCACCGTGGCCCAGGACCTGCTCGGACTCCCTCCGCTGGCCCGTGCCTCGATCAGGATTTCGCCCCTAGTGGGTTTGGCCGGGGAGCAGTACCCCCACTCCGGGGTAACGGTGCCCACCTTGCGATTGCCCCCAGGTATGCCGTTGACAAGCCAGGTGAAGCCTGAGGAACCGGTTCCGCTGATGGTGAACGCCTGCCGCGATCCCGGGTCAAGATGGGAGATGCTCGGTCTTATAATGGGCTGCATGGCGCAGGTCGACCGACGGAGGCGTTGAAAAATGCGAACGAATGCCATCCGGTGCCAGAAGCATGGATCGACTGTTCAAACGGAAGAGGGCAACTGAGGTTGCTGGCTTCTCGTCAAGCGAGCTAGGGCCCTTCCGGCCCAGTTTGCGGCCTTCAGACCTCTGGTTTGGCTGCTTTCTCGGAAAAGACGAAGCCCAGCGACTCGCCGCGGTACACCGTCTTCTTGACCCACGGCATCTTCCCCTTGTCCACCCTGGCCTTCCAGTCAACCGTCGTCCCGCACTCGGGGCACCGGTACAGAAGCACGATCCTGATGTGTTTGGGCTCGAGGAGCATGATCTGGTCGGTGACGAGCATCAGGACGCCGCACTTGGGGCAGCTCTGCTGGTCCTCGGCCATTTCAACCTGTCCGCTCGATCTCGGACCCCTCTGATATAATTTTCCACCTGCCGGTCCTTTCCATTCGCCGCCCACGGAGCGATCCGATTCGCGCGGACGAAACCGTTATCCGAGCCGCATCAGATACACTTCGGAGCGGCTCGCTACGTCAACCGGCCAGCAGCCCGATCTCATCTCGGTCAGGAGCCTGCTATCCTCCCGCGGGCATGGGAAGATCAGGATACAGGATGTGGTATTCTCCGCATCCTCCCTGAGGGCATGCTGTTTCAAGGCCAAGGAAAGGTCGCTTCTCCGATCCAAGATCATGCATCTGGATGCTCGGCCCGCGCGCCTAAGAGGGGGCTCGTTTGTGGTGCCAGGTGCCCTGGTAGGACCGCCAGCGGATGCCTTCGAGTCCAAGAGCCCGGGATGGGTCGTTGACCGGGAGGATAGGAGGATGGGCGATGTGATGGATATTCTCATCGACGATGGGCTCCGGGCACGGGAGTTCGTCGCCGGCCTTCGCCATAATCTGCTCATCCCCAGCGATACCATGAGCATACTCTCAAAGGAGGAGAAGAAGGACTTCATGCGCAGGATTCCGGATGTTTCCTCGAGCTATGGAGGAGATGCCTACACAGTCGTGTCGGTGCCGGTCACCAGCGTGTGCAAGGTCAAGCCCGACCCCCTCTTCTACGAGCTGGTGACCAAGGTCTCGGTAGATGATCTAGCCAACTCGATCCTCCGGGCCCTCCGCGCGGGTAGATCGGAGAAGGGCCTCGTGAGAACTCTCTTCGAGGAGCTCACCCGGGGTAGGGGCTAGGCTAGGCGCGGTAAGCTGGCATATCACTGGCAAGCAATCAGCGTTGAGCTGTCCTACGGAATTGGCGAGGCCCCTCCTGCCCACTGTACCCACCACCATCACCATCCTGCAAGAATATTTTTATCAAGGAGTGCCGCCAGCCAGGGCGATGCGGTCAGTACCCATTTTCGCCCTAGCCTTGCTCTTTCTCATCGTGCCAGCGACGGCCAAGCAGCTGAAACGGGACAACCAAACAGGCGTGATCCGAGTCCTCTACATCGGCCAACCGTTCGAGGCGTGCCCCTACCATGTCTACAGGTTCGACCCCCTCATCTCTGCGACTCCGGTATCCGGCAACGCCTACGGTCTGCCCGGCACCCTCATTCAAAGGGCCATGCGTTTGTACATGCCCAGGAACAACGCCACCATGGTGTCCGCGTACGACATCATTGGGCTGGACGACACAACATGGTACAACTTTCCCCCCAACACCATAGTATGGATGGTCAAGGGGTGCACAGAGAACGCGCTCGGGCTCTTCATGGCGGGAGGTTTTGAATCCTTCGGGGGCGGCGCCGGGTACCCGACGTGGGGACAGACCGTCCTGAGTGAGGTGATGCCGGTCGAGTGCACCAGCATGTTCGGCCCCGACGGCCAGAACCTTGTGACGGCCCCGGACGATACCTTCATACGAAGCGTGCCGTGGGATGAATATGATCAGCATAACATCTTTGGCGGGTACAACATCGTGGAGCTGAGGCAGGGGGCGAACGAGCTCTCACAGCTCACCCGCCTTGGCGGCACGGGGGCGGGCCTCAGAGATCCCGGATGGGTCTGGTGGGACATCGGCAACGGGCGGTTCTTCGCATCGGCACAGGGCTTCCGGGGAGGATCGGCGGGCAGGGGGTTCATCCGCTGGAAGCACTACCCGGATTTTGTGTCCAATGTGGTGTATTTCCTAGCGGGTCTGACGCCTCCGTCGGACATCAACCTGCTGTACTTGACCCGACGAAGGTTCAAGGACATCTATGATGAGACCCAGGTCATCACGGGAACGATCGATTTCATCAGCAAATTCGGCGCCGACACCCGCAAGGTGGATAGGAAGGTCTCGGAGGCCGGTGTGCGGCTCGCGGATGCCAAGAAGCGCTTCGTGGACCTGGAACTGGTGGAGAGCAAGCAGATCGCAGATGAGGTCTTTGGGATGCTTCAGGAGGCCTACGGCCTGGCCCTGGATGCAAGGGATGCGGCTCTCTACTGGATCTTCGTCACGGAATGGTTTGTCGTCAGCGCGACAGGGCTCATATGCGGATTCGTGGTGTGGACGCTAATGATCAAGAGAAGGCTCTACAGAGAGGTCGAGGTCACAAGAGGAGGTCTTGCGGATGGTTGACAGGCGCCTAGTGGGTTTCATGGCAATCATCCTCGTTATAACGACGATACTCTCTTTCCTGATATTCCGCGTCGGGGAGAAGGATGTTGCCAAGATCCTCGCCCAGCGCACGCCGAGCGACATCCCCGGCGGCGTCCCCGGATCGCCCTCCTACTCCTTGGACGTGATGGCAGTCCGGGACCTTCCTGATCTCGTCATCCGGTTCAACTTCCTGGTCAGCCTCTCAGTGCCCCTTGTCAGACCCTGGAATGAGACCGCTGGACGGGAGTTTGAGGACATGATAGCGAACTTCCCGCGCCTGAAGGAGATAAGGACCTTTCTTGACTCCATGCAGACGCAGTTGGGAGGAGAGCCCACCTACAGGATCCTCCAATTTGAGCTGGGTGGGACGATGTACCTGTTCGACTTCACCGATGCGATTGCCGCCGTCGCCGGTGAGGACACGATCACAACGGTGTATACGATGTACGCATTCATCGTTGGCAGCGAAGGCACGGTAAGCGTCTTCGGCGGTTACAGGGATTTCTTCTTCTCAAGGGATACCGTCATCAGCAGGATCACATACACATCACCCAAGGAGTCGATGTGCTTCAGGTCCAAGGCTGCCATTGGCGAGGAGACCTGCTCCACCATCGATGAGGCTCCCGTCGGGATCCTTCATCTGCACGACCTTGCAGCAGGCCAGAAGATGCACATGGAGGTAACCCTCGACACGTTCTACATGTTTGGCCACGGCGGGATCATCCAGATGATCAGCGTTGAGACCGGATATGGTCCCGGTCCCATCACCCTCAAGTGGATCGGCAGTAGGACATAGCCTGACCAGGCTTTCTAGCTCCTTGGGAAACACTAATCACAACCGCGAAGGCTGCACCCTGTATGGACGTTGAAACCAAGCTGGAACTCATCAGGAGGGTTGGCGAGGAGATCATAACCGAGGAGGAGCTCAGGCAGCTCCTGGAGACCAAGGATCATCCGATCGCGTACGACGGCTTTGAGCCCTCGGGGCTTGCCCCCATACACTTTGCCCTCTACAGGGCGATCAACCTTCAGGACCTCCTGGATGCTGGCATCAGGTTCAAGCTCTGGCTCGCCGACTGGTACGCCTGGATCAACAACAAGATGGGCGGGGATCTTGAAGAGATCAGGAAGGTGGGCGAGTACTTCGTGGAGGTGTGGAGGGCAGCGGGGGTTGACACCACCAAGGTGGAGGTCCTCTGGGCCAGCGAGAACATGGACAGGGAGTACTGGAAGCGCGTGGTCCTCATCGCCAAGAACACCACGATCAGCAGGATGCAGCGCTGCCTCACGATCATGGGGCGAAAGCAGGGGGAGCTCCAGGACGTCGCGCAGTTCTTCTACCCGACGATGCAGGTCTCGGACATATTCCAGCTGAGGTGCGACATCTGCCAGCTCGGCATCGACCAGAGGCGGGCCAACATGCTCGCCAGGGAGATCGGGCCCAAGATCGGCCTGTGGAAGCCCGTTGCCGTCCACCACCATATCCTGATGGGCCTTCAGGGCCTCAAGAAGGGCGAGGGATTCGAAACCGAGCAGGGCATGGATGTGCAGATAACCTCCAAGATGAGCAAGTCGCTGCCCGAAAGCTGCATCTACGTCCACGATTCGCCCGAATCCATCAGGGACAAGGTCAGGGCGGCCTACTGCCCACCCAGGGAGGTCCTGAACAACCCAATGCTCGACTACTCCAAGCACGTGGTGTTCAGGAAGTTGGAATCCCTGCGGGTGGAGAGGCCGGCCAAGTACGGGGGGAGCATCGAGGTCGGAAGCTACCAGGAGTTGGAGCGCCTCTATGCGGCAGGAGAGATACATCCCCTCGACTTGAAGAACGCGGTGGCCGATGCCCTGGATCGGCTCATCGCGCCGGTGAGGGAGCACTTCGAGAGGAACCGAAGGGCAAACCGTCTGTACGAGCTTGTCAGGAGCGCCGAGGTGACGAGGTAGGTTCGAGCCGCCTGGAGAAGGTTATGCTGGCGTAGATCGCGCGGAACCCGTTTGCCTCGTAGGCTCGCTGGGCTGCAACGTTGTTCTGGTCGGTGAGGACCTCGACGTAGGCGGCGCCCACTGACGCCAACCAGTCCAGTGCCCTGGCGACCAGCATCTTGCCTATGCCCTTTGCTTGGTGGTCGGGTTCGACGGCAAGCGAGACGATCCGGCCCCACCTTAGTCCGAACTGTTCCGAGTTGCCGTCGTCAAGGGCCACCACGATGTAGGCGACCACGTTGCCCGAGTCCTCGGCGACGATGACCTCCATCGTCCTCTCCCGCCTTTCCGCTCTCTCGGCATATCCGGAGGCCTCACGGGCGTAGTAGTCAGCCACCCGTTTCCTGTCAAGCTCCCTGTCGATGGCATAGCGGGCAAGCCCCAGGCCCATGAAGGCCCGCGGCGCGATCCTCCGCATCGATTCCGAGTCACCCTTCCTGTACGATCGTATCCTCACGCAGACACCTTTTCCCTTGAGGGCGGCGCAGATACTATTTAAGCTCTCCACGGCAGCGCCACGTTGAGTGAAGAGAGCGATCCTGGTCCTAACCGTATCGTTGCTGGCCACTGCAACCATGGCGCGCGAACCCAGGAAGGACCAGCTTACCGGCAGGATCAGGGTTCTCTACATCGGGGACGCCTGGGGCCCGACGCCCTTCTTCCACATAGAGGCGGAGCCCTCCTTTGCAGCTACCCCCGTCCCAGCCACATATGCCCACATTGGGACCTATGGCGACAGGCAGCTGAGACAGTTCATGCGAATCTACATGCCGAGGACCTTCGGCGAATTCACAGCTAGCTACGACCTCGTCATATTAAGCGACACGAATCGGGGTCTGTTCATCTCAGAGCAATTGCAATGGTTCAAGCAGGGGGTGCAGAAGGAAGGCGTCGGGTTGATGATGGTGGGCGGAATCGAGGCGTTCGGGGGTTCTGGCTATCCCACCTGGGGCGGCTCTGCGGTCGAGGAAAGCCTGCCCGTCTTCTGCGTCGACGGCCAGACCTTCGGGAAGGATTTCAAGGTCAGGGTGAACTACCCTGATGACCCCTTCATCAAGTCCCTGCCTTGGAGGACGATGCCCTTCTTCCACGGCATGAACGTCGTCATCGCGAAGGAGGGATCCAGGGTCCTGCTTGGGGCCGACCTTCCCCCCAACCACCCCGTGCTGGTCTACTGGGAGTTCGGCAATGGCTCCTCGCTAGCCCACGCACCCGACTGGACGCCTGCCTGGGGAAGCTCGATCATGTACTACTGGGACTACTACTCCGACTACATCGCCAACCTGAACTACCTCACGGCGGGCACCGGGATCCCCCAGGACCCCGAGCTCATGCACCGAATAAGGAACGGGTTCCGGGACTACGCCCTGAACCGGGCCTTGTCGGTCAGCCTGATGGAGTTCGTCGAGAAGTTCGGCGCCAAGATCTCCCTTGGAGAGGAACATCTGTCTCGGATCGGGTCCGCGGAAAAGAGGGCGGAGGAGCTCTACATCGCCCAGGCCTACGACGAAGCCCTGGCGGTGCTGGACGGGATCAAGGAGGAGTTCGAGGCCCTTTCCCTGGAACTCATCGACCTGAAGGACAAGGCCCTCCTGTGGATCTACATAGCGGAGTGGTCCGCGGTGAGCGGCACGGCCGTGGCATGCGGCGTCGTCCTGTGGACGCTCATGATCAGGAGGCGCCTCTACAGGGAGGTCGGAACGACTAGGGCTCAGCTCTGAGCCTGATCGGGTGGAGTCCTCCCGCTCAGATCCGCGGGCCCTTCAGCCTCAGCGTCTTGATCTCGTAGGCGGAAAGCGGAACGGGCCCCTTCCCCTGTAGCCTAGCCACCGTTTGCCGCTCGGTCATGTCGATTTCTTCCAGCCCCTCGCACTTGATCCTTCCGCGCATCCCCGCATCTTCGATCCCCTGTCCATGGGCCTCGTATATGCGGAGGACGAGGTCTTCGGAGTCCTCGTGCGGCTTAAGGCACGACACCACCGAACCGGCAGCCGAGAGGGAAAGGAACGAAAGGGAGGCCGGAAGATCACCTTCGTGTTGGCTGTCCGCGTGGCAAAGCAGGGGGTTGTTGAACTCCAGGCCCTGGCGCACGACACCCGAGGTCCATTGGCCATCGTGCGGGTACAGCGCCAAGGAAGTTGAGTGGACTCCCGTGTCAGTTCCCTCGTTGGAGCGATGGCCCTTCGGATTTCTGAGCAATGTCAGCCTTATCGCCTTCCCGCCCTCGATGTCATATCCGTACCTGCCGTCGTTCAAGAGGGCAAGGCCGCGCTCGGCGTCGGAAAGGTCAACCCAGTTCTGCGCCGGCCTGTCGATCCCGGTCGCATCCCTGGAAATCGTGGCAAAGGGTATCTCGAACGTCGCCTTTGCCGCACCGAGATTGACGGACACCGATGCCTTGTACAGGACGTACATGTCGCCGCAGCTCAACGTGGTCCGACAGACAAGCCTAGGCACCGCCTTGCAGAGCGACAGCTCCTGAACGATCTCGGTGTTGCCCTCCTTCCTTGTGATCCTGACCATCGTCCTGACCGGGCCTCTCTCAACCAGATCCACCGACTGGGCCCGGGTGAGCTTGGAGGCATCGCCAGCAAGTTTGATATGCCAGGGATCGCCGCCATCCAAGTACCTCTGCACCACCAGCCCCTCCGGCTCCGAGACGAACTCGTGCCTGTCACGCATCAGCGATCGCACCAGCCCCGTTTGGGCATCGACCGCGGCCTTGAGGTACTCGTTCTCGAGCGTGAACTCGGTCGGCTTGGGGACCGTGTGCTGCGATCGTGGAGCCTTGCCATCAAGCGTGAGGCGATACAGCTTGTAGCCCAGAGCCGGCACCTTGCTCGCAACGAACAGGATGGTCAGGTTTCTGTTGGTTTTGTCGAATGTCCCGCGCGTGTCGGCCAGCATTTGGCATTCCACGACTCTGCCATCGGGGCCCGTTATCCTGGGCCAGGCGCGGTAGCTGTGTTCGAGCGTGACCTTCAGCTCCACGAGATCCGTCCTCTCCCAGTTGAGGGAGTTGAAGACGAGAACCGGCGTCCCCTTCCCCCGCGTATCGACCCTGGAGGATATCCGTCCCAGGGAAAGGGTGATGGTCTCGCGTGCGACGGCCTCCGCCTCGTCGTACCGGCGATGGGCCTCGTCGTAGGCCTCCTTGATCGCGGTCCCCGGGAGGATGTCATGCATCTGGTTTAGAAGCACCGCCTCCCAGGCCCGCCTGATGGCCTCCCGGGGGAAGTCCATCCCCGCCAGCATCGCGATGGAGCCGAACTTCTCGGCCGTCAAGAGCAGGTTCTCGCAGAGCCTGTTGCTCCTCTTGACCTCGCAGTAGGTGCTGTAGGGCCCCACGTTGTTGCCGCCCTTCGGATCAAGGTACTGGGCGAGTTCCCCCCTGTAGGTTGGAATGCCGGAGAGGCCGTCACCCTCCAGATCCTCGAAGAACGTGGCAGATGTCGAGAACTTGACCGAGGGACCGACGGGAAGTTGGCCGAACCACTTCACGCCCTCGATGCTCGCGCGAAGGGG
>Ga0315309_1001582_pt1 | contig 13512 bp, 12 predicted proteins | sample TDP4_MG_FD_203080 | JGI IMG/M metagenome (GOLD analysis project Ga0315309, IMG submission 203080) | Freshwater sediment microbial communities from Lake Towuti, South Sulawesi, Indonesia - TDP4 | ecosystem: Environmental > Aquatic > Freshwater > Lake > Sediment | place: Indonesia: South Sulawesi...
CGTCTGAGGGGTTATCGGGTAGGCGGAGATCACGTCCACGTTGCTCTGCTTGGTGGCGTATGCCACCGCTTCGTCCCCCGTCATGCCTACGACTTTCTGGCTCACGGTCTCACATCCCCTTCATGGTTATGCACTTCACCGGGCAGACTTGGGCGCATATTCCGCATCCCTTGCAGTAGTCCGGGTCTATCTCAACCCCCTTCTCCGGATGCCTAAGGATGGTCGGCTCGGGACAGTATATCCAGCAGAACAGGCATTTCACGCATTTGTCGTAGTCGATCTCGGGGGTCTGGCTTCTCCAGACTCCGGTCTTGTAGTCTCTCGAGTTTCTCGGGGTCGTGATTGCTCCCGCTATCTCGACGTTCCTCCAGCCTTTCATGCGAGTTTTCTGGCTGGCCATCTATCGAGTCACCTCTTGGTAGCCCCTCTCCAAGGCCTGAAGGTTCTTGGCCAGGGTGTCTCCTGAGAATCTTTCCTCGAAAACCTTCCTGAGGCTTTCGAGCTTGACCAGTCCTGTCGAGTTGGCTACTGCCCCCATCACCGTCGTGTTGTATATCGGTGCCTGGAAAACTTCCTGTGCTATCCTGACAGCGTCGACCGTGAAGATCCTCTGCGTCGGTAAGCCGAACCTCTTTCTGAGAAAGTCCTCCTCATAGCTCAAGTTCTCCTCAATGCTGGCGATCAGCATCCCGCCTGTCTTCAGCCCCTCAAAGGTGCCGAGCTCGTTCAGAAAGGCGGGGTCGACAACGGCCACCACGTCGGGCTCATAGATCTGTTGGTGTATGTCTATGCGTCCCGTGCTGATCCGGGTGAAGCCTCGGACCGGTGCCCCCGATCTCTCTGGACCGAACTCAGGAAAGGCCTGAGCATACTTTCCCTCTCTCAGCGCAGCCCTTGCAAAGAGCTGGTTCGCCAGCACGATGCCTTGACCTCCCCTTCCGTGCCAGCGCATCTCATAGATTTTCGGCATGGCTTCGCAACTCAGTCGGCCGGATGGAAGGGCTCACTATAAGCTTTCTCCATCCATGGAGCGGCAGTTTCAGGAGTGCTGCCTCAAGCTTCGCTAGGCAAACTTATATTACCGCTCTCCGGGGACGAAGGCTGAGAAGAGTTGGTGTCAAAAGGCTTCCTCCGGGTTGCCAAAGTCTCGGATATCCCTCCGGGGCAAAGAAGACTTATCAATGCCGGTGGCGAAGAGGTTCTCGTTCTCAACGTGAAGGGACGATTCTACGCAATCGGATCAAAGTGCACACACCTTGGGTTCTCCCTCCTCACTGGCCCAGTTGAAGGAACCGTTATCACGTGCCCGAACCACAAGTCCAAGTTTGACATCACCACCGGGAAGGTGCTGTCGCTTCCAGCGAAGGTATCCTTGCCAACCTACGAAGTCAAGGTTGAGGGACAGGACATCTATCTGAAGACCCTTTGAACGCGCCGGGGATCATTCGGTCCAAGATGAAGATGGGCTTACGTACCGAGTCGTAGGCAACATCTCGGGTGTTCTTGATACCTCCGGTCAGTCTGGAAGAACAAGGTAACTCATCGTCCACTCCCTTCCACGTCTGGCGGCTCCCGCTCCGGCTCGAGCGTCGACGAGGGAAGAGCACGAGGCCTGCGTCGCTGCAGCACATCTTCACAGTATGCTCTCATTATCTCGGCTACGCTCCACGCCTGTGAGATGCATCCGCGAGGAGTGTGAGGCGGGTCCCCATCGAATATCTCAGAGACGGTGCCGACGCCTGCTTCCGTGAGGTGGCTGTAGAAACGATCTAAGAGATTCTTCGCCTCGGATCTCACAGCTTCACCTTTGCCCCGAGCCCTGACGTGGGCAGTCACGTAGGGGCCGATCAACCAGGCCCAGACGGTTCCTTGGTGGTAGGCAGAGTCTCTGCTGTACCTATCCCCGGTGTATGTGCCTATGTAACGCGAGTCGCTGGGTGAAAGGCTGCGGAGACCGAATGGGGTTAGAAGGTCTCTCTCCACGACTTCCAGTATGTCGAGCTGCTTGCTTCCCGATACCACTGGGTAGGGGAGGCTGATGGCGAAGATCTGGTTTGGCCTTATGGACTCATCTCGTTCACCATTCTCTACGCGGTCGTACAGAGATTTCTCACGCACGTTCCAGAAGACTCGGTTGAAGCTCTTCTCGGCGTTTTCAGCCATTCTTCTGTAGTTCGAGCTTTCCCCCTCGTCCAGTATGGTTGAGAAGAACTCCATGCACTTCAAGGCGTTGTACCACAGCGCGTTTATCTCTACGGGTTTCCCGACCCTGGGAGTGACCGCCCGTCCCTCGACGACGGCATCCATCCAGGTGAGGGCGTACCCTTCCTCGCCGCCGCTCAGCAAGCCGTCGGCGTCCAGACGGATGTTGTGCTTGGTTCCCTGATTGTGCCAGCGGACAATATCCTGCAGCTTGGGGTAGAGGGTCCTCAGCAGCTCTGTGTCCCCTGTGTATTCAAAGTACTTGTAGACAGCGTAGATGAACCAGAGGGTTGCATCCATCGTGTTATACTCAGCTTCCTCACCTCCCTCAGGGAATGTGTTTGGGATCAACCCCTGCTTCAGGTAGTGCGAGAAGCTGAGAAGGATTCTCTTGGCGTCCTGATATCTTCCGGTTACAAGGGAAAGGCCTGGAAGAGAGATCATCGCGTCTCTCCCCCAGTCGCCGAACCAGTGGTACCCGGCTATCACGGTCTTGTTCGCCGTCGAGCGTCGCGCCACTATGAAAGAGTCAGCGGCCGCAACCAACGCCCTCGGAAGCAGCGGGACATCGGGGACAAGGGTCTCCAGGTGAGCGAGCCTCTGCTTCTCTTTTCGGAGCTCGTCCTGCGGTGAATGTGCGTCGGCGTGATCAGATGCAATGAGGGAGACGGATTCCTCAAGACCGAGCTCTGCGGTGAACGACCCGGGTTGATGGCTGTCCTCCTTATCGTTCTGCCCTCTGGCGGTCTCCTCGTCGTAGACGAAGTTGTAGTACCACTCGCCCCCGGGCGAGTAGGCGGCGAGGTCCGATGTCAGGTACAGATTTGCGCAGGGAGGATCAGTGCTCAGAGCCACCGCTCTATCCCGTGCCTCCTGCCGGAAAACCATGCCCTGGGAACGTTGAGTTCGGCCGTGGAAGTCTCTGCAGTTGACGAGGGGGAGAAGGGAAAGAGAAACGGGTTGATCGGTCTCGTCCACCCTGTACGTGACGACTGTGGTGTTCTCTCCGTGAACCATGAACACCGTCTTGCTCAGTGCGGTCCTGCCGAAACGGTAGCTGAAGACCGGCACGGGGTCGAGCCTGAACTCATCCAGATACTCATAGCCCTTTGGGTAGATGATGCCCGGATACTTGTTGACCGAAAGGTTGTACTCCTTTCCCGCCACAGCAGCTTTCTCCTCGATCTTGGAGAGGAGAAGCGTCCTCTTCAGCGGGGGCTCCAGAGCTGCGACAAGGAGACCGTGGTAACCCCTCGTATTTAGGCCAATTACGGTGGATGAGGCATATCCTCCCAAGCCATTCGTGACTATCCATTCTCTTGAGGTGGCGCGACGATAATCCTGTACGACGTCCTTTCCGACGGAGATCATTGATCGTCACGCACCGGATTTCATAGCTTCAATCTCGAACAATCTATTTGAGGATTGAGGCTTGCCATGAACACCCCACAGGGTTACCAGCAAGGCCGGGGTGGCTCCTGGCGGTCCCTAGCTGCGGAGAACGGTCGGTCGATCGATCATCGAGTTTCCTCCAGCCATGAAGAGCAGCAAGAGGCTCGTTCAAACGGGTCGGTTGCCGACCCGCCCTTCACGGTGATGTGAGATAGCCTTCTGCAGCTGGTTGATTCTTCGACGGAGAATGAGGAGGAGTTCTTTTCGGAGCCGCTCCCCCTTAAGCTTGCGTTTCGAGAGCTCTTGGATCTTGTCCGCCAGCTCGGCGTCGACGATCACCTGCCGGAACCATCGCTCAAAATCCCCTCGCTCCATGTGGAACTCTATGGATTTGCTGTTGACGTTCTCGATCGCTGAGGTGAACTCAAACGTGCTTCTTGCGCTTCGCTCTGTAGGTCTGGCGAATCCGTAGAAGAAAGTGAAACATTCGCTCGGCGGCACGGAGTCAAGCATTCTCCTTGCGATCAGGTCAGGTCTCTGGAGCTCCTGAGAGATCCTGGCCTCCAAGTCCGCCATGACCTTGAGGTAGACTCCGAAGGCCTGTACCGGGCTGCCGAGCGGGCTGAAGTAGCTGTGAACATCGCCTGGTCCTGCACCCTTGGTACTCATGTAGTAAAGGTGATCGCTGATCTGAAGATACCTCCATAGCTTTACCAGCTCGGGATCTCCCAACTCCCCAATCGCGGCTTCAATCCTCTTCTGCAGCTCGAAGCAGCTGAGCTGCATCTGGTTGCCGATCCAGGCACTAGTGTCTCGCTCCAGATCGGCCCAAGAGATCGTGCCGTACTCAAAGACATCGACCTCATCGACAGGGCTGTGTCGCTCAACCACCTCGCTCGGCGTGTGCCACTCCAGTTGGTCCCACTTGATTACTTCGCCGGGAAGCCATCTAAGAAAATCATGGATCCCGCTCTCCGGCCAGTGGTGTTCCCCGAAGGTTTCGTAGTCGACGAAGATGTTGATCACGTCTCCTGGGGTGGCTGCCAGCCAGCTGGAGTACTTCTGGGCGGTGAGCGGCCACTCCTCCCACCAAGTCGAGGAGAAACGGAAGCCGATGTCATCAGAGATCCGATAGTTTCGGAACAGCACCCGGATGTTAGAGCCTCTCGCCCTATAGACATAGTTGGGGCTTCTCCATCCGAGGACGCGTTCAACACCTTCTGTGACCGCGGCTCTGTAACCCATGAGATCCAACGTTTTGGCGATGGCGTTGTTGTAGATGCACTCAGTGTTCTCCACGACCCTCGGTTCCCAGTCGAAGAGATCTTTCATCAGCTGGCGGTGCATGCGAATCTGTTCAACGAACTCAGAGCGATCGGATCCGAAGAGGCTGGCGAGTGAGTGGTAGTAGGTCTGCTCGAGAAACTCCACGCAGCCCGATCGCGCAAGCTGCCTGAACGACTCAAGTAGGTCCGGGCTCCATCGCTCGCACTGCTCGACGAAGACCCCTGAGAGGCTGTATGCGACCTTGAACTGCTTCCTGCTTCCCTTGAATCTGTCGATCTGCTCCAGGATCGCGTTGTTAGCCGGGAAGTAACACTTCCGAGCAGCCCTTTCCAACACCTCTCGGTTCAACCGGTGGTCGAAGTAAAGATCGAAGAGATCTTTCTTTGTGACTAGGCGTCTAGCCAAGAGGTCAGCGTGGAAGTTTCGGTTAAGCCTGAAGGGCTGATGCACCTCGAAGATGAAGCATACATCCGTCACGTCCTCGTCACCGACCCTTGTTCTCCATGATTATCCTAATAACCTTGCGGACCGATCGATCGATCGGTCGGAGGAGAAGATGTCGATCATCGCGAAAGTATCTTCGCAGCCCTCCAAAGCCTGATGTCTAATTTCTTCACCCTTCTGGCGCTGGAGAGCCTTGGGTAAACAAGTTTTCCACCTTTCATTCCCACAAAGTTTCTTCGAGCACCCTTCAACAAGAGGTTGACGGCTGCGACACCATAGAGTGATGCAAGGACCCTGTCGTCTGCTGAGGGTGGGCCGCCCCTCTGGACGTGTCCGAGGACGGTCATCCTTACGTCGTACCCAGCCCTCTCGGTCAGTTCTTCGGCGAGGAGTGATGGGTCTCCCGCTCCTTCTGACATGACGATGATGCTGGACGTCTTTCCGCTTTCGCGTGCCCTGGCCATTTCGTCGGCGATCGAGCAAGGGTCGTACTCTATTTCCGGGACGAGTATTATCTCCGCCCCTGAGCCCAGGCCCACCTCCAGTGCTATGAAGCCTCTCGTCCGGCCCATGACGACTACGATGAAGAGCCTTTCATGTGAGGTTGCGGTGTCTCTGATCTTGTCTATCTCCGTGAGGGCTGTGTTGACGGCTGTGTCGAAGCCGATTGTCACATCTGTTCCTGCGACGTCGTTGTCTATCGTGGAGGGTATGCCTATGACGGGTAGGCCGCTGATCTTCTGGAGTTGGTCTGCGCCCGTGAGCGAGCCGTCGCCGCCTATCACCACCAGGCCATCTAGATTGTTGTCGTGGAGGACTGCGGCCGCCTTCTGGAGGCCGTTTCGTGTTTTCATCTCTTCGCATCTGGCCGTCTTGAGCATGGTGCCTCCAACGTTGACGATGCCGCTCACGGACCTAGATGTCAGGGGCAGTGCCTCGTTGTTCATTAGGCCGAGGTATCCTCTCTCGAAGCCGGAGACCCGGAGTCCCCTGTAGATGGCGGCTCGGACCACGGCTCGGAGCGCTGCGTTCATTCCGGGGGCGTCGCCTCCGCTCGTGAGCAGACCTAGGGTCTTCATGTTCGATCGACAGCAGTTTCTCTTGTTGACGGGTAGAAATGCGTTCTGGTCGCGTGGTTCTTCCACAGGGTTTTTCGCGGTTCCAGTTTCCTCGGAGGGGTGTGGCAATTGCGTGATCGGTCATCGATCCCTTGATCGAAACGATATATCCCTGAGTGTAAGGGCTTCCACCGACCACCGATACCCCGCTGAAGGTGTGAGAAGACCGTTGCCCACTGGTAGCCCCGAGGAGAAGCTCAGGACACTGAAGAGAAGAATAGTTGCTTGTCGCAGATGCCCCCGGCTGAGAACCTACTGCACTAGGGTGGCGAGAGAGAAGAAGCCTCGGTTCAGGTCTTGGACCTACTGGGGCAAGCCTGTCCCCGGATTCGGAGACCCCGAGGCCGAGCTGCTGGTCGTCGGGCTCGCGCCGGCGGCACACGGCTCCAACCGAACAGGCCGCATGTTCACCGGCGACAGGTCGGGCAACCTGCTCGTCGCCACCCTCCACAGACATGGATTCGCGAGCATAGACACCAGCGAAGAGATCGGTGATGGACTACAGTTGAGGAGAGCCTACTTGACTGCGGCCGTTCGCTGCGCTCCGCCCCAGAACAAGCCGACCCGAAATGAGATAGCCAACTGCTCCGAATACTTGGCGCGAGAGGTCGAGATACTGGACAAGGCACGCGTTGTCCTGACGCTGGGCAGGATAGCCTTCGAGTCGTATCTCAACGCTATTGCGCAGCTCGACCCGAACTTGGAGCTGAAAGAAATTCGGTTCAAGCACGGCACCCTCCACAACATTGGCGACGTCCGACACCCATTCCTCTTGGCTTCCTATCATCCCAGCCCTCAGAACACCCAGACCGGAAGGCTTACACCCGAGATGTGGGACGGCATCTTCGACTCCGTTGCACGGCTAATAGGAAAGAATCGATAGATCGATCGAAAAGGATGCGGTCTCATGATCGAGCGTTCAACCTGCGGCGCGAGCCTCGTCGCCTGTTCTCAGCTGATCTGTTTGTGCATGAGGAGTGATAGAGCTTCCGCTACCCAGACAAACGCGGTTCTTTCGATCGAAAGATCGAGGCTGTTAGACCGGTGCTTCCGCAGCGGGCGGCAGTGCCCTCTCGCCGGTTGCTTCCGCGTAGACTAGACCGGCTGACCTCGCTACGAACGTGCCGTAGACCGGGAGCAACACGAGGCCGATCAGCCAACCGATCACCGGTATTGCCACGACGAGGCCATAGATCCATGAGATGATGTAGATGACAATGACCCAGAGGATGAAGCTACCCCATCCAACCCTGGCGATGATGGCGGTGATCTCCCCGAAAGCAAAGGCCTTCCCGAAGCTCTTCTTCTTCACCATGTGGGTGATCCCCATGGTCGCAATGATGGCGATGAAGAACGCCAAGATGACGCCGACGACGATCATTATGATCCCCGCGCCGACGGCGAAGAACGGGAATCCCCCCCATCCCAAGTAGCCGAAGAGCCCGGCGGCGATCAGAGGTCCGGCGGCCAGACCGACCAGAACCGCCGGGATGATGGCATAGATTATGAGCGCGACCACAATCTTGAGACCCTCCACCCACAACTCTCCGTAGTCCTCCAACTTCGGCGGCTCGCCTCGGCTGGGAGTCTCCCGGATCACCCTCGCCAGGTAGCCAAGCGTGATGAAGTCGACGATGGGGATTATGGAGAGAACGACCAGGACCAGAAGCCTTCCCGCGTCACTGAACAACTTGACCGCGTATTGATATGCCTCTCCCAGATTCCTACCTATGTCCATTTTTTCTCCTTCTCATCTAACTTCTTTCTACCACGCACGAGCGCTTCGTACTGTATTTATAATTACTGTTTGACTCGGATGGTGTCAGGGCAGATGGCAGGCTACGGTCGCTGGGTTCAGCTCCCTGTGTACGTTGTCAGTCGGCCTCTCTTGCGGTTCTCCGATAGTCACTCCACGCGCCTCTTCACAAGAACAAGAGTGGTCGTCTTCTCACCTGATCTTCCATGCGTTGTCGGCCCCCGAAGTGCGGACCCACCGCCGCTCTAGAAGTGCTCTCGATCGATTTAGAAGTCTCCATTCGTAGAAAGCGACTGGATTATGGCTTTGCTTTTATAGCCTCAAAAACACCGCGGGTCGGGGTTGGAGCGGCGGGACCGTGAAGCAGCAGAAGGCGCTCCTCGATCGTCTCTCCGCCAGCCCCATTTTGCGGCGCACAACGTACCTCGTGGCGCTCGCCTTCTTTCTTCTCATAGTCCTGGCGCCCGTCATGGCGGGACTGATGTTGAAGCTGCCCACGCTGCCGGAGGCGCTGGGCAATCCGAAGCAGCTTGAGGGAATGGTCCCGGCGCTCTTGGTCTCCTTCGAGATCGCCGCCCTCGCCACGGTCACAGATGTCTTAACCGGTCTGCCCCTGGCGTGGGTTATTTCCCGTCGCTCCGGGCGCTGGGTCAACCTCCTGGACACGCTCGTAGACATGCCTCTCATCATGCCTACAGCGGCCTTGGGCTACTCGGTTCTGTTGTTCTGGAGCGCAGGCGGAGGACTGTCTGAGGTTTTCGGGGGGCAGATCGTGAGCCCGGGATGGATCCTCGTCTTTCTCCTACACCTCACGTTCACGTATCCATACATCGTACGCACGTTGGTGGGTATCATCAGGGAAACGGATCTCTCCTACGAGGTAGCTGCGAGGACTCTCGGTGCTTCGCCGTTCAGCGTCTTCAGAACTGTGAGCCTCCCTCTCCTCCGGAGCGGGGTCCTGGCGGCGATCGCGTTGGCTTTCTCCCGTTCCCTTTCGGAGACCGGCGCCACCTTGATGGTTGCGGGGAGCACGGAGACGGCAACCGTCTACATAAAGAACCGTCTCAGTGCCGGGGTGGAAGGCCCCCTAGTGGTCACGAGCATCCTCTTGATCGCTCTGGCGCTCATTGTTCTCCTGATCACGTCGATTGCGGCAAGAAGGTTGAGGCTTCCGCTCCGGGGGGCGTGGCCTCGCGCGGAGCGGCGCCTAAGCACGCGCGCGGCCACTGCCTCAAGAAACACAGGCGCACTGCTCTTTTTTGCTCTCGGCATCCTCGTGCCGGCTTTCTTCCTTTTTTCTCCTGCTCTCTCTCAGCAGGGTTTTCCCGGGCTTTCTGAATCCGTGTCAGCGAGCGGAAAGTGGTCGGGCTTCTGGCCTAGCCTCGCCACCTCCTTTGAGGTAGCCGGCGTCGCGGTGGCCATCAACGTGGCCTTCGGTTTGCCGATGGCGATTGCTTTGGCGCGGCGCAAGTACGGCAAGGCGAGCCATCTAATCGACTCTCTTGTCAACGTTCCTCTCATAGTGCCCACTGTTGCGCTTGGAACATCTCTGAGGTTCTTCTGGCTGGGCCTGGGCTTCTCCTCTTTCATCCCAGAGATCATCCTAGTCGTTCTTGCACATGTTTCATTCACCTATCCCTTCGTCGTGCGGACGACCACAGCCTCCATAGAGGGAGTGGATCCCGAGCTTGAGGACACGGCGCGAACCTTGGGAGCCAGCCCTTTCTCGGTCTTCCGAACGTTGACCCTTCCTCTGGCAGCGAACGCCCTCTTCGCTGGAGCCCTGATGGCATTCACTCGAAGCATGGACGAGACCGGGGCGACGATAGCGGTCGCGCGAGACGTCAGGACGGCTCCGCTCCTTCTGGTGGACTGGGTGACGGGAGCTCAGGCAGGCTCCATGCCTGTTTCCCAGGCGGCTTGGGGATGCATCTGGCTCACAGCGGCGTCCTTCGCAGCTATGTTGATCTCGAGGTGGATCACCCGAAGAAGGTGAGAACATGCCTGACCTGGCTCTCATCGACGTGAGAAAGAAGTTCGGATACGTGGTTGCGCTCAAGGACGTGGACCTCCACGTCGCAGATGGAGAGTATGCGGTGGTACTGGGCTCAACGGGTGCGGGCAAGACGACCCTCCTTCGGGTGGCGAGTGGCATCCTTCAACCCGACGCCGGAGAGGTGCAGATAGACGGAAAGACTGTGAATCATGTGCCTCCTGAGGACCGTGAGGTCGGCTACTTTCCCCAGAGCTATGCTCTCTTCCCCCACATGACGGTCCAAGAGAACGTGGAGTACGGGTTGAGGGCGAGGGGAGAGAGCAGAGAGGAGGCGTCGGAGCGTGTTTTCGAGGTCCTAGAACTGGTTGGCCTGGCGAGGAGAGCACGGTCTCTGCCCAGCGAGCTGAGCGGAGGCATGCAGCAGAGGGTTGCTCTGGCACGTGCCATTGCTCCGGGATTTAAGATCCTCCTCCTGGATGAACCGCTAGGTGCTCTGGACGCCATCCTGAGGATCGAGCTGCGTCATGAGCTGAGGCTGCTCGCCCGGCGGCTAGGTGCCACGGTTCTTCACGTGACCCATGACCAGGAAGAGGCCCTTTTCCTAGCCGACAGGCTCGTTGTTATGCGTAGAGGGGTTATCGAGCAGGTCGGGCATCCGCGCGAGGTCTATGATCGGCCAGACAGCATCTTTGTGGGCAACTTCGTCGGTGAGATGAACTTCATCGAGGGTATAGTGACGGCTGGCGCCAACGGCTCGAGTGTCTTTGAGTCGAAAGGCCTAGCCCTGACAATGCCTCACGGTCAGTCGGTCGAGGGTCGACAGGCGGTGTTGGCCGTTCGCCCCGAGAACGCGCGTCTAAACTTGACGGATAGGCGTGGAGAGAACGTTCTTCGAGCCAGGGTGATTTCTACCACTTTCTCCGGGGGCGTCTACCGCGTAAGAGTTCTCCTGCCTGGAGACCGTGGGTTTACAGCGAAGACTCCTCACGTCCCGGGGTTTAGGGCGCCAAGTCCGGACGAGGAGATCTATGTCCAGCTCCATCCCTCTGACCTCCTAGTGTACCCGTATCCTCCGCAGGGACTCCTCAAGGCACTCGCTTACGAATAGGGGGAAACAGTTTGCCAGAGGTCAAGTTGGTGAACGTAACCAAGAGGTTCGGAGAGGTCCAGGCCCTTACGAACATCAGCCTCACAATCGAGGATCGGGAATACGTCTCGGTCATCGGGCCCAGCGGATGCGGAAAAACAACTCTACTCAGAATCATAGCTGGTACCATTGAACCCGACGGTGGGGAGGTCCGGGTAGACGGAAAGCCGATGAGAGAAGTTCCACCTGAAGATCGGGGAATCGCGTACGTTTTCCAGAACCTTCTGCTCTTCCCTCACATGAATGTCGTCGAGAACGTCAGCTATGGTCCGGTGATAAGGAACAGAGGCCGGCGTGAAACGTCTCGTGTCGTGAGCGACATCCTTCGATTGATGGATCTGCACCTTCGAGGAGAGGCCTCCCCCACTGAGTTGAGCAGAGGGATGCAGCAGAAGATCGCGTTGGCCCGATCCTTGGCCTCAGGGTCCAGCCTCCTCCTCTTGGATGAACCGCTCAGTACCTTGGACACGAGGGCTCGGTACGAGCTGCGGCACGAGCTCCGCGAGCTAGTCAAGGACGTGGGTTTGACTGCGATCCATGTGACCCACGATCAGGACGAGGCGATGTCTGTTGCGGACCGTGTGGTTGTCATGCGGAAGGGGAGCCTGGTGGACAGCGGTCCGCCTGTAGCCCTCTATGAACAGCCTAGGACACCCTTTCTAGCAAGGTTTCTGGGGGGAGAATGCAACTTCTTGGAGGGGGTTATCGCCTCCAGCGAGAGAGACTTCACGGAGATCGCGGTAGGCGACCTCTTGCTTCAAGGGCCCCCGAGTAGTCTGAAGATCGGGGAGAGAACGCTGGTAGCCATCAGGCCCGAGCATCTCACCTTCGATTCACGGCGAAAGGTCGGGATTCCTGCAAGGGTAGAGGATGCACAGTACCTTGGTGTCTTTACACGGTATCGGCTCAGGACAGACTCAGGCCTGGAGATGATCGCCAAGAGGTTCTCGGGGGAGCAGGTTTTTATGCGCGGTGACAGAGTGTCAGTTTCCATGGACCGAGGAGCCGTAAACTTGTTTCCAGCCCCAGGAGAAGGTGTGAAGGAGGCGACGAGCATTGAATGAGAGGCTCCTACGCTGGTTTGAGAAGAGGGTGGAGACCGAAGCCGTTCGAAAGCTCAGACATCAGATGGAGCTGGTGCTGAAGACATCCAGGACCTGCACGGAGGCTCTGCAGGAAGCGGTGGAGGGCAGGGCAAGGGAGGCAGCAAACAAGTGCCTAGAGGCGAGTATGCTTGAACGAGAAGCCGACACCCTTCGAAGGGAAATAACAGACAAGGTCGCAGCTGGAGACCTGCCGGCCGAGGACCGAGACGACTTCATGAGGCTCGCAAGACTCATCGATCTGGTTGCCGACTGGTCCCTGGAGTCATGTCGCACCCTTCAAGTCGTCGGAGCACGGTTCGCTCTGATCCTCAATGCGTCCCCGCCTGAGAAGAAGTTGCTGAACGAGTTCAGGGAGAACATCCTGTCCTGCGTCGAGAAGCTGAAACAGAGTCTGGACGAGCTGTTCCGGAGAAATGTGGAGAGGGCTCTTGAACTTGCGGACGATGTAGAGCGAGCCGAAGAAAGGGTTGATGAGCTGTATCAGAAAGCTCGCACGACCTTCCTAGCAACCAAGCGTGGAGAAGTCTTCGCAGGAGAAGTCGTGGTTCTCGGTGAGCTGTTAGACGCCTTGGAGAACGTGGCAGACCGGTGTGAAGACTCATGCGACCAGATCAGGGTCATAGCCGTCCGCGCCCTGGCTTAAGAAGAGGGCCAACCGAATCCCTCGACCGATCGATCTCGCCTCCGCCCCGCGCGGGGGGAAGCTCGCCGAAAAACTCACTTCAGATTCACCCAGCGTCAGCCCCCTTGGGGCTGACATCGATGGAGTTCTCTTTCTCGGGCTGTGGCCGCTTTCACTAAATGGTGAAACCCTTAAGTAGCGACGCATTGGTTAAGTGAAACGAGCAGAAATTGAAGAAGACTGAGCGAGTCTACCGAGAAATCCTACTGAATTCGCTGGGAGGACACGACACCGTCTTACAGAAAGACCTCGCCTCAAGATGTGCAGTGTCCATAGGGCTCGTAAACAAGGTCGTTCGCAAACTTGAGCTAGCTCGCTCCCTTGAGGCTACGCCGAGGGGGGTGAGGATCCTCTCACCAGCCAGGGTCCTCAACCTGTGGGC
>Ga0315309_1001583_pt1 | contig 13507 bp, 14 predicted proteins | sample TDP4_MG_FD_203080 | JGI IMG/M metagenome (GOLD analysis project Ga0315309, IMG submission 203080) | Freshwater sediment microbial communities from Lake Towuti, South Sulawesi, Indonesia - TDP4 | ecosystem: Environmental > Aquatic > Freshwater > Lake > Sediment | place: Indonesia: South Sulawesi...
TAAAAAGGTTTACCGCAACCAGGCTCGAATCACCAACTAATACGTCGATCATGCCAGACTCGTCTAACTACTTTGGAGACACTTCACAGCTCGCCCCAATTGAGAGGCAGAATGAGAACACAGAAAGAGGGAGCAACTGAGTGAGCGAGAGAAATCTTGCCAGAACTGAGTACAAAGATTTGACTTGGCGGTCAGATGGCGAACTGATAGTACACTGACGCAAACGACCAAAAACCGCACAGCACATGAGATCTCTTGGGGTGGAAATGACGGCACCCCACGACAGCGGGATCTGAAGAAGCCGCTAGACGGCGACCTTCAACTCGGACGACTTGAAAGCGCAATTGGACAAATGAAAAATGCCTCTCTCAAAGTCCCGACACGGCTTCTCAGCATTCCAGTACCTACGTAAGGCAAGCTGCAGCTGTATCCAAGTGTTTTCGAACTGGCTTGTAACAACTGAATCATGCAGCATGCTCTGAGCGTCATTTGAATTTCTTTTACATGTTTGGAGACTTGTATCTTCCTTTTGTGGAGTGAGATATAGGGTTTAGCAGACTGCAGCAAGAGTATTGGTGATGGTATATGAGATGTCTCTCAAACACCACCGTAGAGTTGATTGTAGAAGGCGATGATCTGTCTATGTCTCTTCTGGGGAGCATTGTGGCTTTGAAGACGCGTCCTGCTAGGTCCAAAGTCACTTCTCTTTTGAGATTCTCTCTGCTTCCACCATCACTCTGTCATATATGTCCGTAGTCAACCAGAATCCTGACGATGACAGCTTTCTGAGGTTTTCTTTGAAGTCTGAAAGTGAGATCACTCCTTCGCGAAGCATCATAAACATGACTCTTATGCTATGCAAGCATTTGACGCCCAGAATTGTCGCATAGTTATATGCCGCCTTGTCATCTACAACAAGTATGTCGCCACTGCTTCTAGCAAGTGCCAAGGACTGGGCTTCCCCATCATGTATTCCTTTTATGATGGTCTCCGCCCTTTCAAAGGTTTCAACTTTCTTCACGATGATCTTTTTCCCGTCAACCAGTTTTCTGAGTAGGACAGATTCGGGTCTCGACAGTTTTCCGCCTTTTTCCACGACTTCAGCAAAGACTGATTCGGCTATCGTTATCGTCTTGAATCTCTCGATGAGCTTCTCCAGTTTCCCTATCTTCGCTAGGTAAATCAGCGGGGTGGAGTTGAGTACGACCAAGTCACGTGAGCCCCCGCAGGTCTGCCTCCAAGTCTTCGACTGTGTACTGTGCCGGAATCCTTTTCTCTCTAAGGACTTCAATGAACTCGTATAGGGATACCCCGGCGATATCGGCAGCTTTCCATGTCGTGACCTTCCGATCACGGTAGAGTGAAAGCGCGTGGTCAAGTTTCCACAGCTTAACACCCACGCTGATCAGTTTTCTGAGAACAGTTGACCTATCAGAATTCTCTTCTTTCTCAATGAACTCGATCTCTTCCAGAAGATCCTCTGGCAATCGAGTTGCAACCTGCGACATATGTTATCCCAAGCGAAACCTGTCTGAACGTTACTATTTATACCTTTTGGTAACAAACAGGAGTTGGGCATGGAACGGCACGGCGGCAAGCTTCACAACATCGAGATGGCGAACTGATGGAACATTGTCAAGAATACGACTACGAATCGCACAGCCAAGACGGAGCTTATAGAGGCAAGAACATCTTGCACACGGACGCACTCCAACAATAAGATGCGAGAGTCCACTGGACTGCTTCCTTCATTTCTGGGATGAGCTTGATGCATAATTGGATAGGTCAAAGAACCCTCTCTCAAAGTGCCAGCACTGCTTCTCAGCATTCCAGTACTTACACAAGTCGGACCGTCCTCGCGTACCAATGTTTCCAAATCTGCTTGTGACAATCAAATCATCCACCTCATCCCTTAACCCTTCTAGTACGTAAGAGATCGCAGGAGCCATTCCAACTGGGATCATCAAGGCGCAGACAACTCCCTTGTCAGTTCTATATGCCCAGACATCAGGCAACATCGGGAAGACGTGGTAGAATGTCTCAAGAGTCTTGTCGTCACACTCAGCCGCGAACACGAACATGGAATTTAAGCCCAACCCCGAAAAATAGCAACAAGGGAAGAAAAACCCGTTTCGCTTCAGTGCAGCAAGCCTATTTGAAATGTTGAGCCGAGATAGATCACAATAACCATATTCCCTAAGGATCCTTGCAAGCTTTGAACTCTTTGCAAGATAGTCCGAAGCCGCTTCAAGTGATAAGAGGAAATCTATTTGATCAAACCTGATGGGCTTATCTCCGTACTTGAACTCCTCTAAGCGAGGTAAGACCTCCTTGTTGGCTTCAACGTGCTCGAAGACACCGAGCCCAAAAGACTCCTCGCTGAACCACCACCTTTCCCCATCGAACATAGACAAGTTACAGTGCTTTCCAATAGATTTGATTTCGTACAAGCGATGATCACGCAACACTTCACTCGCGAAACCTGCGAGCCCATGCTTGAACTCCTTGAGGGTTCTATCCTGATTGGGAACTAGGAAGGATGCCCACTTCCACTCACCAAACGCATCATAGTTGAGGGTCAAGGCGAACCCTCTGGTAGATAGCATAGAAATCTTAAAAGATTCGTCAGGCTTGAAAAACAGGGCGAAGTGCTTCAACCTGAACAGCGGGTAGTTGACTCCGGAATTGAAACGAAATTCGGTCGTCTTCTCGAGCCTCTGATAAGCCCTAGTAACCGAGCTTAAAGACACGTTGAGTCTGTCCGCATACCATTTGAAGGGCTTACCTGGGTTCTCGTTAAACTCGACAAGGTACCTACGGTCCGAAGCCCTAGGGTTGCGAGATGCGAGCATACATTGAGTCAGCACCCTCATGATCTCGGTGGGCTTTCTGATGTTGTGCCTCTTCAGGAACTCCAAACCTGCAATCATGGATTCCCTGTAATGAACTGATGTGAAGTAAGGAGAGAAGGTGACAAGCCCCCCAGCCGCAATCTCAAGTTTCCGGACTTCAGCGGCTGAGAGCAGTCCGTCACACTTGGCGAAGAATAGACTCAGCAGGAAGTAGAAATGTTGCACTTCACTATCATCGCACTCAACAAAGAGATGTGAGTATCTCCGCGCTATTTGTGCTTGCTTATTGTCCATTGAGGACAAAGCGAAATTCCCCCTCAAATCGTATTGAACCCTCAGCCTCGGTCAGAGTACCATGGAACTGCAGTTCTACGTTAACAGAGTTCAAGTGAGCATAAAATAGTTGCGTTGGAGACAAGCTTCCACGCAAGAACCTGTCGATCTCACCGCAAGTAATCATCCCAATTCTCCCTTTTCTTAGCCAAAAATCCCTCTGGGTTGACGGAGTGGGAAAAAGACAAGCACGGATGAGTCTACTGGCTGAATTCGAACATCTGCTAACTCAGTCTACCCTCGTTCAATCGCCTTATAAAAACCGCGTGTACACAAAGTACACACACCGGATTATTGAGATCGTGTATTGCAGGGGACAAGGTGTGAGGGAAGCCAAGGCTAGGTGCCTTGGAGGCGTGTCACCGCCTAGCCCCAAATGAGAGGCAGAAAGAGAACAAGCACAAAAAGAAGAATGAAGCAATTAGAGGAGGAGGGTATTGTACTCAAAGAGTAAGAGACTCGTTATTGCTTCGGCAGCGATCGTCGCCTTCTTAGTGTATTTCTCGACTGTGCAATGCGGGCTAAGCTCACCGATAACGACGCCCTTAGTGGTGAAGATGGACAACAGCTCCGGTGTCAACATAGCGGCAGACACACTTAAGGAGAACATTCCGAGCACTCTGATCGTCGACTACAGTTCACCTGCGTACTACTTGGCTATATGGAGAGCGTATGCCGGGGTGATCTGGGTTGGTCACGGCTCACAAGAAGGCGTACAAACTCAGCAAGGACTGCTAGCATGGGATGCTCTTGCAGCTAGAGTTGAAGCAACTCCATCAAAGGATATGGTCCTAGCATGCTACTCGGCAGCAATACTCAGCTACACACCCGTTGGCAATGTTCCAGTCTCATTCAAAGGGGAAATTGACGCAAAACTTGGGGCGTTAATAATAGCATATGACCTCACGGGAAGCAAGGCAACACTTGTAAAAGCATTTCAACAGTTCGCTGACATACTCAGTGAAAAAGTGCAACCAGCACCACTACTAGCTCCTGGCGAGTACTATGTGTGGAACTATCTTACTAATTTCGAGTTCGTAGCATTTTTCGCTGGACTAATGTTTCTATTCTTTCTAACAATAATACCAACATTGGCCGGCGCAGCGAGTGGGTGGACCAAGGCACAATGTCTGTGTGTTCCAGCCGTCCTGAACGCGATAGCCAGTATAGGATTTACACTTAGCATGATTGCATCTGGAAAAGCGCCACTCACGGATCTTGCATATGTGGTCTTGGGCGCACTCATCGCCTTGGCTTGGGCGTTCATAGGTAGCCTTGACTGGTTGACGGCAATCATAGCCATAGGTATCTTGTCAGCTAAGGTAGTGACAGGGATAATCGTATTCGACATAATCGCATGGATTATCGGTGGAGCGATAATCTTCATTCAATTGGTGAACGATTACAATGATCTCAACTAGCAACGTCAGAGTTCTCATAACCACCTTTTTCTTATATGTAAATTGCCATATTGTAGGATGAATGCGTGATCAATGAACTGAACTATAGAATGTGGTGCGCGTCTTAGGATGCTCTCATGTGTGGGGGTGTCATGCATCTTGGTGTTCTTTACGATTAGGAGGACTAGGCAGCTGACTTGGATAACTGTTTTGATTTACATTTCTATTGGGGTGACGTTCATGCTAGTTCCGTTCCTGCTACTTCTTTTTCAGCCTTCGGGGCCTCCACTTTTCAGCTGGATTCACGAGCATTTTATGACATCAGCTTCCTTCTTTCTATTCATCTTGACTAGCATTCCCGTTCTTTTCCTTGCTCCTCAGAACGATGTTGAGAAACTTGTGAGAGCTGCTTCAATCGCTGGATACACGGCGTCTGAAGAAGAGAAGAAGCGTGCAGAAGAGAGGCTTCAAGAAACGGGTAAACTGTTCCTTATCTTACCCCCAGCCTACACCGCGCTCTGGGTGGTTCACGCTTACTTCATATTAGAGCCTAACATGAGCCTACTCTATGCAGAAGGGGCATTGACGCCTTATTTGTTATTAACTTGGCCATTACCAATGCTCATCATCATCCTTGGTGTTGCCTACTTTATTCACAGGAAGTTCCCTGAGACTAGAACCTTAGTGCACAAGGCAGTTGAGGGATATGAGCTGATTAGGGGAAACGAGGAACTTAAGAGGAAATGGCGGGAAGGCCTTCAGGCTTTGAAGGAAGAGGAGGAGAAGAGCAAGAGGATTCGTTCTTCTCAGGATCAATAAGTCCCTTAACGAAGGATGCTGTTCATTCGCTTCCAGAGAAGTCTATACTCCAATTGAGTTGAGGTTGCTTTCAGCTGCGAATTGCCTAATCTGATAAGGAACGAGTGACGAAACCTTAAGGTGTGGAAAACCTTGGTTCGAATTGAAAAAGCTAGAAGAATGGGCAAGGCTGGTGGCTTGATCATCTTCGTTGCCAGCGTCATCTTGTTCTTTTGTCTTGCTGCCATCGGATGGGGACCCCGTCACTCTCTGACGACCGGAGGGTTCTTCATGTTAGCGGCGGTTGGCGCGCTCATTGCCGTTGCCCCCAGCAGTCATGGTTATTCTGATCCAGACGTTGCCGCGAAGAGGGCGGCTCTTGTCGGCTACAGGGCTTCCGACGAGATGAAGATGAAGTACGCCGAGAGCCTAAGCAGAGCGATTCTCCTGTGGCTTGTTCTGTTGCCCACATACACAGCTTTCTTTATGCTGTGCACTTACTTCATTGTGGAGCCGATGGGAGAGCCCACTAGCGTCAGCGGATATGCCTTTGTGGGGGCAAGCCTGCCAGTCATTGCCATATTCCTGCTGGTTGAGTTCGCCTGCTTCTATCTGAGGGGGCCTGAGTTGCGCAGGTTCGCGAGGAGTGTAGTCAAGGGTCGTCGTATGAAGAGACGTTGAGAGTTCGTTCCTCCCAGTCGGAGAACGGTGGCGAATGCACGGTGGCCTTGCTCATTGATGGCAGTCGCGGCTAGATCTATCTGGGCAAGAAGACAGCATCGGAAACGGCAGTATTCGACATGATGGCATGGGTTATTGGTCAGGCGCTATTTTTCTACCAGTTCACGCAAGATGGTAGCGGCAACCCTCTCTCGTGACCAGATGATCATCTTAATGAGAGATATAGGATCATGAAAAGACCGCGACTCCTTGAAACCTGCTGTAAGAGATCTATGCATCAATTTCGAATCCACCGAAAACCAGGTTGTCGGGTTTCGGGTCAAGTTAATGTCGCCTCTCTACATTTTTTGACATGACTGTTGATTTTGTTTGAGCAATGAACCAAATTAAATTGACCATAATCGATTTAAAGATCGATACGAAGATCATTAGCACCTTACAGCTTCTGGATCGGTTAGACACTGGGGCATGGGGCAGGTAAATGAGCGGCCAGGGGAAGGTTGAAGACTCAAGACTGCTCGAATCCATATCGCAGCAGTTGAATCTATATGACAACCTTTTCCCCCAAGTGGAAAGCAAGGAACTCCAAGTGCTCTTTGCCCTGATCAGGATCTACCTCGCAAGATGCGACAACCCGCAACTGAAACGAGAACATATAATGATCAACCCTCAACTTATGAACAAGCTGGTCCTCACCTACTTCAACCCATTCAATACCCCCATAAGGCGCGGACTGAGGGAGGCGCTGGTATCAAGGCTGAACAGCATAAGAAAATACAGGATAACGAATACTGAAGTAGTGAGAAGAGCACTCGTAACCTGCCTGTTTGAAGATCAACGCGGAATCCACAGGAAGCAAAAGGCGTACCTAGATGTGTTCATGAAGAACCCAGGTAAACCTTTCACGGAGATCGCTAGGCAACTCTCGGTAACTCCACAAGCTGTATCAAGAGCATGTCAATCCACATTGAAGGCGGGTCTCATCAAATTCTGGGGACAAATCAACTATCCAGCATTCAAGCTGAGACATTTTGCGGTTTTCTTCAACGTCCTCAGAGAGTACAGGGGAAGCGCCGATTTACTGAGAAGACTTCTTTTCGACAATCTCCCATTCACCTTGAGCTTGAACGTGGACATCTATGAGGGAAGTAGCTGGGCAAGCTTTGTCATTCCAAACCAAAAGAAGCAGCTTGACGAATTCAAAGGTAGCCTAGTAGGACTCAAAGGAGAAGTGTTCCGAGACCTGGAAATATGCGAGATCAAGTCTTATTCAACAGGTTCAAACCTGGAATTCTTTGATGGGAAGCGCTGGTTCTTTGACCCACAACTATGGACGTACGGCTTCTTCGAATTCGTGAGAGAGAACAGAGAGATATTGAGAAAGGCAACTGAGTTGCGTTATTCTACCCAACCAATTAGATTTGAACGACTAGATTTCTCAACTGCCACACTACTGGCAACAAACCCATTGCTTTCACACCACAACATTGCAAAACAGCTCAAAGAGTTTGGCTATGATGTGTCTAGACCTACAGTAACGAGAAGAATAAACAAATTGATCCGACCAACTCACCCCTCCACCAGCGATGAAGACGGATCCTATCCAGCCGTCTATCCATTCATGTCTTATTCAGGTTTGGGTCTTAATAGCCTGAGTAATTATCTAATTGAGTGCGACGAAAAGTACGTAGATGAGATGTACTACGCAGTGGGATACCTGCCGTACTACTACTTGTACAGAACAAACAAAGGCATAATCCTCTCCATCAAATCAACAACAGAGGATGTAGCAAAATTCAATTACATGATAAAAGGATTGAATGAGATCAAGGTTGTGGTCTACTCAAGCAGGTTTGAGAGTATGGGAGTCAGAAGCATAGCAAATCTCCAATGGAAGTGGGGCGAAACCGAGCAGAAGTGGGTCTGCTCGAATGGTGAACTAGATTTTGTGAAGCGTTATGAGTCGTTGCCATGAAACTCAAAGACTGGCAAATTGGAAGCTCTGCAATAATAAGGAAAAATAGGGTAGAGGGACTTCGTGCACGCAATCGAAGACCCTCTAACACTTGGCCCCGGAGCCATGCTGGGTATCTAGAGTCTAAAACGGACCAGGCCCACCGTCATACGCTAGAACCACCGCTGGTGCACCGAGCAGAGTGGCAATCAATAGTATCGTTAGCATGGCAGCGAGCATTATTAACCTGTTGTACTCTACGAAGAACTCTTTCATCCTCTTGTAGCCCTCCAGCATTCTTCTCCTGATTGTTACTTAAGCTGAAGCCCTATTAAAGATTTCCCAAGAGGTAGTCCTCGCAAATTACTCGGATTACTATCAAAGAAGTGAGTCTTCTGAGGTGTGAACCGAATTCAAGGATATTGAAAGACTTATTTCAAAATGGTTCACAAATCAGGGCTAGATGTGCGTCCTCTGGGCTCATCGGTCACGTTTCGGCCGGTTGATGTCTCCAAATTTGATTCTGGGCACGATTTTTGCGCAAACGAGTATTTAGAGCTTTCTGGGTCCTCACGGAGGCGCGCGCTTCCACCCATTTAAAGGCTTCTCCCATATGCTTCATTGTAACAGCCGTGGGAAGCATCGGCTGGTTGAGGTGTCGAAGCATGTTATCGGAACCAATAGTGAATTATGGCCCCCCGCGGACCTATGAGGGCTCGGGCAAAACAGTGCATAAGGTTGTAGTAATACAGGTAAGGAGTACTGACAGGTGGGAGGTCAGAAGACTGGAAGATCACAGAGAGTTCGGAGAGAATGTGGAGCGTGATTCTGATGGGTATGTTGAGGGAGTTCTTGGTGCCAGAGTTGTGCAGATCAAAGAGGGGCAGGTTGTCTTCTGGGTGCTTTCGACGAGCGTCAGGAATGTGTTGGGCTTTGAGGTCAGTTACCTGCAGGGAGCTGTAGCCGCTGTTGTTGTGTTGGAGTCGTCGGATCGAGAAACCATCCACAATGCAACGGAGCTTCTTCGAGCAATCTGCAAGTTGTTCTCAATTCCTGTCATGCTTGTGGTGGGAGGTAGTGTTAGCAAGGGTGCAATCAGTTTGGGGTCAACACATGAGTTTGCTAGTCTTGCGTCCAAGGTTGTCAGCTTTGCTCAAATTGGTCGAGCAGCGATTCGGGCATCATAGGAATTAGGTTGCATGGAATTCGTCTGGGTGTGCGCGGGCGATGGTGTCGATTCCTTGGTTATATGCAGCGCTGATCGTAGCGGGTGGCTGTGTGTGGAGGTGGCGCGCAAGTTGATTAGGGCATTGTGGCTATTCGATCCTTTTGGCACGCGCATCCTTAGTTGGGTTCATGGCGTATATGGCAAAAGAGGCGAACTTGACGGCATCGAAAATGGGTTCTTGTCAGGCCCCCTTTCGAAGAGAATCAGGGGTTTCATTAGAGCAGCGAACATGGGTAAGAAGAAGTCGGAGACTCTGCGCTTCGAAGGCCACCTGTTGAACCTTTGTTTTCAGAAGGGGTTCCTCATGATCGGTGAGGCTGACTCAGCGGAAAGCTTTGATCTTGCAATTCCTTCCCTTTCGAAGACTCTAGACAACGTTATAGCTGAGGACCGCCTGAGCTTCAGCCAGCTTCTGTCTCATTACGATATGCCTGGTAAGAATCGACTCATCAAGCAGTTTTGTACCCTTCTCCAATCACAGAAATAGAAACTGAAGGCAATTAATGGTTCAGAAGTGTTCTCTCGGTCGCGGAAATGTTCTCATGCTGCTTCTTGGCACACTGTGATGCAGGATTCACTCTTTCCTCTGTTTGATATATGATGCTCCCTGGACGCACTACATGTTCTCTTTTACTTCAAATGCGTCTGACGCGTCTGGGATAGCGGGTTCTCATTGACATATTGAAATACACTTGCTCTAGATGCTCTGTTCTAGCCAATCCACTACAGTTACCTTTAAATGCCGGTGAAAAGTGAATCCAAGCTAACTGAGCTTCTGTGACAATTTTGGCAGAAGAGGATCTTTGACCATTTAGGTAGCGAGATGTGGAGTGTGTTGTCTTTCTATGACCGGCGGCAAGAGTAGCGAGGATGTTTATGAGAAGCTTCGCCAGAAGATGGATAACTTCCCAATCGGTCTCCCGAAGAGTGCGGAAATTCTGAAGTTTCTCAAGAAACTGTACACCGAGGAAGAAGCAAGGATACTCACCAACTTCAACATACCATACATGGATTCCAGGACAGTCGAGGATTTCTCGAAAACCACTGGAATGGACAAAGCCAAGGTGAAGAAAGTCTTTGAGGGCTTGGTTAAACGAGGCATGATATACAAGAGCAGGAGCAGAAGAACCGGCACCGAGTACTATGCTATGATCCCCTTTATTCCCGGCGCCTTTGAGGCTTACTTCGCAGACCCTAGAGTTCCTGAGAAGGATAAGGCTGAAGTGAGTAAGTGGGTGGACCGCTACTACTCTGACGGGTGGGGTCACGAGATAGGATCATCAAAGTACCCGTGGGCTAGAGTCATCCCGATTGAGAAGAGTTTTTCCCCTGAGGTCCAAGTTCTTCCTTTTGAGCGGGTCAGCGAGTACATCAAGAATGCAAGTTCGGTTGGTGTGATGAACTGTGCCTGCAGAACAGAGCATAAGAAGTGCGACAGGCCAGTTGAGGTCTGTTTGACCTTCGACAAGTTTGCCGATTGGGTTGTCGAATCGGGTGTAGGGAGACATATTGAGAAGCGTCAGGCCCAGAAGATCCTAGAGGCATGTGAGAAGAAGGGACTAGTGCATACGACAAACAACAGTCAGCAAGATGTTACCTTCGTCTGCAATTGTTGCACATGTTGTTGCGGTATTCTTCGAGGTTTGTCAGAATTGAGAAACCCGAGGGCATTCGCTAAGTCAAACTATCAGCCTGTAGTTAATTACGATGAGTGTAAGAAGTGCAGAACCTGTGTAAGGATATGCCCGTTTAAGGCATTGACCTTCCACTTCGGACATAAGAGTGATTTATCGGACGAGAAGGTCGTATTCAACGGCGACTTGTGCATAGGATGCGGACTCTGTGCAAGCGCATGTCCGAATGACGTGATAACGCTAACCAAGGTCAAAGACGAAGTTCCGGAAAAGAGTGGCAGAGACGCGTGGATGAAGGTTCAGAATAATCGATTACATTAGGACAAGCAGGAGTCCGTTCAATCGACGCGATAGATGTGGCGCCAGGCGCAGGCATAAGCAATATTAGCAACTTCCGGGGTTAACCTAGCCCTAGGTGACGAAGCTTGAGCTGGCTTTTTGACACCAGCTTGACTTCAGCCATACAGGCAGCGCTTTCGCCGACATTTGACTGGTTGTTCATCTTATTCACGCTACTTGGCGAAGACTATTTCTACATAGTCTTGATCGGTATTGTCTACTGGTGCTTCCAGAAAAAAGGAGCTATTTTCATGGCTTATCTCGTACTCTTTAGCGCCTACATCAACTATTTCTTCAAGATGTTATTCAACATGGACCGACCGCCGCCCGCGTACAGGATTATCGACAAGACCGACATCTCACATGGCTTTCCAAGCGGACACGCTCAGAGTTCGACAACGTTCTGGACTTGGGCCTCGCTGAAAACAAGGAGTAAGGTGCTGTATCTCCTATCCCCGTTCTTGATCTTCATGATCGGCTTATCGAGGATATATCTTGGAGTTCATTATCCTGGGGATGTAATTGGTGGAGTGATAATTGGATTTGTTTTCATACTGGTAGTCTGCTTGATGTATCCTCGTATCAATTCCTTTCTCGAGAGATTCTCACCTATGGCGAGGCAATTGATCATTCCAGTGGTGGCTTTAGTTCTCTTCGTGGGGTCTCTCTTGGTCTTTCCGGACACGAGCAGGGATGACCCGGCCATTGTGTGTGGAGGGTTGTTTGGCTTCTCTCTCGGAGTAGCACTTGAATCAAAGTATGTCCGTTTCACAACAGAAAGAACAACCGGTAAGAAGAGATGGAGGATCCTGATCGGGCTAGTAGTAATTGGAGTGATGTATGTTGGCCTCACACCGGTCCTCCCTAGTTCAAACGTGTTCACGAGGTTTACGAGGTATGCTATAATAACGCTTGGAGCAGCCTTCGTTGTTCCACTGATATTCAATTATGTGGAGGAGAGAAATGAGAGAAGCCAAAAGGCATGAGACTGATTGCATTAGCCACTCGTAATAAGGCCCATTTTTCCTTGGGCTCCGTTATCTCTTCACCTTCCGCCAGCTTTTCTGATGAGCGAGAATTGCCTTGCCCTAGGTTTCACTAGTTCTGGTTTCGCCTTTGGGGAATAGAAACGTATTAGTAGCAGCGAGAATATACTATCCTCAACCGTTACAAGAGAGTCTAGTGAGTAGTCTATTTGAAAGAGTGAAGTCACAGCTTGGAGGGTTCTGTCTATTGGGTACCGGGAAAGCTGTCTATACCACATTTAAGGTGCTTGCAGTGATATTCTCTTTGACAGCTACTGCGTCAGGAGCTTTACTTGCACTCGACATGACGAAGATCAACGTGTCTCCACCGACCAGCAGCAGTGTACAATTCGATTATTCGATTGGTCCACCTGCACAGCTAAACATTTCTTTCCCCCTGACAATAACCTATGGCGGCTCCGTTTGCACGATAAACAGTGTTAACCTCACGCTAGCGATCTACGGTGATGCAGGAGGTCTTGGTACTCCCTTGTTTGTGAATACGACGATTTTCACGCTTGCTCCTCAAACGACGATGACAATAAACTATAATTTTTCGAAGACTAACCCGCCGTTGATCACTCATCTCTCGATTAGGGCAATAGTTAAGGGAGTCATATCCGAGGTCGGGATCTCGTTCATGGGGTTCGGCTTGGACATGCTCTACACAATATTTTAGTGAGAAAAGTACCGGTTAGGATTGATTGATATGGGACTAGGAAGGTCATTCTTGTTGGCAGTTGTCGCTTTCGCCGTGACCGCATTTTCGATGGGCTACGTTCCAATTCTCATAAGAGATGTGCTGGCTGGAAGCTTGGGCGGTGGAATTGTAGTTCAGATCCCCAACTTCGATACGAGCTTACTATTGGGACTTGGCATCCTTGCTGGCGCATTTGCCTTCGCACAAAAGATGTTTCAAGAAACCAACGTAAAACTCAGCGGAGTCTATGGGATCATTAGATACGTTGTGGTGCTCTACTATACATTGGTATTCCTTCAAATGATAGGCACAATCACGGTTCCAACCTACAATATCACAATACAGACCGCTTACCTATTTCTAGCGACACTTATATTCCTCGGCATAGCGCTTAACATGCTCGCATACATCGTGAAGATCCTCGCGCCGAAAGAGTTTGAAAAGAAAACGGAAACGCGAAAATGAAAAGATTAGAAGAGCTACAGAACTTGTTGAACTCTCAGAAGACGTTTGGGGTGAAATGAAAGTTGAATGAGAGCACTCGTGAGAGAAGCAGAAGGAGA
>Ga0315309_1001584_pt1 | contig 13505 bp, 10 predicted proteins | sample TDP4_MG_FD_203080 | JGI IMG/M metagenome (GOLD analysis project Ga0315309, IMG submission 203080) | Freshwater sediment microbial communities from Lake Towuti, South Sulawesi, Indonesia - TDP4 | ecosystem: Environmental > Aquatic > Freshwater > Lake > Sediment | place: Indonesia: South Sulawesi...
ATTCAAAGAGCTTGTTCGGGCTACAGAGATAGTTATTCCAGTAGGTTGGAAGATAGGGGATGATCCCTATATCTGCTTCAGCGGCTTTCATGATGACTTCGTCCTGAGGAACGGGATCCTCAAACTGACAATTCTCTCTATGGGATGCCAAATCCCTTAATCTTGTTTCGATCTCACCAACCCCTCGCATCAGAAGAAGCACGTCCCTTTCCAGATACTTTGACGACAGAACCAGATTCTCAAGTCCTCGGTCTGAACTGAGCATACCATGATACAGCGCTATGATTCTCGCACCGCGTTTGGGAATCACTGGAATGCTAAATCGTTCTGGACAGTTATAGACAACCTCTGGAGTTGGTATGCGGTACCTTCTTGCGAGCTCCAAGGCAATGAACTCGTTGACAGTCATCACAGCGTGGGCTTTTCTGATGAGGGTATTCTCAAGGCTGTAGAAGAACGCTCTGAAGCGAAGAGTTTGAGCAGACATATCAGTCCAGAGCTCGTGAGCATCGTAGACCAAAAACCTATTTCCGCCGCGACCAGATGCAATCACGCCGGCTGGGAGCACATCCAGATTATTGCTCGCATAGACATCTGCATCAAGCCTCCGGGCTTCTTCAGACATCGTCAAGTTCGTATCCAGAAGCTGAGAAACGAAAATAGCTATATCGGAAGATTTCCTGAAAAGGAGTCGCAGAAAGGAAGGCGACGAAGTGGCACTTGCAACACCATCCGCAGCGCCACGGCGCAATTCTCTACTGCGAGCGTGACGCTCTTTAATGCCGTCTGCAAGACTCTGAAGCTTCTCATAGGCTTTTAGTCTGACACGAATGATCCTGAAGTGCTCCCGCCGTTCCTCTGAGATTGTTCCCTCTGATCTTGACCCGAGAACAATCACATCATGTCCTTTTCGCCCCAGGGATCTCGCGTGACGCAGAACTCGTGAATCAGTAAGAACATCGTTTGAAACCATCAGGCAAATTCTCATCGCTGAACACTAGTTCTCTTCGGCATTCGACTGAAATGCCATAACAAGGAAGCATAGAATGCTCGATGGACATCATTTGCTTCCTGTATGCGTTCCAAAAGGATGGGAAACAATAGTTTGATACGGCGTATCTTATTCGGTTCAGTAAGAAGCCTATGCGGATGCTCTCTTAGACCTTCAACCAGTTTCAAATTTCCAGGGTTCTCAAGTAGTCGTCTTCTCTTTGTTCGTTTTAGCTGATTAAGATCCAACTTGCGCAAGAACGCCCTGTCTCTCGTCTGCATATATCTTGCGAGCCATAGCCTTCCAATTGGTTTGAGTCCCACTGAGTAGGCTGCGCCCCTGTATCGGTTTGGGCTGAGGATTGTGTAGAAGTCCTTCCAAGACGAGGGTTCTCTATGTTTCCATTCAGTCATGAAGTAGGCGGCGTCGCGGCATAAGAGGCTAAGCTCGTATATTTCTTGGTGACGAAAGTGTCTGTTTCGCATAACTCTGTACGGACCGCTGATGCGATACTTGCTCCAGTCGTGGTCTCTTATCCATCCTTCTTTGAGAGCTTTTGAGTAGGCTTCCGTACCAGGATATGGCGTCATTGGGCCAAACTCCGGGTAGTCTGTTTCAAGCCTTGCAACCAACTCCAAGCTGTCAAAAGCATCCTCCCAGTCCTCTTCGAGGTGGCCTGTTATCATTAAGCTGGTGGTTCGCATTCCCGCCTGATGCGCGATCTTATGGGCATTGACTATTTGTTGGAGGGTTATGCCTTTCCGAATGTCGTTAAGGATCCTCTGCGAACCGCTCTCTACTCCGAAATCCACTCTTACCATGCCCGCTTTCCTCATCTTTGTCAGTGTTTCAGTGTTCACGCCCGGATCACTGACTCTAGCGCTTGATGCGAATTGTATCTTCAAGCCCCGTTTCAGGATCTCCTCAGCAAACGTTTCGGCTCGCCCCGCGTTATCTAGGATACTTTCATCTACAAGAAAGAACTTCTTGACCTCGTACTTTCTATAGAGCATTTCTATCTCATCTGCCACGTGACGGGGGCTTCGAGTCCTGTGGCTACGCCCATAGACTCCGTGAGAGGCGCAGAAGGCGCAATTATAGAGACATCCTCGGCTGGTCGAGATTGTTAGGCATACCCCACTTTCAAGCGTGTACCGTAAGTCCGGTTGGCTGACCCTGTATTTGTGAACAGGAGCTAGCTCCCAGGCAGGAAGAGGTAGGCTGTCAAGATCTTCTATCAGCTTTCTCGGCTTGAATTGTGAACTGCCGGTCCATAGGCCTTCAATGTTGCCTGTTGAAGACCCTGTCCTTATTGCAGAGAGCAATTGTACGAGTGTTTCCTCACCTTCTCCAACTACACTGAAGTCAAAGCCAATTGTTCTTGCATCTTGTGGTAAGACAGAGACATGGATTCCGCCTGCGACAAACTTAGTCTTCGGATGCTGTTCCTTCAGTCTTGCAACTAGGTTTCTAACGATCTCTGTTTGATCCGTCATGAATGTTATTCCGCACAGAATCGGCTCATAATCTGCGATTCGCGTGGACACATCTTCGTCTGTAAGCATCTCTGCCTGAGCATCTATGATTGCTACGCTGTAGCCTTCTCTCCTGGCGTAGGCTGCAAGGCAGAGTAGGCTGATTGGGGGATACGACTCTGTGCCCAGAATTCTGGGATTTATGAGAGCGAGATCGCACGACATCAGTGAAATCTCCCTTCTCTTCTCGATGAAAGCTTTGATACTCTCAAAACCCATAGTGTTGCCACAGGTTGCGGCGACATGCATTGGGCGTTCATTAGTTCTTCGCTCTCATTCTCTAGCCAACTTTTAGCTCACGAAGCTATTAAGGTGTGCACTGGAGGAAGTACCTTTCACCATCTATTTCAACTACGGCAAGTGCTGTTCCCACTTGACAGAAGTGGCGAAAGAGATAAGTTTCGCACGAAACGCATGGATCTGAACTGAAAGGAAGTTTAGGAATAGTCATATCCTTTTTCGTTACTCTGCAAGTATGTTCACGGCGGAATAGAAATGGGGTATGCTGGCACGCCGATAAGCCCCGAGGACGCTGAGGAGATCATAGATGAGGTTAGACGCGCCTACGCCAAAGTTCCAGTCGTGTTTCGGTCTTTTGTCCCTTCTTTGCCTGAGCTTTTGGGGAAGGTTCCGGAGCGCGCTAGGAAATACACGTTGGGTGATTTGATACGGCTTCTTGAATCAGCCTATGAAGAGGGAAGAATCTAGCGGCTGCAACCCGAAGCCGAGTCGACTCGCTCATCGAGCCACGGACTGCACAATGGGCAAAGTTAGTAGCGCGTGCGGAACAATAAGCACATCTAATTCTGATCCCAACTTCCTCTTGACAATTTCGAAGGCTTCTTTCATGTCAGCAGCAGGAATCATTTTCGCGTCAACAACAACCTTCGGATCTTCGCAACCCACAACGATTACGTCATTCTGTTCCAACACTTTGGCCATGACAAAGGCTCGCTGAGCTCCGGGTGGATATCCAGTGTGGCGTAGATCAGCTAACAAGGATGGGATGTCCTTGGCTTTTTTCATTTTTTCGAGGTACCGCTGTTCGCCGACGCCTTTGCCGGCTCCCTCTTCGCACTGAGCAGGTAGAATGAAGACCCCGTCAGGTCTCACGACCGATGTTGGAGCAAAGAACAGATAGCTGGGTGCTCTACTTGCTTGATATAGATTTGCATCCTTCGGAAAGCCGACACCACAGACAGCAACGTCGTACTGTTGAGGGACTGGTACCTCGTAAACGCTTCTGGCGAATGTCACCAGTTCCGAGAAGGTTTCTCTTGGCTCCCCGGCACGAACAGCCAGTATTCGCCTCTCGTCATCCATAACAACGTTGATGATGAAGCGTAGTCCAGCCCGGCGGCCCGCCTCAGTAACTGCCTCTTGGAAGGGGTTACCTTCAATCCGCCCTAACCTTGTGCCAGGATGATCGATCATATTCGGACCATGAGTGTAGGCGATCATTGCCTCCCCTGCAGCGCCCACAGCCACTGTCTTGGCTCCTCCTGAGTACCCGGCGTACTGATGGGGCTCAACAATTCCTGTAGCCACAAGCAGATCTGCCTCATAGGCGATCTTGTTGACAGACAGCGGGATTCCGCTCTTGGTTGTTCCCAGATCAACAAGTGCCTCCTGGTTCTGCGGCTCATGGTCCAATACGCGGTAACGTTCCACCACCGCCTTCCCTAGCTTTGCGATTTTCTCCTCCAAGGTGCTCGGCCGGTGCATCCCAACTCCGCACAGTAGCGTAATGTCTCCATCACGAACTCCAGCCTGCTCCAATTCGGCCAACATGGGTAGCACAAGTTGATGGTCCGGACTTGCACGAGTAGCATCCGTGAAAACAATGCAGACTTCCTCTCCTCTCTTGACCAGTGATTGGATTGGTGGTGAGTTGACAGGTCTTTCTAGCGCTGCCTTTATCGACGCCGGTACGTCTCTGATTGGCGGTTTGGACTTGGAGACGGCGATCGTGCCCTTCATGCCTGGAGGTAGTTCAAACTCGATCTCACTTGTTCCGTAAGGAACACGATACAAGGCCAATTTTCAATCCCTCATCAACCAGACTGGATCTCAGGAACAGGAATCAATGCGTAAGGTTTCCTTACAGGTCGTACTTGACATTCAGCTCCTGTCCAATCGCTCTCAAATCAGCTTCGATCTTTGCATCTAAGGGGATGCCGTCTTTGGTTCGGCGCTCTGCCTCCTCGTACTCCTTCTCGCCATGAATATAGATACGGTTAGCTCCTTCAGCCTTCGGTGAGTTCTTCAAGCGACGTATGAGATCGTCCATTGCTGACTTGAATCCATCCACTGAGCGAAAAGCTTCCACATTGATTGCACCGAAGAAGTGCCCTAGGTTGGCTGGCAAAGGTTTGCCTTGGGGTGTCTTAGGATAAACCATATTCGCGTAAGCGGCCCCTGGGAGTACAGCGCTAAGGATATCGACCAACAGCGCTAGACCGTATCCCTTGTGTCCGCTGAAAAGCTCTCCAGCCCCGCCCAATGGCAACAGACCACCGCCCCTCCGAGCCCTGAAGTTGTCAAGCACGCGGTGGGCATCTGTCGTAGGGATACCTTTCTCATCTGTAGCCCATCCCAGTGGCATCGCCTTCTCTTGGCGGTCATATGTCTCGAGTTTGCCACGTGGCACCGTGCTGGTAGCCATGTCCAACACAAAGGGGCGCTCCTGGCCGGTGGGCACGGCCACAGCTATAGGATTAGTGCCAAGCACGGCATGACGCCCAAAAGTTGGCACGACCAGCACGTCAGCATTAGTCATAGAGATCCCAATCATGTTGTACCCCAATGCCATCATGGCGTAGTAGCCAGCAATCCCGTAGTGGTTGGAGTTACGAACAGTCGCAAATCCTGTACCGTACTCCCTCGCCTTTTCGATTGACAACTTCATAGCCCTGTAACTGACAGGCTGCCCCAGCCCCGCACCTGCCTCGATCAGGGCAGTGGTAGCTGTCTCACTAACAGTTGTTTCTTCTGGATGAGCCAACATTACGCCGTCCTGTAATCCTTTCACGTATCGACGAAGTCGAGCCACGCCGTGCGAGTCGATACCTCGCAGGTCGGCTGCCACAAGTACATCAGCGGTAGTTTTCGCGTCTGCTGTTGGCACGTCCAGTTTTTCAAAGACTCGTGCGCAGAAGGCACTTAGAGGTTTGGCTTGAACTACGACCTTATCCTCCATAACCACATCAACTGACGATCAATTTTCTCGGCAGATTGATCATGGTCAATGCTTAAAGTATTCTGTAGAGACGACGTTTCCCCGGTTTAGAATCCAATTCGGATCGATTGCACTCTTTATTGCAGCAATGGATTCCAAGCCTTGTTTCCCGTACATGAGTTCCAGATATGGCTTCTCAATGCCGTCATCGACGTAAGTCTTCTTTCCAACGCCGTGTTCCGCTGTAATGGTTCCTCCCAGTTCAACCGCCTTCTTTGCCAAACGATAAGAAGCCTTTTTCATTTGATCCAGTTCAACGGCGGATCTTGGGAGGAAGTTGAAGTGCAAATGGAAATCCCCTATGTGACCAAAGATTGCGTACGCGACCTCGGTCTTAGAAGACTCGCGCACAATGTCAACCCTATCAGCCAATGATTCGGGGTCTTGTTCTGGTTGTTGAGTCCCAACATTCGTAGGCGCTCCGCTTGCAGGTGGACTTATTCCTACGCGATCTTCGACAAACCTCACCCTTTCAGGAAGAGTCAAACTTTGAAAGGCCTTACTGTCGTACTCCAAACCAAGATCAGCCAATACTCTCGCAATCTGAATCTCCAGTCCAATTTCCACGTGAAAACGCATCATTTCATTGAACCTCTCACTCGGCACCGCTATGTCTGTAGCCACTTTGTGCGTACTTTTCAATCGAACATAATCGTTGATGCCTTCAGGCAACGAGTGTCTAATTTCTGTCAGCTTCTCTCTGTCGTGTTGATCCATTGGAAGCCAGCTATTGAAGACGTGATGATGCTCGAACAAAGTGTTCCATTGTGAGAGGCAATCGTAGAGTTTCTCCTCTTTGATTGCTTGTTCAAACAGAATTGCCGCCTTGGCTTTTGCAGGGATATCTGGATGTTTGGCTCTTTGAATCTCCAGTGAACAACGGTCGAAGAACTCCAAGGACAGCGGGGCCACTAGATCAAATTCGCCCTTCCTTTCGTCCCTTGATTTGGCGATTTGACGGGCCTTGTCGCAGAAACGTATAGCATCGTTGGTCGTAGCGAAATATGCGAGACAATCAAAAACCTTCTCTGGCCGATCGATAAGCGAAACCTCGATTTCTGTGAACGTACCCAGCGTGCCCTCACATCCTATGAACAGATCTATCAGATCCATTTGTTTCATGGCGTGATATCCTGCTGCGTTTTTCACGTTCGGCATCTCGTAGAGCGGCGTATGTAATCGTATCTGTTCTCCTGAGCTCAGCACTATCTCGAACTCGTTTCGGTCATCCGAGAATACCTCTCCTCTTCTAATGTCGAGCAGATCACCATTGGGCAGAACTACGCGTACTCTTCTAATCCAATTCCGGGTCGGCCCATAGTGGAATGTTTTCGCTCCTGAGGCATTGGTCGCGACCGTCCCACCGAGAAATGCAGTCTTCTCAGTTGGGTCAATTGGGTAGAAAAGCCCGTTTCTTTCCACTGCTTTCTGGAGATTCTCTATTGAGATCGAGGGGGGCGCAATTGCATAATGTTCGTTCTTGACTATGTAGAGTTCGTACTCGACGCCGCCAACGGGATCTTTGAAAAGAGTCGGAGACATTGAGTCGCGTCTTGGAACTCTCGTTAAACGTTCGGTTGAGAGCACAATGCCGCCAAAGGGAACTCGAGAACCGGTTATGCCTGTCCCAGCGCCTGAAACGGTCACCAAGATCTTTTTCAAGTTTGCTTCGTTCAGCAGGTTCGCTATTTGAGTCTCCGTTTCCGGGAAGACAACCTCCTCGGCCTTTCCTCTTATTATCGCCGATTCGTCGGTCAGATATTTCTCTATGATATCTGACCTATTTGATCGCACCAGAGATCTTTCTGAATCCTCTCTCTTCGCGGATTGAGCGAGAATTCTGTTTGTTTTCGAGTTTTTCATGTTTTTCTAGGGCCGTTCCTTTGCTCTAATTGTTCGCAGCTGCTCTGTAAGTTTCGGTACGATTTCGAACAGATCTCCTATAACGCCGAGGTTGGCGAGGTTGAAGATGGGGGCTTCTGGGTCTTTGTTTATGGCTATGATTATGTCTGAGGATTGCATGCCGATTCTATGCTGAATTGTTCCTGAGATTCCCACGGCGAGATATAGCCTCGGACTCACAGTTTTACCGGATTGCCCTACCTGTTGTTGATGTGGAAGCCATCCGCAGTCCACTATTGGGCGCGAGCCTCCTACCGCTGCGCCTAGCACTTCAGCCAGCTCATAGATCTGCTTAAGCTCCTCCTGCTTACCGATTCCTCGCCCACATGACACAATGACTTCAGCATCCTCGATCTTCTCGGAGGGTTTCGTCAACTCTCTTACCTTCTCAAGAACCTTGCTCCTGACCGTGATGGGGTCGAGGTTAATCTTGACATGTTCCACTTTCGGACTCTTAGCTTCGTCAGGCTTAGGCATTTTCATTACGCGGGGGCGAACTGTGGCCATCTGAGGCCGATTGTGTGAGATTATCGAGGCCATGATGTTGCCTCCGAAAGCAGGCCGGATCTGAACCAATCGCTTCTCGTTATCTATTTCGAGTCCTGTGCAGTCAGCTGTGAGCCCCACTCGCAGCCTAGCTGCGACGCGTGGAGCAAGATCCCTCCCATTGATTGTCGCGCCGAATAGGACGACAGAGGGTCTGTACCGCGCTATCACAGCTGCTAGGACATCTGTGTACGCGTCTGTGGTGTATGGCTCGAGCAGCTTGTGCTCGATCAGATAGACCTTATCGGCTCCGTATGTGCCCAAGGGTTTCACCAGCTCTGCTACATCGCTGCCTGCCAATATGGCCGAGAGTTCTTCGCCTAATTTCTCGGCGAGTCGGCCGCCTTCCCCGAGTAGCTCAAACGATACGGTCTTGAGAGTTCCTCCCTCATGTTCAGCTACGACCCAGACTCCCTCATAATCTGCGAAGTGTTCCACTGGGATTGGAGGGCGTTCAATCACTATCGCATGGAAGGGGCATGACCTAACACAGACCGTGCAGAGTGTGCAGGCGTCTCCGATTCTTGCCTTTCCCTCCACGACTTCTATTGCGCCGAAGGGACAGGTCCGTACGCAGACACCACAGCCAGTGCAGGTCTCCTTAACCTCTATCGACAAGTCTGCCTCCTCCTTAGATGATGACCTGAGCTTTCAGAAATTCGACTATCCTCTTTGCCGCAGCAGCCGGTTCGCTTTCAGTGACGATGGTTCCTTTCTGCCGAGGCTCAGGAGCAAAGACTTCAACAACCTCGGTAAAGGAACCCTTGAGGCCAAGCTCTTCAACCTTCACAGCTAGATCTGCGGCCGTGACTGTCTTGATCTCTTTCTTGCTGGCACTCATTATCCCCATGAGCGAGGGCAGTCTCGGCTCGTTTAGACCCTTGATGGCGGTCAGCAGGGCAGGGAGCCGACACTCTATGACCTCGTAACCGTCTTCTGTTTCTCTGTGAACCACGACTTTTCTAGTCTTTTCATCGACCTCAACCTTCTTGACAAAGGTTATCTGAGGAATCCCAAGGTTTTCTGCAAGCTCGGGCCCAACCTGGGCAGTGTCACCGTCTATCGCCTGCTTACCACACAAAATCATATCGTACTCCAATCGTTTGATGGCTAGTGATAGCGTGTGGGCTGTGGCCCAGGTGTCCGCACCCGCGAAGGCTCTATCTGTCAGCAGGATTGCTCTATCCGCACCCATGGCAAGACACTTAACGAGTGCTTCTTTGGCTTGTGGGGGGCCCATGGTCAGAACAGTCACTTCGCCGCCATGTTTCTCTCGGATCCTCAAAGCCTCCTCCACGGCAAATTCATCGAACGGGTTGAGAATGCTCGGGACGCCTTCACGAACCAAGGTGTGCGTGACCGGGTCGATCTTCACCTCGGTTATCTCTGGGACTTGCTTGACGCAGACTATGATCTTCATCTGCCTTTCGCCGTCCTAGAGAGTATTATGTCAGATAAAATTGTGACGCTAGTCACTTTGACCACTTCTATCCATCCTTAACAGAAGGAATGGCACCTTAGAGCAAACTCGCCCAGCATCTTCGCCTTCTTGATTAGCTCTTCCACATTGGCCATCTCTGCTATCTTCCGCCCTGATACAGTGCAAGGATAGAATAGTAACGGCTTCCATATCGGCGAGCCACAGTCAATTGCACAGTTCTTCTTTCGCGAACTTCACTCAAAAGAATCTGAGAGCCAAGTAATGCAAACAAATGAAGACGAGTCGTATCCGCGAGGCGTTTCAGAAGATGTACGAGAAGACGTATTCTGCGATCGCCTTTACTCCCAGCTCTATCCTCTCCTTCGGCTCACTCACAAAGGTCATTCTAACGTGGCGTTCTCCGCCTCTCCCGAAGAATGAGCCGGGAATGATGGCTACGTTCTTTCTGTAGAGAAGGCGCTCGCAGAAGGCTTCGTCATCCCTCTGCATTTTGGATAGGTAGGAGGTCATGTCTACGAAGTAGTAGAAGGCGCCGGCAGGACGGGTTGTTTTGGCTTCTGGAAGATGCTTCTTTACGCATTCGCCCATGAACTCCATGCGTTCCTTGTAAGTCGGGATCACCACGTCTCGAAGGTATCTCTCCTTCACCCCGTCGCTGAGGAACTTGATCATGCCCATCTGCGATAGTGTGGATGGAGCTAGGCTTGTGTATTGCTTCATCTTCTCCATAGCGTCTATGATCTGTGGTGGACCCAGAGCATATCCCAACCTCAGGCCTGGGACAGAGGCATCCTTCGAGAAACTGGAGAGCATCACTGTCCTTTCGCGGGCTCCAGGCAGCCTAGCAACCCAGACATGCTCGCCTTCGTAGATTATGTGCTTGTATATATCGTCGGCGATGATCCAGAAATCATAGTCAGCTGCCAAGTCTACGAGGCCTTTGGCGAATGTTTCAGAGATTACTCTTCCGGTCGGGTTATCAGGTGAGAGCAGTATGAACGCCTTAGTTCTATCGGTTATCAATTCCTTTAGTCTTTCCACATTCGGTTGATAGCCTTCCTCAACTTTGACCAGAAGCGTTCTGACCCTGCCACCGGCCAGTTTGATCGCCTCACTGTAGCCCAGATACGTGGGGTCGAGAATTATCACCTCGTCGTTCTTGTTAAGCAGGGACATGAAGAGCGAGAAGATCGCTTCAGTACCTCCATCCGTTATAATGATCTCTTTTTCGGCTTTGTAGTCGAGCTTCCCGTACTTCTTGATGTCTTCAGATATGAGCTGCCTCAGCTCTGGAAGGCCCTTCGTGCCCGTATATGCCGATGACCTCAAGGGTTGACGCTGAAGCTGCGAACACATCTCATCTAGGACTTCTTTTGCAGGAGGAAGGCTGGGGGCTCCACCGCCGAAAGACACTATATCACCCTTCTTCCGAGCCTCATCAAGCAAAGCAGTAACGCGACGGATCGGAGAGATTCGCAGAAGTGCAACTCTATCTGACAAACCCGTCATCAGAGTTCCTCCAAAGGCTACGAGGACAGTATCGTGCGCCCGTATAAGAAATAGTGCGTCTCCTCTCAACAAGCGAAGAGGAAAGACTATTTGGATGCCTCAACGAGTTCAGTGTGGGCAGCGAGCATTGTCAGATCAGAGGCCTCCGCAGCTAATCTCGATCAAGAACCCAACATTGGAAGACGCAGCCTCCATATTCAAGCGATCGCTATCCGCCCAAAGGCTCCTCATAATCGTCGGGAATTGCCGCGTCGAGTACAAGGGGAGAGCCTCCTCCACCCTTGACTGGGGACAAAGAGTTCTTATAGTGAAGCGCGATGGGTCGGTGCTGGTTCATAGGCCTTCAGGCTACGAACCGGTCAACTGGCAGCCGTCGAAATGTATGTTTCGAGTTGAAGTGGGAGCAGAAAGCTTGTCGATCATCGCTGCAAGGCCTCAACAGAAGGAGACGCTCTCGCTTTTCTTTGATCGAATACTGTCAGTTGACTCTTACGATCTGGTTGACAAAGGAGATTTCAACCTCTACGTTTCTGAGGAGCAGATGAAGGAAGCGATTCTTGCAAGGCCAGAGTTGGTGGAAGACGGATTCCGTCCGATAGGTTCGGAGAAGAACCTTGGAGAGGCTGGCTTCACTGACATCGTGGGAGAAGACTCGAATGGTAACCTTGTCGTCGTTGAGATAAAACGCAACGCTGCGGGAAAGGAGTCTGTACTTCAATTGAACAGGTACATTGATTCGATCAAGAGGAACATTGGTCGAGGCCTGAGAGGGATCATTGTTGCGCCCGAATTGAAGAAAGGCACCCAAGGATTGCTTGCCTCGATGAACCTTGAGTTCAAAGCGATATCTCCGCAGAAATGTTCAGAAGTTATGGTGCAACGAGAGACAAGGAAGATCAGCGAGTTCTTCCGAAAGAAGTAGAAAGCCCATGAGCAATCAGATCAGCGATCAGTATTGGGAGCAAAAGAAGCGTGCTCTGGTTGGGTACGAGGCAGGCATCGGCACGTATGATCGACTCTATGGCGAAGAACAGGAGAAGAAGTACAAGCGTTGTTCTCGATACCTTGATGGCGTGTCGGGCAATGTGGTTCTGGATTGTGGATGTGGCACGGGAGCGTTGCTAACACGGTTGTCTGGGCAAGGCGGATTCTTCGTTGGAGTAGACTATTCTGGGGCCATGCTCAAACTTGCGCGGAAAAGAGCTGGGTTGGCAGAAAATGTTGACCTTATCTGTGCTGACGCAGACAACCTTCCCTTCAAATCTGCGAGCCTTGATCGAGTAGTGTCCTTCACTATGCTGGGAAACATGCCTGAGATAGGAAGAACTCTTCGGGAATTCGGGCGGGTCGCAAGAGATTCGGCTCAAATCCTTCTGTCGTTTGCTAAGAAAAACATTAAGGCAGATGAAGTATTGAGATGCATGGAGAACGCCTCTGTTCGCCTTAGAGAGTTCATAGACGACGAGGATCTTAAGGATTGGATCGCAGTCGGCGAAAAGAGTTCTGAGGCGGCGCTGGAAAGCCTGAACACCTCTGGCTAGCCTGAAAAGCCTTATAGAAGTCTTCTTTTGTCGCTCCAGAAAATGCTGCGCGGTTCTTTCATACGGGGCACACGCGACCTTCTTGAGAAGCTCAAGAGGATTGTTGCCTAGCTGAGAATGACGTCGACCAACAGAGCGAATATTATTCCTAGTAGGAGAGCCACGGAGACTGTGTGTTTATGCCCGTACTCATGCGCCACTGGGATCAGTTCGTCTGCGGTGATGTAGGTCATCACTCCTGCTGCAAAAGCGAGTGAAGAACCTATTACACTCTGTTCCAAAAAAGAGAAAGCAACGACCCCAACTAGGGCTGCGACGGGCTCAGCCAACCCTGAGAGAAATGTAAGGATTGCAATCTTAGATTGTTTCATCCCTGCTACTGTGAAAGGAACGGCCGTGGCGACGCCTTCAGGTATGTTGTGAAGCATTATGGCGATGGCGATTATCATGCCCAGTCTAGGCGCGTAGGTGTAACCTGCGCTGACAACTAGCCCTTCAGGAAAGTTGTGGAGCGTTATGCCTATGGCTATCAGCATCCCTCTCCTGAACATCCTTCTGTTTCCGGCCTCTTCCCTTCTCGTCGTTAGTTCAATGTGCGGAATGGCCAGGTCAAGCACAACCATAACGAGAGCACCCGAAGAGAACATGACAATCAACTCGACGTGTGCAAGCAGTCTTGCAGCTTCGAGAAAGAGGTTGTTAAACGCGACCAGAAGCATCACACCTGAAGCAAATCCCATAGAGAAGCCCACGACCCGGTCACTAACCCTTCTCAGCAGGAGAGCAATCATTCCGCCGATCC
>Ga0315309_1001585_pt1 | contig 13505 bp, 8 predicted proteins | sample TDP4_MG_FD_203080 | JGI IMG/M metagenome (GOLD analysis project Ga0315309, IMG submission 203080) | Freshwater sediment microbial communities from Lake Towuti, South Sulawesi, Indonesia - TDP4 | ecosystem: Environmental > Aquatic > Freshwater > Lake > Sediment | place: Indonesia: South Sulawesi...
ACCATGGGCAAAGGAAATTACAACTCCAAGTTCCAATCGTAAGCGCGTAGCTGCCGGGCCAGAAGTGGAAGAACGGCTTCTTCTCGATCGGATTTGCGGAGATCGACGATATGTCTCCGTAGACCAGAGTGTACAAGTCACCGTTTGCGTTTCTTCGTGTCTTGCAGAACCCGTCCTGGCCGACCTGTAGAAGGCATCTCCTCTCACAGACTCCACATCGCACACGGTCATTCGCCAACTTCTCATAGAGCATCGACCTTCGAATGGTTGGAAGCTCCTGAATTCTCTTTGACACGCTCTCCGTTTCGGACATGTTTCAACGACTCTAGTACCTAGAAGGATTCTCCCTTCAAAGTTCCGTTAACTTGTCTAAGTGCTCTTGTTCGCGGTTGCGAATTCCTCCCATCGCTTTTCTGCTTCTACCTTCTCTTCAACCGCTTTCCATAGATCGATCAGGGCGACCTCTCAGGCTTTCTGAATATAGCAAGTATCAGTGCCCCAATCACCATCGCGGCAACCAGTGTGACAATAAAGGGGACTTTCGGTGAGACATTATCGTAGAGCCATCCGGCTATGGCAGGCGAGGGAATGGCGAAAATTCCTGTCAGCAGGGAAAGATTTCCTGTTGCGCGTGCGAAGTTCTCGTTTCCAACTGTGTCCAGCACGAAGGAGTTCATCGCAGGTATCCATAGGCTATAAACTAGCCCCCAGAAGATGGAGGCGAAATATGCCACCTCAGGCCTGGCAACCACGAGGATCGGAATTATGGCTCCCAAGGCCATGAACTCACTGACCGCAAGGAACCTTGTTGTCCTCCACTTATCGAGCATCGGGCCTAACGTGAGAGCTGAGATAGCTGGTGACGCACTCATGATCGCTACAGCGATTCCGAGTTGCTCCGTAGTTGCGCCAAGCTCCTTGTAGACGAATAGGGTGTAGAACGGGAACGACAGACTCCAGAATACTGAATCTAGGACAGAGACAAAGGCAATGGCGCGTAGGCGGCGATCGATCGAAAATGCTTGTCTGAGGTATCTTCTGACCGAGGTTGTCGAGACGGAGTCAGACATTCTTGGAGAGGAGTACTTTGTCGCCATCAAGATGAGGCTGAACACGGTCAGTCCAGTTGAAACCCAGAAGATCCATCGAAAGGATAGTTGAAGGCTTCCCGCCATGTACCCCCCGACGAGCGGTGCAGCTGCAGAGGCCATCTCTGCGAGACCTAGGTCAAGACTGAAGGCTTTACCTCTCGTCTCGGGGTCGGAGCAACTTCCTATTGCAGCAGTACGCGCCAATCCTCTCACATAGAAGTCCAGTTCACTGAGTAGGAGACCAGCCGCCAACAGACCCCACGATTCAGTCAACGCGTATGATACATAACCAGCTACAGTGAGAACTCCGCCTATGAGGTAGAAGGGTTTCGCATCATATCGGTCAATCAAAGGACCTAGCAAAGGACGGACAAGGGTCCCGATTCCTCTTGCTGCAGTACGGGTGTTTCCGACAAAGGTCATCGTAACCTTCACGAGGACAATCAATGGTGCAACCGAAGGAGCTGCGAAGCCGTAGGCAAATCCGAAGATCGAGTTGACCAAGATAAGGAGAAAGACCTCTCTCCTTAGCGCAGAGTACTCACCGAAGCGAATGAACATGCGTGACATTAGTCATCGGGCCCGCAGCGCATCGAGTCTCGGTAAATGGAAGCTTTCTCCTCGATAAGCTTTCATGAGAATGACCTAGTCGATTCTGCAGAGGTTGAGAATCGTTATATGACTAGAAATCTCTGTCCTATCTGGGTTCGGAATTGGAACTGAAAGCAAAGTTCTTAGAAAAAGTGGATTCACTCTCAACAGAACTTGTTGACCTGACTCGTGAAATGGTTCGGATACCGAGTGAGAACCCGCCAGGCGACGAGTGTGAGATCTCTGAGCTGGTCTCGCACAAGATGAAAGCTCTTGGATGTGAGGTCGAACTCGTCGAGCCTAAGGCGAAGAGGGTGAACACCTTGGCTACTCTACGAGGCTCAGGGACGGGACGAAGCTTCCTTTTCAACGGCCACTATGATACTGTGCCCGTTGGAAACCGTGAGTTCTGGTCCGTTGACCCTTTTGATGGTTTGGTCAAGAATGGAAGGATCTATGGGAGAGGCTCAGGTGACGAGAAGGGCGCAATCGCGTCAATGATAATCGCGGCCAAAGCTCTCGAACAGACTGGGGTGAAATTGAAGGGAAACTTGTTGATTCACGCGGTAGCAGACGAGGAAACGGGCTCAACGTATGGAACAAGACACTTGGTGGAGAATGGATACGAGACCAAAGATAATGTGGACATGGCTGTTGTGGGTGAGGCATCCGTATACGACAACAGGATCTATGCCCGAACAGCCGTAAGGGGGCTTCAATGGCTGAAGATAGTCGTCAAGGGGAAAGCCGCTCACAGTAGTAGGCCCAAAGAAGGAGTCAATGCTGTGCTGAATATGTGCAAGATCCTTCTAGCCCTTGACGAACACAAGTTCAGGTTCAAGCCCCATCATCTACTCCCTGACCCAACTATTGCTCCCGGCACCATCATACGAGGCGGGACAAAGGAGAACATAGTTCCCGAGTTGTGCGAAGCGACATGCGACATCCGCATTATCCCGGGAATGACAAGTGAAGGAATCTTGGAAGAAGTAAGGGCAGTTATTGATTCTCTTAAAGGGCAGGATCCCACAATCAACGCAGAGGTTACAACGACCTCTTGGTGGCCGCCAAGTGAGATATCCACGTCTGAAGAACTCTTCAATATCGCGAAGAATTCTGTAGCAACTGTGGCGGGATACGAGTTGACTCCTAGGGGATTCACGGGTTCCAATGATACGTCATGGCTGACGAATGTCGCCCACATACCCGCCATGGCTTTTGGTCCCGGCGACAACTACAAGTCAGGCGCACACGGGTCTGACGAATGGGTCTCCATTGACAGGCTCCTAGACTTTTCAAAGATTTATGGCCTCATGGCCATCGAAGCATGCGGCATATAGAGAGAGAAAACTACTTTTTGAGTCGAAATCACAATCTTGGCTGTTAGAACGCAAAGACCAAGCGACATCTGCTCGGCTCAGACACTCATTCCTCATCCGCATTGATGAAATCAGTAATTCGCATCTTTCAGGCCGCACACCCTAGGCCCACACACGCAAAACTACTAACCTGACGGTTGAATCTCCATCGGCCGCACTAGGGAATACACACAGATCACCAAGTGCTCACACATACTTGTTACTTCTACGACGACGATCACTGTGCGCTTACGGAAGACAACGACTGGGCTGAGCAAGTCAAATGGTCAACCGAGAAATTGAATTGGAGAAGAGATCAGGGTAGAAGTTTTGGTGACACCGGGCAACTTGCGTGCCATCGTGACCGCTTCATCCATCAACGAGATGTCGCCCGGTTCCAGTCTTGCCACGACATCGAACTCTCCATAGACGACCTGCACTTCTGTCACGCCTGGAAGTTTTCTGAGTTCTTTGGCAACTGTGTGTTCGCTACCGACATCAACCAAGAGCAACAAGTAGGCTACCAGAGGCTCAACCGGGCACATGTCTTGTCTAGTGTTCATGACTGAGACAAAAGGCTTGCTCAGGTCACCGACACGATCAGATTGGTGGCAATGCGCACACGATTTCGCTCCTATCATTCAGGGGAGAAGAATCCTTCAATTACCAGAACTATGTGTGTGCGCACCGTCTTGCGAAATGACGATCCTCTTCTTGCTTCGTCAGATCATCTCCGATAGTGATAGAAAGCTGCGATTAGAAAGAATCCCATATCGAAGGTTAGCAAAGGAGACGAGGAAAGATGCCGAAACTGTATGATTTAACCATCACGAACGGAAAAATAGTCGACGGCACGGGAAACCCTTGGTTCAAGGGAGACCTAGCCGTCAAAGGCGAGAAGATAGTCAAAATTGGAAGAACAGATCCACGCAGCGCCAAGGCGGCCATCGACGCATCAGGGAAGATCGTTTCCCCCGGATTCATCGATTCGCACAGCCATTCCGATTTCAGCTTAATCTTCGACCAGTACGCTGAGAGCACGATCAAACAAGGCATAACCACACTTGTCGTCGGACAATGTGGCATGAGCCTTGCACCAATAAACCGCAAGTTCGAAAGCCTATTGAGACGCTATGCCGCTCCGTTCCTCCCTGACCCAAACATAGAGATTCCATGGACAACCTTCAAGCAATATCTCGCCAAGATGAAGCGACTTCGGTGCACCAGTAATACCGTCCACCTAGTTGGGCACGGAACAGTCAGGATAGCCGCGATGGGCTTTGTAGAGAGAGAGCCCAACCGAGGAGAACTTCAGAACATGAAGGACATGGTCGCTGAGGCAATGAAGGCCGGCGCCACTGGTATGTCAACAGGCCTGATCTATCCCCCCGGAGTCTTCTCCAAGACAAAGGAACTGATCGAGCTGACACAAGTGGTCGCCAAGTATGGCGGCCCATACTTTTCACACATTCGGGGAGAAGGGCCCTCCCTCATCAACGCGGTCAAAGAAGCCATCGAGATTGGCGAGAAAACAGCGACGCCAGTGCAGATAAGCCACCACAAGGCTGCAGGACGTCGAACTTGGGGGAAGCTCAAGGAAACTCTCCAACTTATGGAGGATGCCCGAAGCCGAGGCGTCGACGTAACCTACGACCAGTATCCATACACGGCGGGAATGACTTCGCTCGCAACCCTACTGCCGCCATGGGTTCACGAGGGAGGAATGGACAAACTCTTAGAGAGAGTACGAAACGATGAGACATGGATGAGGATTCGCGGCGAACTGGAAAGGGGCACGCCTGACCGCGAGAACATACTCGAAGAAGCAGGCTGGGATAGGATAGTCATATCCTCAGTGAAATCGGAACCCCTCAAGCAAGTTGAAGGAAAGAGCCTTGCCGAAATAACCAAGATGCTTGGAAAGCCCGACGAGTTCACGGCCCTACGTAGTCTTCTCTTGGAAGATAGAGGAGGATCCACTATGATCATGTTCTCTATGGATGAGGCGGATGTGGAGTACGCGATGAAAGGCCGCTACCACATGGTTGGCACAGACGCATGGTCCGTTTCTCCGACCGGTCCTCTCTCCTCAGGCAAACCGCATCCAAGGTTCTACGGAACCTATCCCCGCATCCTCGGTCAATACGTACGAACCAAACAGATTCTTACGCTAGAAGATGCCATAAGGCGGATGACATCGCTTCCCGCTCAACGAGTTGGTTTGAGAGGTCGAGGACTGCTCAGAGAGGGGTTCTTCGCAGACATAGTCGTATTTGACGCAGAAACAGTAATCGACAAAGCAACCTTTGACCAACCCGCGCAATTCCCAGAAGGAATAGAAAAGGTGCTTGTGAACGGAGAGATTGCCGTGGATTCGGGGGAACTTACCAAGGCCCGACCGGGCAAGGTTCTGCTGAGAGAACACCAAGCTGCTACGGACAGTTCCACTAGTTATCGAAGATCTTTTGCAGTGGAGCCACCTGACTAAGAGACGCTTCGTATTCGTTCAGCGATTTTGGCTCCTCAACTCCTCTTGGCTTCTTCGCAAGAGCTTCAGCGAACGCCTCAGAGAGCTCTAGCGTCGTAACAATCGGTACGTTGAATTCCACGGCAAGACGTCTGATCAGGTACTCGTCTCTCCTTGAGCGATGCCTTCATGATACATCTGTAGGGATTTGACGTTCGATTTTCCTTCTCGATAGGCTGCGATGCCTCTAGCGGCGGCCATGGCGGCGGCCAGCGTCGTGATATAAGGCACTCGATGTCTTATTGCCGCTTTACGAATGTATGAATCGTCATATTCGCTCAGTTTTCCTGAGGGGGTGTTTATCACAAGTTGAATGTGCCCATTTCTTATGGCATCCGTGATGTTTGGCCGACCTTCATGCTGTTTGAGTATGGGCTCTGACTGGATACCCAGAGTCGCCAAGAAAGCGTGTGTGCCTGCTGTGGCCCTGATCTTGAACCCGAGACTGGCAAAATTCTTCGCTACTTCCCCTACCGCTGGCCGATCCCGTGGAGAGACAGTGATAAGCACAGTACCACTAGTCGGAAGCGGCGAGATCGCCTCCTCCGCCTTCCAGTAGGCTAGGCCAAAGGAGCTAGCGATGCCAAGCACCTCACCGGTTGACTTCATCTCCGGCCCGAGCAGTGGGTCAACCTCAGGGAACATGTTGAACGGGAAGACAGCTTCTTTCACGCCGAAATGAGGGATAGATGGTTTTTTGAGATTGAGGTCTTTGAGTCTTTTGCCAAGCATGAGTTCTGTGGCAATGCGAGCCATCGGAATAGCACAAACCTTTGACACTAGTGGGACCGTTCGAGAGGCGCGTGGATTTGCTTCCAGTACGTAGACCATGTCATTGCAGATGGCGTACTGGACGTTCATGAGACCGACAACATTGAGTTCGCTGGCAATGCGCCGTGTATACTCCTCAATGGTGTCGATGTGCTTCTTGGGTATGCTCACAGGGGGAATGACGCACGCAGCATCACCGGAATGCACGCCGGCATACTCAATGTGCTCCATGACGGTTGGAATGTAGACATCTTGCCCGTCAGCTAGGGCGTCTGCCTCAGCCTCGATAGCGTTTTCCAAGAAGCGATCGATTAGTATAGGCCGATCTGGTGTGACACCGACGGCATCACCAACATACGTGCTCAGTCCTTCTTCGTCGTGTATTATTTCCATTCCTCGTCCGCCAAGCACGTATGACGGTCGAAGGATGAGTGGGTAACCAATGCGCCTCGCGACGGCGAGAGCTTCGTCAAGATTGCTGGCAGTGCCAGATTCCGGCATGGGGATACCATACTTTCTCATTATCTGATTGAAGCGGCCACGGTCTGATGCTGCGTCTATGAAGTCGACTGATGTTCCTAGAATGTGAACGTCGGCTTCTTCGAGTTCTGCGGCGATGTTGAGTGGTGTCTGGCCGCCGAACTGAACTATGACTCCGATGGGTTTCTCCTTCTGATAGATGCTGACTACGTCTTCGATTGTGAGAGGTTCGAAGTAGAGTTTGTCTGATGTGTCATAGTCGGTGGAGACGGTTTCCGGATTGCAGTTGATCATAATAGTCTCGTAGCCTAGGTCGCGTAGAGCAAAGGCAGCGTGAACACAGCAATAGTCGAATTCGATTCCTTGGCCTATGCGATTGGGGCCGCCGCCGAGAACCATCACCTTGGGCCGTTGGCTGACCGTAGTTCGATCAGTTCCATTGTATGTGGAGTAGTAGTACCGAGCGTTTTCTACACCGCTCACAGGAACATAGTCCCAAGCTTCCAGAATCCTCGCTTTCGAACGCTGCTCGCGGATTTCCTTCTCCTTGACTCCAAGCAACTTGGCAAGATACTTGTCGGAGAAACCGTCCTTCTTCGCTTTAGTGAGTAGATCGTCTGGTAGCTTAGCGCCATTGTATGAGAGAATCTCCTCTTCCAGTTCTACAAGCTCTTTCATCTGTTGAATGAACCAGGGCTTGATGTACGTTCTCCGATAAAGTTCCTGAATGCCAGCGCCTTTGCGGAGTGCTTCGTACATGATGAACTGCCGCTCACTGGTGGCATACCTAAGCAGTTTCATCAATTCCTCGAGCGGTTTCTCATGGAAGTCTTTGGCGAAACCAAGGCCGAAGCGGCCGTTCTCCAATGAGCGAATCGCCTTCTGGAAGGCTTCCTTGTAGGTTTTACCGATGCTCATCACCTCACCTACGGCTCGCATCTGCGTTCCGAGTCGATCTTCAGCGTCACGGAATTTCTCAAAGGCCCACCGGGCGAACTTCACCACTACATAATCTCCGTGCGGCGTGTACTTGTCCAAAGTGCCACCCCGCCAGTATGGAATCTCATCAAGGGTCACGCCTGTTGCCAATTTGGCTGAGATGAAGGCAATGGGAAAACCGGTGGCTTTGGAAGCAAGTGCGGATGATCTGGATGTTCTTGGGTTGATCTCGATTATGACTACGCGACCTGTCTTCGGGTTGTGCGCATATTGGATGTTAGCTCCTCCGATGATGCCTATCCTCTCGACTACCTTGTAGGACATCTGCTGAAGGCGATCCTGCAGAGCCGAGTCAATAGTTAGCATAGGTGCGGTGCAGAAAGAGTCGCCTGTGTGAACACCCATCGCATCAACGTTCTCGATAAAGCAGACTGTTATCATCTGGTTCTTCGAGTCGCGGATGATCTCTAGCTCCAGCTCTTCCCAGCCTTCGACCGACTCCTCGATGAGTACCTGCCCAATCAGGCTTGCAGTGATGCCTCGAGCCGCAATGACGCGTAGTTCCTGTACGTTGTAGGCGAGGCCGCCACCGGTGCCGCCCAACGTATAAGCGGGACGTACCACGACCGGATAACCTAGCTCTGCCGCGATTGATTCAGCTTCTTCCACACTATACGCAGTCTTGCTCTTGGGCAGGTCAATGCCCAGCTCCATCATAGTCTCTTTGAAGGCAAGTCTGTCCTCGCCTCGCCTGATAGCGTCAGGCTTGACCCCAATCACCTTGACGTTGTATTTGTCAAGCACACCGGACCGAGCTAGGCTTGCACTCAGGTTGAGGCCGGTTTGACCACCAAGATTTGGAAGTATCGCATCCGGCCGCTCATTCTCGATAATTCTCGTCAGTGATTCCAGATTAAGCGGCTCGATGTAGGTGACATCCGCCATGTCAGGATCAGTCATGATCGTTGCCGGGTTTGAGTTAACCAGCACAATCTCGTACCCCAACGATCGCAAAGCCTTGCAGGCTTGGGTTCCAGAGTAATCGAATTCACATGCCTGCCCGATTATGATGGGTCCAGACCCAATGATCAGAACCTTGCGGATGCCTCGCGAGGATGCCTCCAATTACTCTCACTTCAAATCAGCAACACGGCTTCTGAGCCTTGACGCTATCTTGAAGACTGATACAGCTTCTCGGTTGAATGCAACGCCTCCCAAGTTTCCCGAATTCGATCTGCCTCGTTTGACAGCTTCTCCCTCCACACCGCCAACTGCTGATGGTGAGATTTCAGCATTCTTCTAACCTCTGTCGGAGATGGCCCTCCTCTCACCCTGTGGATCTCAACGAACCTCTTGGGATCCACGCAGGAACGAATATCTTCATCAGTCATCGTCACCGGAGAACCCGTGACATGAGACGAAGCAGACTTGATCATGTCAGGAGTCAGGTCAGAAGGACTAAGCTTTTTCTCGACGAGATCTCTGACAAGAGATCCAACAACTCTGTGAGCGGTTCTGAACGGGACGGCATACTTTCTGACAAGCATATTGGCAAGTTCAGTTGACGTGGTGAAGTTCAACAGCTGACTCGGAATAATTTCAGAAACTCTCAAGGCTAGAATCAAACGGCCAAACATGTTTAGCGAAGTTAAGACTGAATCGATCGATTTCCAGAGCTTGGGTGTGAGTTCCTGAAAATCCATGTTGTATCCTGAAGGAAGCGATTTCAATGTCATTACGGTGGCCAGAAGGTCTCCAGCTACGTCGCTCACTCTAGCTCGAATCACTTCTGGAACCTCTGGATTCTTCTTCTGGGGCATTATGCTACTTGTCGACGTGAACTCGTCCGGAAGATTCACGATCTCGAAGTGAGGAGAACTCCATAGTATCAAGTCCTCGACAACCCGAGAAAGATTCAGTGCGACCAACGTGAGTCCAGCTTGCACCTCTACAATGAAGTCCCTTGAACCAACTGCGTCAAGGGAGTTCTCAACAATCCCACTGAAACCGAGTAGCTCAGCCATTCTCTCGCGATTGATGGGAAAGCTTGTTCCGGCTAAGGCCCCCGCACCCATTGGGCTCTTGTTGACACGCCTGTATGCTTCCATCAACCTCTCAAGATCCCTACTGAAGGCGTCACAGACTGACAGGAGATAGTGGGCGAAAGTTATTGGCTGAGCAGGCTGCGTATGAGTGTATCCCGGAATCAAAGTCTCCGTATGCTTTTCAGCAGTGGCTAGAAGCTTTTCTTGAACGGCTGTCAAAGCCAACGAGATCTGAATCAGGTTCTCGCGAAGCGTCATTCGGATTGCTGTGGAGACTTGATCGTTCCTGCTCTTTCCGATGTGGAGATCGCCTCCGATCTCTTGGCCGACAGCCCCCAGAACTGATTCCTCAACGTACATATGGACATCCTCGGGCTCTGTGTCCGTGATGTCTCGGCCCGGATCAATCTCTCCGAGCGCCTTGAGAAGGGTTGCTGCTTTCTTCCGGTCAAGTATACGACTCTCTGCCGTCATTATGACATGGGCCTTGTTGATCCTGACGACATTCTCGAAGAGCCTCTGATCTGCTTTAATTGACGAAATGAAGTCGACTATCTCCTTTTTCTTTGGTCCGAGCCGAGCATCTCGAAGTAGCTTCGACAAGTCAGGTTGCCGCCACTTTCTGCACAGCGTTTGCCAGTAAGTCTATCCCTTGATCTAGGTGAGCGATGTCTATGTTGAGTGGTGGAGCTATTCTAACACAGTTCAACCCGACCGGAAGTAGGATCAATCCATTGTTGAACGCTTCGACGACTATGCGTTCGGTTTCGCTGACTGCTCTCTCCTTCCTATCTTTATCTTTCACAAACTCGACGCCGATCATCAACCCGAGACCGCGTACGTCACCGACAAGCTTGCTCTTCTCCTTCACTTCCTCAAGCCTCTTCATTGCATGCTCACCCAGTTTTTGAGATCTTGCACAAAGGTCTTCCTTCTCGATCACGCTGATGTTTGCAAGTGCTGCGACTGCCGAAAGCATGTTTCCTCCCATCGTGTTTGAGTGCGAACCTTCATCCCAATCAGCGATCTCCGCTCTTGCTATTGTAGCTCCCATAGGCAGACCCGCCGCAAGCGCCTTCGAGAGAGTGGTTATGTCAGGCTCCACGCCAGAATGTTCACAGGCGAACATCCTTCCTGTTCTAGCGAACCCAGTCTGAACCTCGTCTGCGATTAGTAGAACTTCATTCTTTCTACATGTAGATTCGATCTTGGAGAGGAAACCTTGCGGAGGAGCTATGTATCCTGCTTCACCCTGTATTGGCTCGACTATTACAGCTGCCAGGTCTTCGCTTGGAAAGAATCGTAATGCAACCTCTTCGACGTATTTGGCGCACCACAAGTCACACGACGGGTATTCCAGTTTGTAGGCACATCGATAGCAGTACGCATATGGAACATGGACTACCTGAGGGACCATTGGGGCGAAATGCTTCTTGTGAAGGGCCTTGCAGGCGCTCAGGCTGAGAGCGCCAAATGTGCGGCCGTGGAAGGCGCCGAGGAAGGAGAGCATCCCCGGCTTCTTCGTATGCCATCGCGCAAGCTTAAACGCGCATTCTACCGATTCTGCTCCGCTGTTCGAAAAGAAGGCTCTCTTTTTGAACCTGCCAGGCGTGATCGATACTAACTTTTCAGCGAGTTCGACTTGTTTGGTGTTGTAGTAATCGTTCCCGGCGAAGTGAACTAGTCTCTCGGCTTGGTCGAGTATGGCTTTCTTGACATCTGGGTGGTTGTAGCCAACGTTCATCACGGCAACAGCTGAGGAGAAGTCCAAGTAGACGTTTCCGTCCACATCCCTTACCAAGGCATCTTCAGCGTCATGCCCGACCATGGGATATGGAACCATGGTAGAGGTTATCATCACTTGACTGTGCCGCTGAACTATCTCGTTTGCCTTTTGTCTCATCGGATTGGAGATCAGAGGGCCTTTCACGTCATCTCTTCCCCTTGTTTCTTAGCATGTTTGCTGCTTTCGTTGGAAGCCCCCATATCTCGATGAACCCTGGTGACCAAGTTTGATCAAAGGTTGTTTCAATATTGTATGTTGCCAAGTTTGCGTCATACAGTGAGAACGGCGAGGATCGCGAGACAACTGTCGCTGATCCCTTGTACAGCTTTAGCTTCACTTCGCCTGTTACTCGTTCCTGAGTCTTGTCAATGAACCCTTCGAGATCCTCTCTAAGAGGCTCCATCCAGAGCCCAGCATATGCGAGAAAAGTCCACTGGACATCAACTTGATGCTTGAATGATAGCTCATGCCTAGTAAGCACTGTCTTCTCTAGCTCTTTGTGTGCTTCAAGAAGAACGGTTGCGGCCGGACATTCGTAGCACTCTCTGGACTTGATTCCGACAAGTCTGTCTTCCATGTGGTCAACTCGTCCCACTCCGTGTCTTCCAGCCTTTACGTTGAGCGTTCTCACTATTTCTAGAGGGCTGATCTTCTTGCCGTCAACGCTTGCAGGAACTCCGTGGTCAAATCCTATCGATATGAATTCAGGTTCGGATGGAGCCTTCTCAGGAGACGCTGTCCACTCGAATATTTCCTCCGGCGGTTCATGCGCCGGATCTTCAAGGATGCCGCATTCTATCGATCTTCCCCACAGGTTTTGATCTATGCTATAGGGGTTGTCAAGATCCACGGGGATAGGTATGCCATTCTTCTCGGCATATTTGATCTCCTCATCCCTTGAAAGATTCCATTCTCTAATGGGCGCAACTATCTTCAGATCTGGCGCTAGTGACTTGATCGTGATGTCAAATCGAACCTGATCGTTGCCCTTGCCGGTGGAACCATGCGCCAGAGCTGTGGCGTCCTCCTTCCTAGCGATATCAACAAGCTTATTCACTATGAGAGGCCTAGAGAGGGCGCTGCTCAGAGGATATTTCTCTTCATATAGCCCGTTTGCCTTAATCGCCCTGAAGACGTAGTCCTTAACGAATTCTGCCTTAGCGTCGACCGAGTAGTGCTTCACGGCACCGACTTTCTTGGAATTCTCCTCCACCTGCTTAAGGTCCTCTTGCTGCCCCACATCTACAGTAACCGTGATTACCTCTGCTGCATGCTTCTCCTGCATCCATTTCACAGCGACAGAGGTGTCCAACCCGCCTGAATAGGCAAGCACGATCTTTTCTGCCATGCCATCACCGATTTTTGCCGCGTGTTACCTGCAACCGGTTATTATTAGTTGCGGCTGGCTCTGTCCACTGCTGGACAACTATGACCAGTTTTGGTCAGAAAAACGCCGTCACGAGGAGGAGGGGCCCTGCTACCCGTCGTACTGAAGAGACACGAATCCGGCACATCTAGCTGCTTGGCTTGTAGGGAGATGAGCCTACTACTCAAGAATCCACGAGGTACCTTCCGGAGAATCTCTCAGGACTATCCCCATCTTTCTGAGACGCTCTCTGATCTCGTCGGCTTTCTTCCAGTCTTTTCTCTTTCTAACTCTGTCTCGCTCCTCGATTAGAACCATTACCTCATCAGAGAGCTCCGTCTTCTTGGTCTCTTCCTTGAACAGGCCGAGGATAGAGCCCAGATCGTTGATTGTTGACAGAATTGTCTCAATGAGCCTCTTTGAGGGTTTCAGATCTGCGATCCTGTTCCCAAGCCCTATCAATTGGTGAAAGCTTGCGAGCGCGACCGCGGTGTTGAAGTCATTGTCCATTCCCATCAGAAACTTCTCCTTTTCCTCCTTTATCTCCTCCA
>Ga0315309_1001586_pt1 | contig 13503 bp, 11 predicted proteins | sample TDP4_MG_FD_203080 | JGI IMG/M metagenome (GOLD analysis project Ga0315309, IMG submission 203080) | Freshwater sediment microbial communities from Lake Towuti, South Sulawesi, Indonesia - TDP4 | ecosystem: Environmental > Aquatic > Freshwater > Lake > Sediment | place: Indonesia: South Sulawesi...
AACTTTATCGGCCATGGTGGGGGAATTCAATGAGCATTTCTAATAAGCCTTATGAATCCAGTTTATAATGCGTCAATTCAATCCTAACTAAATGATTGCGGGATGAATTTCGGTCTGCCTGAAAGTTCAAAGTGTGAATGTGGGCATCATCTATCTCCGAGCTGCTTTATCGCCTCGATTGCCATTTCGAGGGAGGTGACGGTCCTATCCGGAGCTACTTCGTCGATCCTCAGGCCACTTCCGAACTTCCGCGTTATGGACACTAGGGACATGGGATCGCGCTCGGCTATATTGTCTCGACCAATGTCCGTGGAGAGCAATATCGTCCTGAAGCCGGCGTTCTTAGCCCCCAGGGCGTCGCTCCGCAGGTCGTCGCCGATGTGAACGATCTCACTTGGCTTCGCGCCCAACTTTTCCGCAGCCAGATAGAATATTGAACGATCTGGCTTGCGGACTCCAGCCTCATCGGAGAATACGAGGGCATCGAAGTAGTGCACAATGCCATGCATTTGGAGGACCCGCCTCAGGACGAAGCCGGGCGTCATGCCCACATTGCTTATCAGGCCGACGCCCTTGCCACCCTCCTTGAGCCACTGCAGGAGGCGATTGGCCGCTGGATCCAAGTAGGGAGGGTGTTCAAAGATGGGGGACACGTATGCCGAACTGAGCAGTTCAAACAGCTCCTCGCTCATCTCAACTGTAAAGCCAGATGCTTTCTCAAGCACGAAGCGAATTTGGTCGTAATGGGTGACTTCCCTATCCGAGGCCCAGACATTCGCGAGCCAAGAGGGGATCTCCTTGAGTATGGAGGACGCCTTCACAGATGAAGACTCGATGCCGATTTGCATAAGGGCCTTGGATAGATTCTGGTACCTGATGAGGTTCCTCCGCTCACCGGCCCCGTCCCGATCCAGAAGGAGCGTCTGCCAGAGGTCTAGGGTCACGGCCTTGATCTTAGTGGTCGATTTGCGCATGAGGGCACGAAGCCTCTGAATTATATAATTTTAAAGCTGAACTCTACGCCGATGTCATGCAGCAATCTTATATTGTTGGTGCCTTGTGGCCTTCCAAAGGTTAAATTGAGAATGGAATGGCGGGATGTTGCCAAGATCTCTGAGGGGGTCTATTGGGTCGGCGTCAGGGATTGGAACCGCAGACTGTTTGATGCATTGATTCCACTGCCGAAGGGGACGACGTACAACGCGTACTTGGTAACTGGCAGAGACAAAATGGCCCTAATCGACACAGTCAATCCGGGATTCGAAAAGGACTTGGAATGGAAGATCAGGCAGGTCATCGATCCCAGCGATCTGGACTACGTGATCATGAACCATGCCGAGCCCGATCATGCAGGTTCGATCCCGCACGTTATGTCGATTAACAATAAGGCAAAGTTGGTAACTACAAACGCAGGCGCCAAGATGGCGAAGGGATTCTACAAGGTGCCCGATGAGAGGATTAAGGTCGTTGCCGACCAAGAGGTCATCGATCTCGGCGGCAGGGACCTCCGTTTCATCGAGGCGCCTATGCTCCATTGGCCTGAGACCATGTTTACATATCTTAATGAGAACAGGGTGCTCTTCCCATGCGATTTCTTCGGCTCGCATCTGGCTGGTGGGCTGTACGATGAGGGGGTAGGGGATCTGATGGTCCACGCACAACGGTACTTCGGCGAAATAATGATGCCATTCAGGACCATGGCCGAGAGGGCCCTGGGCAGGATAAAGGACCTGAAGATAGAGGTGATAGCGCCCAGTCATGGCCCTATTCACAAGGACCCGCAGGGGATACTCGAGGCCTATTGGAGATGGGCGCGCGGGGAAACGAAGAGGAAGGCCACGATAATCTATGTCACCATGTGGAAAAGCACCGAGAAGATGATCATGCCGATCGCTGGAGCCTTGGCAACGGAGGGCATAGAGGTCGCGGTCCACGACCTCACCGTTGCTGATGTGGGCGATCTGGCAAAGGATCTGGTCGACTCAAGGGCCATCGTCCTTGGAACTCCCACCGTTCTTGGCGCTTCACACCCTCTCGCCCAACACGCCGCGTATCTGGTAAAGGTCCTGCGCCCACCTGCCAAGTTCGCGGTCATCTTAAGTTCGTATGGTTGGAGCAAGGGTGCAATAAGGCATATACAAGAGGCACTCGGGCCATCGAGGATCGAGGTCGTTGGCGTGTTGGAAGTATTTGGTCCACCCGCTGAAGAGGATATCAGTCAAATCGTGGAGATCGGCAAGGGCCTCGCGAAGAGAATAAAGGAAGGGGGTTGATGCGAGCCCCCCATCTGCGCGAACACGGGATATATGCGTTATAACATAGTCCCGACCTCTATGGTTATAGTATCTAAGATCGGAGTGAGCTCAGCACCTTACCTGCTATTAATCCGATGTTCTCGCTACAATTTCCGCCAGTTACCGTGCCGCTCGAAAAACTCGGTTTCCCTCCCCCTTTGAAACCCCTTGTCCCAAGGGCCTCCTTGAGGACGGTTCTACAGTCGAAAGAAGCCTCAAGTCCCCTTGCCAAGATGTAGAGTGCCAATTTGCCCTCAACCCCTAATATGACTATAGCCTTGGCGTTTGCCTCTATCAGCTCTCCGGCCCTTTCCATCGTCACCCTCTCATCAACGCCCCTAAGGCATCCCTCATATATCGAGAAACCAGATCTCTCCTCCGGCACGATTCTACTCAAAGCCTCATCCGTTGCATCCCTAAGCCTTCCCCTCAATGAGTGGCATTCGAGCTTCAAGTTCGCGGCGCCGTTCTCGAGCTTGTCAACGCTTACGCCGAGTATCTCGGCCGCCTTAAAGCACGCCTTACATATCCCCAGAGACCTTTTAATGGCCTCCTCACCGACCAAGAACTCGACCTTCGCGAGCCCCCCAGACCTGGAAAATCCTGACACGAGGAAGTAAGCGCATTCCGAAGTGTTGGAGACGTGTGTGCCCGTACATGCGGCGTAGTCGTGCCCCTCGATCTCGATGACTCTGACTTCTCCGCTGATCCTCTCCTCTCTTGAGCGGAGGCCCGGGAACTTCTCCTCGGCCTCTTCGAGGCTTCCGAATGCGTGAGCCTTCACCGATCTGGCCTCGCCTATGATTTTGTTCACAATGAGCTCGGCCTCAAATATCATGTCCCAGTTCAGCGATTCGAGATCTAGGTATACGGAATTGACGGCCCCGAGCTCAACCTTATGGACCCTCAGGTCAGGATTCATCTTGTTAAGGGTGCCGGCGAATATGTGCTCGGCGGTGTGTGATGCGGCTTCGCTCATGCATGGGATCGCGCATGCGAGCGCTTAAAACCTTAGGCCAGAGGATCGTATTTATTGCTTAACGCCATTGACCAAAACTTAAATCAGGCCGCGATCGCCCGTGAATGGTCGTTTGCGAAATGAAGATCTGGATTATGACCGATATGGAGGGCGTGGCCGGGGTCTTTAGCTTCGACGATCACGCTAGCCCACAGGGCAGATGGTATGATCTCTCGAGGAAGCTGCTCACCCAAGAGGTCAACGCCGCAACTGAGGGGGCATTCAGCGCCGGCGCCAGCGAAATCCTGGTGGTCGACGGCCATGGGGCAGGCGGGGTGAATGTCGAAGAACTGGACAACAGGGCGAGGCTTCTCGCCGGAAGCCCCATGCCCTTGCCTTGGGGGCTAGACGGGGCCTTCGATGCCGCCTTCATAGTGGGTCAGCACGCGATGGCCGGAACTGAGCGGGCGCATCTCAGCCACACGGAGAGCCACACCTCAATACAGAACGTGTGGATGAATGGGAAGAGAATTGGTGAGCTCGGGATCGTCGCCGCGGTGGCAGGTCACTTCGACGTGCCGACAGTCCTTGTGACCGGAGATAGAGCCGCGTGCATGGAGGCCAAGTCCATTATTCCGCAGGTTGTGACCGTTGTCGTAAAGGAAGGGATCAGCCATGGCGCTGCGATGACCGTAACCCCAATCGAGGCCAGGAGGTTGATCAAGGAAGGGGCCAAATCGGCACTGGCCAAAATAGATGCGATGAAGCCATACAGATTGCAATCGCCAGTGGAACTCAAGGTCGAGTTCACTGAAGCGTACAAGGGTTCCGCTGAGAACCTAGCAATGAAGCCGCACGTGGAGAAGGTAGACACCAGGGTTGTTAGGACAGAGGGAGCCGACGTGCTGGAAGTACTGCGGAGATGGTGGTACTGACGCCGATGTCCGGTGTTCAACGGCGGAAGAGCTAAATCGATGAAACGCGTGCGATGATTTAGATATGGGAACTCCCCCCTTCATTTGGCAACCGACTCAATCTCGAAGCTGATGTCCAGTGATGGGGCGGAGTGCGTAATCGCGCCCACAGATATGATGCTCACGCCCGTCTCGGCGATCCTCCTCACGTTCTCGAGTGTGATGCCGCCAGAGGCTTCCAATATGGCGCGCCCTCTGGCTAGCTTCACGGCGCCCTCGATCTCATCGGCCTTCATGTTGTCGAGCAGTATTGCGTCGGCACCAGCTTCGAGGGCTTCCCGCACCTCTGCCAAATCGCTGGCCTCCACCTCGATCCTCATGGTGTGCGGAACCTTTGCCTTGAGGGCCCTCACGGCATCATCAAGGCTGATGCCTAGGCCCCGAAGAAGTGCGAGGTGATTGTCCTTGATCAGAACGCCGTCGTAAAGGCCGAACCTGTGGTTGAAGCCACCCCCGACCATGACCGCGTACTTCTCGAGCGCCCTAAGGCCCGGCGTGGTCTTCCTCGTATCAACGATCCTCACCTTAAGGCCCTTGACGGCCTCCACGTACCTTGCTGTCTCCGTAGCTATTCCACTCATCCTCTGCAGGAAGTTCAGGGCGACTCTCTCCGCCATGAGCATTGGTGCTGCAAGGCCTTCAACCTCCATTATGGAATCGCCATCGCCCAATCGCGAACCATCGCCCTTCTGGATCGCGATCCTGCAGGAAGGGTCGGTTGTCCTGAAGACTTTAGCCGACACCTCGACCCCAGCCAACACCCCCGCCCCCTTGGCCAAAGCCACCCCCCTAGCCTTCTGCGCTTTCGGAATCACTGAAGACGTCGTCACGTCGCCAGAACCCAGGTCCTCCCGTAGGGCGTCCTGGACCACTCTCTCCAGCAGTATCTCGGAGATCGTCTCTCAACCCCTCGCTAATCTGAATGCTATGTGCCTCAACCAGGTGGGGGACTCCTCCGGGAAGTCTTCCCTGAAGTGGCAGCCTCGGCTCTCCTCCCTGATCAGCGCGGCCCTTGCCATTAACCGTGCCACGAGTATCATCTTGTCCAATTCGATCGCGCCCTCACCTTCCATGGTGCCCTCGTGAATGCTGGCAGCCCATCTGCCCAGAACCTCATTCGCTTCACGAAGCCTTTCGCCATTCCTCTTTATCCCCACATAGTTCCACATCAAATCCTGCAAACTCCCAACTGATGGCATGCTGCCCGCCGGGATATCGCCACGGTACCCAACCGATGCTATGTAGTCCCCTGGCTTCAGTTGGTCGCGTTCCCACTCCCACGTCCCCTTATTGACCCTGTCGGCTATCCTCTTGCCGAAGACGAGCACCTCGAGCAACGAGTTGCTGGCCAACCTGTTGGCCCCATGTACGCCCGTGCAAGAAACTTCGCCACACGCGAAGAGGTTCTTCACGCTCGTCTCCCCCCACAGGTTGGTCTTCACGCCTCCGACCATGTAGTGGGCTCCAGGAGCCACTGGGATTGGCTCCCTTGTTATGTCCAGATCATGTTCGAGACAGAATCTGTAGATGTTCGGAAACCGCGTGATCACCCTTTGCCTTGGCAGGCTAGTAAGGTCAAGATAGACGAAGCTTGATCCGGTCCTGGACATCTCCGTCACTATCGCCCTCGCGACTATGTCCCTGGAAGCGAGCTCCCCCTGGGGGTGGTACCTCTCCATGAACCTCTCGCCGGTCACGTCCTTCAGTATGGCGCCCTCGCCCCTCACGGCCTCGGATATGAGGAAACGCGTGGCGCCCGGCATTGCCAATACCGTCGGATGGAACTGGAAGAACTCCATGTTGGCTACTATGGCCCCGGCCTCGTAGGCCAGGGCTACGCCGTCGCCAGTCGCCACCTTCGAGTTCGTGCCGTACTTGAACAGCTGGCCAGCCCCTCCCGTCGCGAGGACGACCCACTTGGACTCGATCTCCTTCAACGATCCCGAAGTGCAATCCATCACCCTGAGGCCCGAAGCGACCCCGTCTCGAACGAGGATCTCCGTCACGAGGTGCCTCTCCATGATCTTGATGCCCGACTTCCTTGCCAAGCCGCTCAGGGTGTCCTCTATCCTCGCGCCCGTTGCATCGCCCCCCGCGTGGATCACCCTCGGGACCGAGTGGGCGCCCTCCCTCGCAAGCGCTATCTCGCCGTGCACAGTGTCGAACTCGACGCCGTAATGTATCAGGTCATGGATTCTGTCAACGGCCTCCTCGGTCAAGACGCGAACGGCCTCGGGATCGGAGAGGCCCCCCGAGGCAGCTATCGTGTCCTTGTAATGGAGTTCCGGGGAATCCCCCTCGCCAATTGGCGCCGATACGCCTCCCTGCGCGTACTTAGTGTTGCACTCCTCGATGCTACTCTTTGTCAGTATTGTCACGTCGAAGTTCTCCGATGCTTGAAGTCCAACGTACAGGCCCGCGATCCCACTGCCTATGATTGCCAAGTCAGGCAAAGCCCTAGTTCACCGAGAGCATCTTCTCCAGGGCCTTCGCGGCCCCGGCCCGTACGTCCACCGGCACCTCTATTACGTTCTTCCACCCCTCCATGCACTCGGCCACTTTGGCCAGGGTGATGCGTTTCATGTTCGGGCATATGAGGAGGGGGGAAGCAAGGTAGAAGCTCTTAGTAGGGTTCTCAAGAGATAGGCGGTGGATCAGGCCGGCCTCGGTGCCCACGATGAACGACCTCGCCCCGCTCTCCTTGGCATAGCGCAGCATCTGGGACGTGCTGAGTGCCACATCGGCCAATCCTATCACGCTGCTGGTGCACTCAGGATGGACCATCACGCTTGCGCCCGGATAGGATTCCTTGGCGACCAGCATCATCTCGGCATTGAGCCTCATATGTGTCGGACAGAATCCCGGGTAGAGGATCATCCTCCTTCCGGACTTGGATGAGACGAAGTGCCCGAGGTTCTCGTCTGGGATGAAGAGTATGTCCTCGTCCCCGAGCTGCCGTACTATTTCCACCGCATTTGCTGACGTGCAGCAGACGTCGCTCATCGCCTTTACTGCAGCTGAGCTATTGATGTAACACACGACCTTTGCCTTCGGATAGTCCCTCTTCCACTCCCCGAGCTTATGCTCGTCTATCATGTCCGCCAATGGACAGCCCGCTGAGATGTCCGGCAGCAACACGGTCTTCTTCGGATTGACTATCGCTGCCGTCTCGGCCATGAATCGCACGCCGCAAAATATTATGACATCAGCATCCGTGTTGGCGGCCTTCCTCGAGAGCTCGAGCGAGTCGCCGACGAAGTCCGCTACGTCCTGCACCTCATCCCTCTGGTAGTTGTGGGCGAGTATGATGGCGTTCATCTCCCCCTTCATGTCACCTATGTGGCGAACTAGGTCACGGGACTCGGCAGGCCCCAAGGTCGATCAGCTCGAAAGGCAGGGGAATTTCAAACGTAACGCTTCCTATAAACGCATCGATGATGCTGACCAGGGCAACCATCTCGACTGTTCCGATGTCCGGGGGGATATTGTTTAAAACGGACGGGGGAGGCAATTGGGGTTGAAGTGCTGGGCTGCGATTGAGACTCCCATCGATCCCTCTTGGCCCATTTGGCGCGAGGATTAAGGCAATATGGTCAGCAAGGCCTGAGATCGGCCTCTACGATGCAATCCACTACTCCGCACTGGCGACCATTCTCATGTTGGCCCTTACGATCAGACTCATCAACTTCCCCTCGGGGATATACCTCTCTGAATTCGACCCCTTCTGGCACTACAGGACAGCCCAGAAGATCGTCGATTCGGGCTTGTACGGCCTTTTCACGTGGAGGGACATGCTCAGTTGGTATCCCGAGGGGAGGCTCGCTGGTCCCTCAACGCCGCCAGGCCTTCCTCTGACAGCGGCTGCCATATACTGGGTCATGAACTGGCTGGGCCTGAGGGTGAGCCTCCTCGACGTGTGCATACACTTCCCACCCTTCGCGGGCATGTTGACGGCCCTTGCCGTCTACCTCCTGGGATGTGAGATCAGGGGCAGGACCACTGGCCTCTTCAGTGCCATCTTCATAGCCTTCAGCGGAAGCCACATAGATAGGACGTACCTCGGCTTCTTCAAACACGAGACCATAGGGGTGCTGAGCATCGTTGTCTGCACATGGCTTTTCCTCAGGGCCATCAGGCCTCAGCCACTCAGTAAGGTCGCTTTCTACTCGATCATCTCGGGCATCTGGCTCGGATACCTCGAGATCAGCTGGACTGCCTACATCTACGAAGTTGGGCTTCTAGCGGCCTTTCCTTTGATTCTGATGTTCATGGGCAGGAGCAAGGACGAGCTCCTGCCGGCCTTCTCGATCACACAGGGATTGGCGGCAGCGATCGCCCTCCAGGTGCCAAGGCCCGGGGAATCGATCGTGACATCCATTGGCTTTGTGCCCGTCATCATAGCGGCTGTCCTGTTATCGCTTGAGAGGGCCTCGAGGCTCTCGACGACGTGGCCATCGAAGCTGGGGCTCTTCCTCGGCATAGGGGGCGGCGGGGCTGTGATAATCCTTTACATGATCCAGACCGGCTCCTTCACGGTCCTACTCGGAAAACTTATCGCGATACTCGACCCGCTGACAAGGCTCCAAGTCCCGATCATAGAGAGCGTTGCTGAGCATAAGATGAGCACGTGGTACAGCTTCTTCAGCGACCACGGCCTCCTGCCGGTGCTCGCGTTCTTCGGCATAGTCGCCTCACTGAGACGCCCGACGAACGAGAGGCTGATGGCCGCTTTAGCTTGGGTGCTCGGCCTTTACTTCGGGTCCCTGATGGTGAGGATCGGCCTCATACTCTCGCCCTTCATGGCGCTCATGGGAGCCCTCGGCCTTGTGGAACTTGCCGAGCCGGCTTTCGAGACCTTCAGGCGAGGGCCGAGCTTTGAGGCCGGAAGGGGGAGGAGGGGCGGAAGGCAGGTCGCCGTAGGACCAGAGCTGGCCGCGCTCACCATCATCGTGCTCCTCGTCTTCGCTGGGGTATCGATATCCTTCTCGTTCGATCATGCTGGCGTAGCCGTTACGATTGCTGGCGCGAGCCTCCCGGTCAAGCAACAGATACCGGACTGGTTGGATGCCGTCTCGTGGATCAGGGAGAACACGCCCCCCGGCTCGGTGATCCTCTCCTGGTGGGACTATGGCTACTGGATCACGACGATGGGCGAGAGGCCCACGCTTGCCGACAATGCGACGATCAATTCGACCCAGATAGCCGTAATAGGGAGGATATTCATGTCCAACGATACAGTAGCACTTCCGCTCCTCAAGAAGTACGATGTCTCATATGTCGTCGTCTTCACTGACATACAGTATACGGCCATCCAAAATCCACTGCCCCCTGTGGGAGATGAGGTTAAGTGGGTCTGGATGGCCGAGATAGGATTTAACATGCCGCCGGCTAATGTGAACGCCTCCTTCCAGAACCTCTACCACGGCGAGACTCTGAAGCGGTTCGGGGACTTTAATCTCGGGATGCAGCTGGCATCGCTAAACCTGTTGCCGAAGAACTCGCAAGGAAATAGCACGATCCCGATCCCCAAGAAGGAGTCCGTGCTCACGAGGCTTCTGATCTATGGCGCATTCCTGACCAGGCAGAACATCGTGGATACTGGCCCCCACTTCGAACTAGCATTCAGATCGACATATGGGCTCGTCCTAATCTACAGGGTCCACTACGAACTTGCGAGGACTGGCAGGGCCGTCTCAGCCTCTTCCAAGCAAGGAGCCACGGGTGAGACCGTAGGCAACTACACCTATTCTGATGTTGTCGGACCCGGCTGGGCCATCGACTTCCAAGTCAGCAACGCGACGGCCCTCGACGGTTGGGCAGACAGCGCGAAGACAAAACCACTCAAGGCAGGGGTTTCCATCAAGCTCTCAGGCTCCGATGGCTCGATGGACTGGAATGCAACGGAGGGAGAGCAGAAATTCGTCATCGAAGCCAACGTGATAAGGCACTACCTGAATGGCATCCTGCAAGATGTCAGGCCCAACATCCTGGGGAGCGGCATTCGCGTGGGATTTGAGGCAAAGGCCGAGAACATCCAGGGGACCGCCGAGGCCCCCGCTCATGCGGAGCTGACGTGGAAGATCGTCACATTCGCGCCCACCAAGTAGATTGCACAAGGATAATATCTAGAAGCACACATGAACGGCCCGGATCGGCGATGAGGGTTCGGAAATTCGGGATGGAAGACGAGGATCCTGTGCTGTCACAATGGAGGAGGTGCCTCGCAGCGGATCCCGTGACGCCCGAGCTCTTCAGGGAGAAGATCCTGCTTGAAAGGTCCTTTGAGCCCGACTGGTGCCTGGTATCAGAGGATGGTGGGAAGGTCCTTGGCTTCATCTATTCGCCAGCTGTTGGGGAGGTGGCCTTCGTGAACGTTATCTTCGTCGACCCGGATCATCGGGGCAGGGGAATTGGTACCGGCCTGCTACAGAGCGCCCTTGACGCCCACAGGAAGGCCGGAAGAAGGAGTGTGTTAGTTTCTGGGGGCCCGAGATACTTCTTCCCAGGCATAGATGTCGAAGCGTATGGACGAGCCATCGATTTCTTCAGGAAGAATGGCTTCACTGAGTTGAATAGGGATTCGGTCGCAATGGGGAGATCCCTCGTAGGGTACCAGATCCCAGGTCAAGTCCTGAAGGCCGAGAAGGGCCTCGAGGAAGAGGGCATCTTCGTCAGGCATCTGGAGCCGCGGCACTTACTGGGCCTTCGCCTCTTCCTTCGGGACAACTTCCCAGCATGGGAGGAGGTGGCGAGGGAAACGATCGAGAGGCACCCAAGGGAACTCGACCTCATCGTTGTAGCCCTGAGATGGGGGGAAGTTGTGGGCTATTGCCAATGCGCCAGCGACGGGCTCCTCGAGCACTTCGGGCCGTTTGGGGTCAGGGAGGATATGAGGGGCAAGGGAATTGGGGCGGTCATGTTCCACAAGTGCCTCCATTGGATCCAGGCGAAGGGATGCAAGAACGTTTGGTTCGCTTGGGGCGGCGGCAGGAATTACTCATTCTACGCGAGGCACGGGATGGCCGCGACCAGGAGATTCGCCACCATGAAGGCCGACCTCGGGCCGTGATAGCGCGGGCATGGGTCATGTGACTGGTTAGCTCACGTAATCGGGTCCAGGGCCGGGTCCCTTTGACTCCTCCACCACCTTATCGATGGGAGGCGACTGAACGAGGGCATCGTATCGGCGATCAAGTTCCTTCACGACCTTCGTCAAGCTGTCGGCTCCCCTCTCAAGAGGGGCGAGGTCTACGTCAAGGCTGAGGATCTTCGCGAGAACCGTCAGAACATTCTTGGCGGCCTTGAAGTCGGGCATGATGCCGAGCGTCTCGCCCAGCAAGCAGAGGGATGGGACCCCTCTCAGCCTGGCCAGGCCAACCAGCACGCCCGAGATCCCGACTATCGGGGTTCCGGTCGGAGCCCGTATGGCGCCAGCGCTCAGCGCCTTCGCAAGTAGATCCTTTGTCGTGGCGAAGCAGAAGACCGCCAGAGGGGTCTCGGAGGGGGACGTGTGACCGCCGAGCGTTATGATCATCTTCCCCCCCTTCCTCTTGAAGAAGGTCAGCAGCCTATACGATGCCTCGTACTCGCCCTCTATGTCCTCATAGTGCTCGTCTCCCGTCAACAACAGTAAGTCCTGTCCTGAGCCAAGTTGCTTCAGGTAGAACTCGCCCCTCATCAATCTCGCGGAACCATCCTTGGTGACTATGGCATGAGCGCTGAAACAGGGCGATGTCAAAAGGCCGACCAATTTGAAATCGAGGCTCCTCGCTAGGTGTTTCAGAGCTATCTTGCCCACCTTTCCCAATCCCGGGAATCCCACGATGAGGATGGGGCTGTGAAGGCGCGTGCCTTTCTTCAGCCATATGCGCGTAGTGGATAGAAGCCCTTGGGGATTCAACGACATCTCGTTGTGAGCACTGGGCCCTCGGCTGCGCAGCAAGCTTATATCTTCTCAGGATGCTAGGACCGAATATAGGGTTGAAGTTCATACTCAGGAAATGTTCTGCCTGCAACGCCTACACGCTGCGGACTGACAGGTGCCCTAAGTGTGGCGGCCAGTTGCGCGTCCCCTCCCCACTCAAATTCTCCCCAGACGATCCCCTCTTGGGAAAGAAACTCATTGCCAGAAGATATGTCAGGGAGGGGGTATGAGCCCCATGTCTGGTGGGTATCCTCTCATATGATATCTAGCTAATGGAACTCTTAGCGGTTCCGCCGACCTTCTCTATGGCTGAGACGCTGGACTGGAGCACCTTCTCCAACATGCCCTGCGCCAGCTTCGAGGTCCTCGCCCGAGCCTGAACCATATACTTAGGAGCTCCGATCGTCGTGATCGTCACGTCGATCTGCTTTTTGGCAGCGGATGCGATCTCCCTAAGGAAGATCTCCCTCAGCCTTGTTGCCCCATCCGGAGCGAGGATAGTGGCCTCTACGATTCCTGAGGCGACGATGTTCTTCCTCCTGATCTTCGACCTCGCCACATCGCATATCACGTCGGCGTGCTCCTTCGGCACCCCGATCTTCGTCAGTATCGTCTCATCGTTCTCTATCGCCCTCCTCAACGCCTCCGCGAGCGCCCCATACCTCCTCTCGGCCTTCGCCTCGACGTCGGAGAGGAATTGTTCGGGCGCTATGCCGATCCTCCTCGCCGCCTCGGCGATTATCTCGTGCGCCCTCTCCGTCTCCTTCCATTCCCTGAGCTTCACCTTCGACTCATCATCCCCAACCCTCTTGAGGGAGACGTTGAACTGTCCCCTCGACCTATCGAACGACATGACCTTGACGGCTATCGTCTGACCGGCTTTGAGCTTCTCGGAAACGGTGCGCAAGCCCCTCCCAGGAAGTTCCGATATGTGCAGGAAGCCCCTGCCGGAATAGCCCGAAACTTTCAAAAGCGCACCGTAGTTGGTGACTTCCGTAACCTTTCCGACGACGACCTCGTTGACCTCTGGGAATTCGGGGGACTTGCTCACTGTCGTCACCTATGTGAATACGTTGGTAATCTCACCATTTATCTTGGCCCTGCCACCAGTTGGTTCGGCCAATACCGAATTGCACACGTTGCACGTTACCTTGGTTGCAGCCGAGCTGAAGACCAGCTGCTCGTTGCCACACTCGGGGCACTTCACCTGAAGGAATGCGGATTTCGGGCGTGGGATGAGTTTATCCCATTCTGTCATCTTTTGCCGTCGACTGGATCTTGGTCCCACTATAAAAGGAGTTGCGTGGCTTCTGGCCGGCCGTCGGAAAAAAGCCCTCGAGAAGCCCCTACTCA
>Ga0315309_1001587_pt1 | contig 13501 bp, 19 predicted proteins | sample TDP4_MG_FD_203080 | JGI IMG/M metagenome (GOLD analysis project Ga0315309, IMG submission 203080) | Freshwater sediment microbial communities from Lake Towuti, South Sulawesi, Indonesia - TDP4 | ecosystem: Environmental > Aquatic > Freshwater > Lake > Sediment | place: Indonesia: South Sulawesi...
GGCAAGATCAACAACTGCGGCGTGATAAGGCCACGCCACGCGGTCAAGCGCGACGAGTACGAGAAATGGGAGAAGCGCTACCAACCTGCAGCTGGATTTGGTGTACTGGTGGTTTCGACCCCGAAGGGAATTATGACCCACGCGCAGGCGAGGGAACAAGGCATTGGCGGGCGACTCTTAGCATACGTGTACTGACAAAATTTGGATAGTTTTGAGGCTCCTGCACTTACTCTCCAGAGGTTATAATAAAAACGATGAAAACATAAAGCATGCCATCACTTGAGGTTATGGTGTTCGCGATGCTGGCCGCACAAATTAGAGAGGAAATCGATGTGCCAGAAGGCGTGGAGGTCAAGCTCACTGGTAAGGTGGTTGAGGTCAGCGGACCAAAGGGCAGGCTGACCAAAACGTTCGATATCCCTGGCATAGACCTGAAGCATGAGGGGGGATCGGTCGTGGTCGAGGCTGCCCTCCCCCGTCGAAAGCAGCGCGCGGCAGTTGGAGCGGTTAAATCTCACCTGCTCAACATGATAAAGGGCGTCACCGAGGGATTTACCTATAGACTACGGATAGTCTATGCCCACTTTCCGATAACTGTTAAAGTTGAGGGCAAACGTGCCTTTATCCACAATTTCTTGGGGGAGAGGAGCCCTAGAATTGCTGAGATAATTGGTGGTGCGAACGTTCAAGTAAAAGATGATGAGATAATCGTCGAAGGTATAGACAAGGAGGAGATCGGGCAAACCGCCTTCAACCTTGAGCAGGCGACATTCGTGAAGCGTCGTGACCCGAGGACTTTTGAGGATGGCATCTTTATTTTCGAGCGAGCGTGAGCGGATGAAGAAATCAGGGAAGAAAAAAGGCATGCCAAAATTCAGGCGCCAAGAATGGTTCCGCTTCAGGAGGCTGGGCGAGAAGTGGCGCCGTCCCCGAGGCAAGGACAGTAAGATGCGCATGGGCAAAAGTGGTAAACCGGCCATGCCCTCGGTGGGTTACAAGTTGCCAAAGCCGGTGCGAGGGCTCCATCCTTCGGGATTTGCTGAAGTTATGGTGAGCAACCCAAAGGACATAGAAGGAGTAAACCCGGGTAGGCAGGTCATTCGGATAGCCTCAAGCGTTGGCAGGCGCAAGCGGGAGCAGATCCTCGCCCGGGCAAAGGAGCTCGGTATCAGGGTTCTCAACCCAGAGGTGAAAAAACGTGGAGCTGAAGGCACAGAAGAGACTAGCGGCTAAAATTCTGGGCATAGGCGTCAATCGAGTTTGGATAGATCCGGCTCGAGCGGCGGATGTAGAGGCTGCGATCTCGCGAGGGGATATAAGGCGCTTGATCCACGATGGCACCATCAGGGCCAAGCCAGAGCGAGGTGTGAGCCGCGCGAGGGCGAGGGAACTGGCAGAAAAAAAGAGGAAGGGGAGGCGTCGAGGCATAGGTAGCAGGAAGGGGGCGTCCAAGGCCAGGCAGCCTAAGAAGGAGGCCTGGATCCGTACCGTGCGGCCGCTTCGAGCGAAGTTGCGTGAGCTCAGGGATAAACACGCGATCGATGTAAGGGAATATCGTAGACTTTATCGTATGGTTAAAGGTGGGGCCTTCAGGAGCAAGGCTCACCTAGAGACCTATCTCAAGGAGCGAGGTATACTGAGGGAGTAGATGTCTAAGATCGGCCCAAGATACCGGGTGCAGTTCAGGCGGAAGCGCGAGGATAGGACGGACTATCGCCAGAGGCTGAGGCTCATCCGCTCGGGCAAGCCGCGCTTCGTCGTGCGAGTTTCGCTCAACCACGTTTTGGCCCAAGTCATCCGCGCTACTCCAAGCGGGGATTTGACACTGGCATCTGCATACTCGAAGGAGCTGGAAGGGCTTGGGTGGAAGGGCGGTACCTCAAACACACCGGCAGCTTATTTGGTCGGGCTCCTGTGCGGCTATCGTGCCACGAAAGCGGGCATACGGGAGTGCGTTTTGGACATGTACATGCGCAGCCCAACGCCCCAAGCAAAAGTGTTTGCAACTCTGAAGGGCGCGCTCGATGCGGGCTTACAGATCCCACATGGCGAGGGGATTCTGCCGAGCGAGGAGCGCCTGAGGGGGGAACACATCGCGCAGTATGCGGCGAGGCTTAAATCCAACGATGAAGATGCTTACCGGGCGAGATTTTCCACTTATTTTAAGCGAGGACTTTTACCCGAGCAACTGCCGGAGCACTTTAATCAGGTCAGGCAGGCAATGATCACACGACAAGGTGGTTAACATGAGACGTGCTCTGGAGGAGAAATTTGATATTTCGCTTTGGCAGCCTCGCACCTCCATAGGCAAGGCGGTCAAGGAGGGTAAGATAGCAAGCATTTCGGAGGTCCTGCGCGGAGGGCAAAGGCCCCGTGAGCCGGAAATTGTCGATGCCCTGGTGCCGAACCTTGAGGAGGATATCCTTGGCATAAACATGGTCCAGCGAATGCACAAATCCGGACGGCGGACGAAGTACCGCGCGATAGCTGTCGTGGGTAACCGAGATGGCATCGTCGGCGTAGCACACGCGAGCACGCGCGAAGTCGGTCCGTCGATAAGGAAGGCGGTAACTGCAGCCAAGCTAAATGCCATAGAGGTCGCCCGGGGCTGCGGGAGTTGGGAGTGCGGGTGCGGCAGGCCCCATTCGATACCTTTCGAGGTCATCGGGCAGAGCAGCAGCGTCTACGTGACCCTTAGACCGGCACCGCGGGGACTGGGTTTGGCGGCCGCGGAGGTGCCCAAGATCATCCTTCGGCTGGCCGGGATCAAGGATGTATGGGCTCAATCTAGGGGTCAAACCAGGACAACGCTTAATTTCGCTCTCGCGACCTTCGATGCCTTAAAGCAGACGACGAAGGTTGCCCTCCGTGAGCCTCAAGTGAAAGGCGTGACGATCGGCAAGGCGGTGGAGGCAGTTGGTTAAGCTTGCGGTAGCAAGGGTGCGCGGTGATGTCGGCGCCCGTCAAGATGTGCGCGATACCCTGCGAATGCTGGGCTTGACCCGCGTAAATCACTGTGTCCTAATCGACGATAGTCCAACCTACAAAGGGATGCTCCAGAGGGCAAAGGACATGATCACGTGGGGGGAGGTAAGCAGGGACGCGCTCGAGGCCCTTTTGCGGAAACGCGGCAGATTGGTGGGGGACAAAAGATTGAGCGATGAATACGTCAAGTCCAACACCCAATTTCCCTCGATCAGCGAGTTTGCCGAGTCCGTCCATTCGGGTAAAGTCGAACTCTCAGCGGTGCCTGGACTGAAGAAGGTATTCCGGCTGCGCCCGCCCAGCAAGGGCTATGAGGCGACGAAGCGCTCCTTCGGGGACATGGGATCGCTGGGTTACCGCGGCGAGAAAATAAATGAACTGTTAGCCCGCATGATCTAGGTGATGGTATGGTAGTTCGGAGACGCCGGAAGGTCCGAAAGCGCCGAGGCTCGCGCACGATGGGCAGGGGCTGTGCCAAAAGAGGGCGTGGAGCGGGCGAGAGGGGTGGAAGGGGTCTAAGTGGAGGTCACAAGCAGAAATGGTCCTACATTTTGAGGTACATGCCTGAACACTTCGGCAAGCACGGCTTCGTCCGTCCGCCAGAGGTGAGCGCGGAGGTCAAGTCGATAAACGTCGGGGAGATCGACGAACGATTGGATGAGCTCATACAGCAGGGCATTGCGAGGCAAGAAGAAAACAAGTTCGTGGTAGACGCGAGGAAACTTGGATTTGATAAGGTTTTGGGCGGCGGGCGCGTCACGCATCCCCTAGAGGTCACAGCAGGAGGGTTCTCCGAGCAGGCGAAGCGAAAGTTGGAGGAAGCCGGGGGCAAGGCGGCGGAGGGATGAGCTTATGGAGCAGCCCGAGGAGCCGAAGTCGAAGCTTTACGCACTAGAGCCCCTCATACGCAGGCTGCCTGAGGTCGAGGTCCCGAAGCGCCATGTTTCCTTTAAGGAGAGATTCATGTGGAGCGCCTTTGCGATCTTGATATTTTTGGTGATGGCCCAGGTGCCTCTTTATGGGCTGGGGGGACAGGAGGTGGAAAGTCTCTTTGGGTACTATCGATTTGTGTTCGCCAGTCATGCGGGCACTCTCATGGAATTAGGGATAGGTCCCATCGTCACAGCCGGGATAATAATGCAGCTCCTCGTGGGCAGCAAGATAATAGGCCTAGACCTCAGCAAGCCGGAGGACCGAGCGCTATTCACAGGGGTCCAGAAGTTCCTGGCGATACTCGTGGGCATTTTTATGGCCTCCATGTACGCGTTCGGCATGTACCCCCAGCAATTTGGCGCCGCCCTCACCACCCGTGAAAGCATCTTCATCACCATAGAACTTGCAATAGGCGTGATGGCGGTAATGTATCTGGACGAGCTCGTCTCGAAGTACGGATTCGGAAGCGGGATCAGCCTCTTCATCGCTGCAGGCGTCTCCGCCGCGATATTTGTAGCGGCATTTAGCCCCTCAGCATCGGAGGTGTATCCTGGTCAACTATCGGGCGCCATCCCCAACCTGATCAAGACCATGATAACTGGCGGGGGGCTGAGTGATGCATTCTTCAGAACAGGGGCACCCAACGTGTGGGGGGTGCTCGCCACCATCCTCGTCTTTTTCATCGCCGTTTACGCCGAGAGCGTGCGCGTGGAGATACCCCTCGCATATGGAAGGTTCGGTGGCATACGCGGTCGCTACCCGATCAGGTTCCTCTACGCCTCTGTAATCCCCGTGATCTTGGCGGGAGTCTTGTTCATGAACGTCAGGTTGTTCGCGGGAATCTTTTACAACCGAGGATACACCTTTTTGGGCACGTTTGACAACCGAGGCAATCCCACAGGCGGCCTCGTGTACTATGTGGATTCCCCCGCTGGTCCTGAGCAGGTGATGGAGGACCCCCTTCGCGCGGTCACATACTTCGTAGCCCTCGTATTGCTCTGCATGGGGTTCGCCTGGCTGTGGATCAATATGACAGGGATGGGGCCTCGGAACATAGCCGAGCAACTCGATCGCTCGGATATGTTAATTCCGGGCTTCCGTCGGGACATCAGGGTGATGGAGCAGGTCCTCTCGCGCTACATCACGGTGGTCACCCTGCTCGGGGGCGCGTTCATAGGGGCATTAGCCGCGATGGCCGACTTCCTCGGGGCTTTGGGCAGCGGCACAGGTATTTTACTTACGGTGGGCATCATTTATAGTTTGTACGAGGAAATTGCGAGGGAGCGCGTCGTCGAGATGTTTCCGGCCATAAGGAGGTTCTTCGGTGGGTAGGCTCGTCGTCGTGACAGGCATTCCGGGGGTGGGCAAGAGCACAGTCATAGCTGGGGCGCTCGAGAAGCTCAAGGCGGAAGGTTTGGCCTACGAGTTGGTCAATTACGGCGATGTGATGCTCAAGATGATGAGGGAGCAGATGGGAATCACCGATCGGGATGAGATGCGAAGGATCCCATTTGAGCCCTACAGGGAGATCCAGCGCGCCGCAGCTGAGCGAATAGCCGAAATGGCGGAGCTCAAACCCGTGTTGCTAGACACTCATTGCTCGGTCAAGAAGCCCGAAGGGTATTTGCCTGGTCTGCCGAGGTGGGTCCTCGAAAGCCTCAAGCCCGAGTCGATAGTTCTCATCGAGGCCGAGCCAGAGGAAGTGGTCGCCCGCCGCACGAGGGATGTTTCGCGCCGTAGGGATGAGGAGCTCCTAGCGGAGGTGGTGGAGCACCAGCAACTCAACCGGGCGATCGCCATGGCATATGCGGCACTTGTCGGCGCGACGGTGAAGATAGTTAAAAATAGGAATGGAAAGCTCAGTGAGGCTATAAAAGATATGGTGGATGCATTGAGGTGAATTCATGCGAAAGATATTAACACTCATCATCCTCGCTACACTATTGAGCGCCAGTTTGGCTGGGGCAATGGCTCAACAGGCGACGGGGATAAACCAAGATAATGTCAGGAATGTACTGCAAAAAATAGACAGTTCCATCATCTCTCTTCGAAAAGAGGGTACCGACGCCGCCAAAGCTTCCTTGCAATCCGCCCAAGGTGAGATTCAAAAGATCAGCTCCAGCGTTGAAAACGTGGATAACGCGCTGAAAAATAAAATAGAAACTGATTATAACTCGGCCTTCAGTTCGGCGGACGAGGACAGTATCCGCGCGCTGCGAGCAGATATCTCACTTGCGGCTAGCAAGCTCGGTGCTTCCATATCTGTCATCTATGAGCACGCGATATTCTTCATCCTCGCGATCGCGATCATCTTCAGCCTCATCATCACCCTGATAACAAAGCGCGTGGTGGATTGGCCAAAGGTGAAGCAGATTAAAAAAGAGGTGGATGACTGGAGGAAGTCGCTGCTCGAAGCTCAACGAAAGAAGGACATGAAGCGCCTCTACAAGCTCCAGCAGGACCAGAAGCGCGTCATGGGGCTTCAGGGGCAGGTGATGATGGCATCGTTCAAGCCAGCGATCTTCTACATCGTCCCGTACTTCCTCCTCTGGACATGGTTGGGGAGCATGTACAGCGGCTGGATTGTGGCTTGGTTGCCATTTAGTCTGCCGCTGCCCTATTTCGGAACTATGGTTTCCTTCGGCTTCCTCCCCTGGTTCCTGCTTTCATACTTCGGATTTTCCTCGATATGGAGGAAGCTGTTGATAGGTGATTAGTTGCCAGCCAGAAGGTATCGATCGACAACCTACAAGCGACACTTCGTCCGCACACCCGGCGGACGCGCCGTCGTCCAATACAAGGAGAAAAGGGTCCATGCGGCCAAATGTGCGATGTGCGGTCGTCCGCTGGGCGGCATGCCTCGAGCAAGGCCGAGCGAGTTGCGCGCGATGCCGAGGAGCTCGCGGACGCCAAATCGCCCTTACGGCGGCTACCTATGTCCAGCTTGTTCACGTCAGGTGATCAAAGAAGCCGCCCGAGCGTGAGGGCATGGTGGTAATCGCGATAAGCGGCCTACACGGCGCGGGCAAGACAACCGCTGCACGAGCGCTCGTGAGGAAGTTCGGCTTAAAGTACACCTCAGCGGGCACTGTTTTCAGGCAGATGGCAGAGGAGAGGGGAATGACGCTTGACGAGTTCTCGCGGTATGCGGAACGTCATCCGGAAATAGACAGGCAAGTAGACAGGCGAACTGCAAATGCTGCGAAGGAGCGCGACGTGCTCATCGATGCTCGCCTCGCGGGTTGGATGGCGAAGGGCGCGGACGTCAAGATCTTGCTCACCGCCCCACTTGAACTCCGCGTCAAACGCATTGCCCGCCGGGAGCGCCGCAGGTACGAGGATGTCCTCACCGAAACCAAGAGGAGGGAGCGCAGCGAAGCTAAGCGGTTTAAACGGTTTTACGACATCGATGTCAACGATCATTCGATGTTCGATCTCGTGCTCAACACCGAGTGCTGGAGCGCCAAGGAGATGACCCACCTGCTCGAGCTTGCGGTCGAGCTCATCATCAGGCGGAGGGCTTGAAATGGTCATGGAGGTAGGAAGGGTCTGCGTTAAGACGGCTGGCCGTGAAGCTGGTGAGAAGTGCGTCATTGTCGATGTGATAGATAGGATCCATGTTTTGGTGAGTGGCCCAAACTTCAAGCGCCGCCGCTGCAATATCAAGCACCTCGAGCCACTTCCCAATAAACTAGATATCGCGAGAGGAGCTTCGGACGAGGACGTCAAGCGCGCCCTTGAAGCGGCGGGCCTTTTGACGGGTTAGGGTGTCGGCTTGGGCAAACTGCCATCGGACGTGGAGCGCGATGTACTGATTCGAGCCCAAGATGTCACGGATCCCAACCATGGCATTGAGCCGGGCTCTAGGCCGATGCGCGAGTACTTGCGCTTGGGGATAATCAACCTTGACAAGCCCGTGGGTCCAACCTCTCATGAGATAGTGGCGTGGGTCAAGCGCCTGCTGGAGGTTCGCCGGGCTGGACACGGGGGCACGCTCGACCCCAAGGTCAGCGGGGTGCTGCCTGTCGCGCTCGAGGATGCGACGAAGATGGTCCAGACCTTGCTACCAGCTGGCAAGGAGTACGTATGCCTGATGCACCTGCACGGCGATGTGCCGGATCACAGGCTCGAGCAGGTGATGAAGGAGTTCGAGGGGGAGATCTACCAGCGACCGCCCATGCGCGCTGCCGTCCGTAGGTTGCTGCGGAAGAGGCGGATCTACTACGTCGAGATGTTGGAGCGGGATGGCAGGGATGTCTTGCTCAGGATAGGGTGTGAGGCGGGCACGTACATGCGGAAGTGGTGTTTCGATGTAGGCGAAGCTCTCGGCTGCGGTGCCCACATGGCCGAGCTCCGCCGCACTCGCACTGGACCGTTCCGAGAGGACGGGAAGCTCGTGAGGTTGCACGATTTGGCAGATGCTCATGCGTTTTGGCGGGAGGATGGAGTTGAGGATCACCTGCGCAATGTCATCCTGCCAGTCGAGGCAGCGGTGCAACACCTGCCAAAGCTCGTCGTCCGGGATGGGGCTGTGGATGCCCTGTGTCATGGTGCAAGTCTGGCAGCTCCGGGCGTGCTGACTGTAGAAACGGGGGTCTCACCCGATGATCTCGTGGCGCTGATGACCCTCAAGGGCGAGCTGGTGGCACTTGGTAAGGCGACCATGACATCGAAGCAGATCGCCGAGGCTGATCATGGCATAGTCGCAAAGCCTGAAAGGGTTGTGATGTTGCCGGGCACCTATCCGAGGAAATGGAAGTAAGGAGAACATTTAGTTCGGTAAGATGCTGAAAATTCGATGGAAGGGGTTTCTGATGATATCACAAAATTCCAGCAAATCTCAGCGCTAGCACCAAAGCTAGGCTGAGAAATGTCAGCAGAAAAATACTTTGTGAAGTAGCCTTCCGGTCAAGGGAAAATCTGGCGACTATGATCATGTTGGTAAACGCTGGAGGCATCACGGACATTGTGAGCAAGGTTCTCGCCAGTAGCCCCTCTAGCCCAAATCCCCATATGAGGAGTACTCCTATCAAAGGAGAAATCAGCATACGATTGACGACGGTTAGCCCAGTGCTTCTGTTGTTAATTTTAAAGGAGTTCTTTGAGATCGGGAGGTACATGCCGACGAAAATTAGACTCAAGTAAATCGTCAGTAGACCCAGCTTTTCAATTGGATCAAAGACAGGAGATGAGGTGATTGGGCCCGAGAAAGGCCGAAGCAAAACTCCAATTATGAACGCTATTAACGGTGGAAACTTTAGGGCGTCGAAGATCATAGAAAGTCCTCCCTCCCCCTTCCCAAAGTAAGATGCGAGTAGAATTCCTAAGGTATTGTGGACGATCATTATCGGGATGCTAATCAAAACTGCGGCAGAGATGTCCCCATATAGAGCATAGATGAGGGGAAATGGCAAAAACATCGAGTTCAAGAAAGTTGAATTGAAAATGGTGGTTCCCCTTTCAACTTTTGGAAGGGAGGAGGTATCGACGAAGCTTACCAGAAAACACAGCGATAAATAGATCAGAGCCAACCCCATCGTGCTTCCAATGCGCAGTCCCTCAAATGCCAACCCTTGGACGAAGAGTAGAATTGGGAGTGTGAAGTAGATGAGGGCATATTCAACGTAGGACGGCTTCAGCCATCTGATCCACTGAAGGCCTATCCCAACTCCCATCAGGACTGGGATCAGCACAACATTTAGTATATCAGACACTATTGCCCCCCTGAAATTTCTTTTTTAGTTCAAGCTCCTTTACCCATCTTCCACATCAAAAATGTTGTATCTCCCAGAATTCTGTTAAAACAACTCCGGCGTCATGCGAATTCTGGCCCCTCCTCGAATGGATTGATAGTATTCCGGCTGATATTCGGTAATTTCGTTGAAAAGGGATATAACCTCAAACTCTCCCATAGTTTATAAATTACTTTCGGTGCCCTCTCTCCCCCGAAGTCGCTTAAAAGGGATAGCCGAGCGATGGATGGTGTCATGATGGAAGCGCGAATTATCGAAGCGAAGAAGGAAAAACTACGTATTCTCATGTCTCCAACAGAACAAAAACAATTCATACGCACTATAAAGACAAAATGCAATTTGACATGGAATGAACTTGGGAGAATATGTGGAGTTAAGGGTGAAACTGTCAAAATTAACTACTACCTCAGAAGAGTCACCCTTCCATTGAACGGCGCCTTAGCAATGTCAGATATCTCGGGCGTACCTCTTCCGCCCCACAAGTTACTCCCGGCCAACTGGGGACAAATAAAAGGTGGCCAAGTAACGTTGAGAAAATTTTCTTGGCATCCTCCACCATATTCCGATGAGCTAGCAGAGTTGCTTGGTATATTAATGGGCGATGGTTGTCTATGCAAGTTTTACGATAGGAGGGAACAAAGAAAGAGATGCCTCATTGAGGTAACCGGCCATTCACGTGAACTTCGATATTATGAAACTGTTGTAAGGCCAATTTTTATGAAACTATTTGGTATTCGTGGATATCTTTACAAACGTCGAAGTCAAAATACACTGAGGTTTATCACCAAAAGTAGAAGAATTTATGAATTTCTCAAATCAGTTGGGATGCCTGAGGGCACGAAAAATAAAAGCAAGACTTTTGTCATTCCAAGCTGGATAATTGCAACCCCTAGTTTCGCGAAAGCATGTATAAGGGGCCTAACCGACACCGATGGGGCAGTTTTCAAAAGTCATGGACGTTGGATTAACATCTGTTATAAGTTTGCATCAAACTCGCTAATTAGATCTTTGCATGATACGCTAGTAAAATTGGGCTACCACCCAACTAGGATTGGGGCAGTACATAATTTCAATCCAGAAAGTGGGAAAACTCATGTTTGTTGGCAGTTCTATCTATCGCGGGGGGGATGAGGTAAGAAGATTTGCAAATGAAATCGGATTTAACAACTTCCTGTTAAAGGAGAAGTACCGAAATACCACATAAGTTCCAGTAGTTATTCTAGTTGTGCCTTTAAAACCAAAAACATATGTTTCATTAGATGCCGGGGTACCCAAGTCAGGTTAAGGGGACAGCCTGGAGAGCTGTTGGTCCTCACGGGCCTCCAGGGTTCAAATCCCTGCCCCGGCGCCACCTGCTGCGAACGGCTTAATAGGCGCCTCAACAAATTTAAGAAAGACCATATTGGCGATTCAAATGCCCGAGGAGTTCAAGCATATCGTGCGAATAGCGGGCAAGGACCTCGCGGGCGAGAAGCGCGTCCAGCTCGCGCTATCCGACCTCAAGGGCGTCAGCGTCGCTTTCGCTCGGGCCGTCGCCTACGCCGCGGACGTCGACCCATTCATCAAGCTTGGAAGCCTGAGCACCGAGCAGATCAGGAGGCTGGAGGGCGTGCTGCGTAACCCCGGCGAGCATGGCATCCCAAGCTGGATGCTCGACAGGCGGAAGGACTATGAGTCCGGCAAGGACCTGCATTTGCTGGGGGCCGACATCGACATGGCATTTCGAACAGACGTAGGGCGGGAGCGCAGGATAAGGAGCCGCAGGGGGATAAGGCACGAACTCGGCCTGCCAGTGAGGGGCCAGAGGACAAGGACCACAGGACGAAAGGGCCTGACGGTGGGAGTCAAGCGCAAGGAAATCAGGCTGCGGGAGGAGGCGGCCAGGGCGGAGAAAGGGCGCAAGGGGAGGGAGAAGGAATGAAGCGCCAGCGCAAGAAATATCTGAGGCCCTCTCACCCCTGGGAGAAGGATCGAATGGATGCCGAAGACAAGCTGCTCCGCCAATACGGGCTTCACCAAAAGGAGGAGATATGGAAGACGGCCTCCATGCTTCGAAATTTTAGGCATCAGGCCATGCGTTTGCTCGCGGCTTCCGGGCCGCAGGCCGAGCTTGAAACTAGGCAACTCCTGACTATGTTACACAGACTTGGCCTCGTCGGCGAAAATGCCACGCTCGACGATGTCCTGGGCCTGAGCGTGGAGAACCTGTTGGACCGGCGCTTGCAGACCCTCGTTTACAAAAAAGGGCTGGCCAAGACGCCGCGCCAAGCGAGGCAACTAGTGCTTCATGGTCATGTCGTTATTGCGAGCAGGCGGGTGACGGTGCCCAGTTATTTAGTGCCCGTCGATGAGGAGGGTGCGATAAGCCACGTCGCGGGTTCACCATTTCAAGCGCAACTTAAACCACCCGAGGCACCATCCGCAGCCGAGCCCGAAGCTGAAGCGTTGCCCGAGCCGGAGGAAAAGGAGGAAGGGTCATGACGAATGGAAAATGGGGAGTCGCCCACATCTACTCATCGTTCAACAACACCATCATCCACATAACGGACCTGACGGGAGCTGAAACCGTCGCTCGATGGTCGGGGGGGATGATAGTCAAGGCCGATCGCGAAGAATCCTCACCTTATGCCGCGATGCAGGCAGCGATGCGTGCGGCGGAGGAAGCGATGGACAGGGGATTCATGGGAGTGCACATCAAGGTCCGCGCGCCAGGGGGGAGCGGTTCGAAGAGTCCAGGTCCCGGGGCGCAGTCGGCAATCCGAGCCCTCGCCCGCGCGGGGTTGAGGATTGGACGGATAGAGGATGTTACACCCTCACCACATAACGGAACGAAGAGGCGCGGTGGCCGCCGCGGCAGGCGAGTTTAGGCTCCTGTGAGGTGCATTGGATGGAACTCGAGATCAGAAAGCTCGATGGAGACGAAATGGAGTTCGTGCTCTCGAGGACCGACCCGGCCTTCGCGAACGCCCTCCGTCGGGCAATGCTCAGGGAGGTGCCAATAATGGCGATAGACGAGGTCGAATTCGTGGCGAACGACTCCGTGATGTACGACGAGATCCTCTCACACACGCTCGGCCTGCTCCCCCTCCGCACCACCGACGGCTACCTGATGCCGGACGAGTGCAAGTGCAAGGAGGGCCGCTGTCCGAAGTGCAGCGTCAGCCTCACGCTCAAGCGGGAGGGGCCAGCGACTGTGACGAGCGGGGACCTGAGGTCGTCCGACAAGAAGGTCGTGCCGGTGAGCGGCTCTGTCCCGCTGGTGAAGCTGAGCGAGGGACAGAAGCTAGAGTTCACGGCTATCGCCAGACTCGGCTTGGGAAGGGAGCACTCGAAGCGGCAGCCTGGGGTGATAGCTTACAAGTACATGCCTGTCTTCGAGGTCGACCTGAAGGCCTGCGATGGGTGCAGGGCATGCATCGAACGTTGCCCCCGAAACATACTCGAACTCTCGAAGGACAAGGTGAGGATCATCGATGTCGAGAAGTGCACGATGTGTCGGGCATGCGTCGAGGCTTGCCCGCGGGACGCCATCCGAGTAGGACATGACGACAGCAGGTTCATTTTTAGAATTGAGTCGACCGGCGCCCTGCCTCCCGAACGCATCCTGCTGAAGGCGACCGAAGCCCTGGGCAAGAAGTGCAAGGAATTCATAAAGCAAGTTAAGAAGCTTTAGGCAGATTTTTTAGAGTTATTTGACATATGCTAAAGCGAGCGGGGGTGGCCGAGCCTGGTCAAAGGTCTCGAAAAGATCGACTCAAGGTGCCAGCTTGAGGGGCTGGTCCCGTAGGGGTTCCGGGGTTCAAATCCCCGCCCCCGCACCATGGAATTTT
>Ga0315309_1001588_pt1 | contig 13493 bp, 16 predicted proteins | sample TDP4_MG_FD_203080 | JGI IMG/M metagenome (GOLD analysis project Ga0315309, IMG submission 203080) | Freshwater sediment microbial communities from Lake Towuti, South Sulawesi, Indonesia - TDP4 | ecosystem: Environmental > Aquatic > Freshwater > Lake > Sediment | place: Indonesia: South Sulawesi...
CTGCACCTCTGCAGAGCATTTCCATTAACTCTTCTGGCTTCTATTATCTTTTTCCAATGTAAATCACATGTGAACGCAAAAACAACAACTTTTCATTCAATAGATTTCATATTTGGATCCTAATAGAGGGGCTAGACCCCCCTATACCCGTCTCTCTGTCTCTCTCTCACTAGGTATCACTTTCTATTTGGATCCTAATAGAGGGGCTAGGTCACGCTTGCGCACACACACGCACAAAACTTGTTTCTCTTCACCCAAAAACAAACAATTAGGCGAAAGCTTTTTCCTACATACACCTACAACAACTACACAAGGACGCCAAACCAAATGAACGCCACCACCCTAACAGACTCCGTAATCACATACTTCAGACAAAAAGGCTACAAAATCGAACGCAACACAATCTGGGAAGGCAAAGCAACAGGACTCATCCACAAATTCGACCTAATCATCAAAAAAGGAAACGAACAACACCTCGTATGGATAAGAGAATGGAAACGCACAGTCGGAGTCAACATGATAATCAACATGGACAAAGCAGCCGAAGACGTAGGCATGCCAGGACCCATAATGATATCAAGCAAATTCAGCGGACACGCCAAAGCCTACGCCAACAGAAGAGGCGTCACACTACTCACAAAACGCGAAATAATACAACGATTAGGCTAAACAAACTAAAATTCCCTCAAAAACTCGTCTAAACGATCCTCACGCTCAAGTTCTCCAAGCCAATCTATCATTCCAACTCTACACGGTTTCTCCCCATTCAAAATCATCAATATATCGCTTACAACTTTCTCAACACTCCTACCAGTCACATCGACTTCACACACTTTGCCAAAACCCACGGCTCTCACTGCATCATACAGACACACATCAAGAATTTCGGAAGCAAGATTTTCCCACAATTTGCGTCCCCTAAACCCACGAGTTTCCATCAACTGCTTAAGCTCTTCAGGATGACGCCTCAACACAAAAACCCTTGTCACATCTCTCGCTGAGACAATGTCCGTGGCGTAATGCCCATCAACAATGACATCTCGGTCTATTTCCCGTCCCTTTATCATCTCTCGCACGCGTCTTGAGAGCCTATCCCTGTCAGCAATGAGAGTTCCTCTGATCCTGTCTACGCCGCTTGAAAGTCTTTCTCGCGTCACGAGCTCGCCCAAATCGATGTGCAAGGCATTTAACTCAGTTGCAAGTTGACGAGACACTGAAGTTTTACCCACACACGGCGTGCCCATTATCAAAATTACCCGCTTGATCTTGTGCACCCCCTTGTCAGATTACTTGCGGTTCCATGCTGCATATTTATTTTTGGAGTCTTCTCTACAAGAAAGAATATTAGCGTTGACCACCTCAAAACTGTCAAAGACCAGAGACAAAGGTAAGGTGCACAGTATGGACCTAGGATTGAGAGGAAGAGTTGCCATTGTCACAGGGTCAAGTCAGGGCATAGGAAAAGCCATCGCCCTCGGATTATCGCAAGAAGGGGCAAGAGTAACCATCTGCGCTAGGAACGAGAAGCAACTCAATGAAACAGCCAAGGAGATTGAGTCTACCACAGGCGTGCAAGTTTATGCAGTACAAACAGATTTAACAAAAGACGACGACATAAGAAGACTAGTCGCCAAGACTTCTGAAGTTTTTGGCAGAATCGACGTTCTTGTAAACAACACGGGTGGTCCTCCGTTGTCAACTTTCTTAGAAACGTCTGAGGACCGTTGGAAAAGAGCAGCCGATTTACTCTTGATGAGCGTGGTAACCACATGCTTAGAGGTCATACCGCACATGCAAGAGCGCAAATGGGGAAGAATCATCAACATGACGTCTTTTGCAGCAAAACAGCCCGCAGAACGCTTAATTCTGTCAAATGCACTCAGAGCTGGAATCCTAGGCTTGACAAAGACTCTATCCAACGAGCTCGCAGAAGACGGCATTCTAGTGAACGCTGTCTGCCCAGGACGGACTCTGACAAGACGAGTTGAGGAACTGGCAAAGGCACAAGCGAAAACAACGGGCAAAACCTGTGAAGAGATAATCAAGGGTTGGGAGAGTCAAATCCCTTTGAAAAGGCTGGCTCAACCCAAAGAAATTGCAGACTTGGTGGTCTTTCTGGCGTCGGAACGAGCAAGTTACATTACAGGGGCGGTATTTCAAGTAGACGGCGGAGTAATCAAAGGGCTTTTTTAGTTACTCAGCAAAATGTGAAAAATTTTTACTCTTTGATTCAGAATCAGATTCTCGCAATTTTTCAATTCGTATCTTGTCTCCATAATCGTTATAGTACTGAATTGCCAAAGTAATTTTTGTTTTGGTCAGTGAAGCCAAACAAAACAGAAGCTCAGGCGGTGTCAACTTGAAAAGAGAAGCCCTTGAAAAAATTAAGGCGGAAGTTCACATCTGTGTAAAAAGCGTCCGAGCGACTCGACTGATGCGAGGCTTATCCGAGCTTTTCTGGAAGATTCTTGAAGTTGTGTCTGAAGTTCAGATTTCGTTGGGTACCCTATTAGCCGAAAATGATTTGGGCAAATCTAAGAAAACAGTTTACTTGATTGGCGCGCTTTTACTGATACTCCTTGCCGTGATGTTTCCTGACAGAATTCCGTCAATTTTGTCATCTTCACAGATTGACGCCGTGACGGTGTCGGAAAGAACGCATGGGCTTGTAAGGGCAGTTAAAAAGTTGCTACCCGCGTTCTAGAACTACTCTGGCGAGTTGAACTTTATCCTCTAGAGTTTTCATTATTGTGTTAGTTTCTATAACTTGTATTCCCAAGCCTTCGATTGCCCTTCTCTCAGCCCTATCCACCACGTCAATGATGAACGTGTCGAGAAAATCTTGATAAAGCCTAGCCACGGAATAGGCAGAAACCTCCAACCCCAAGCCTTGCATCAATTTGTCTGCTGGCCCCTTGATTGGGCGACCACCAACAATGGGGCTTATTGCAGCCACTCTTGCCTTAGTCTCCCTAAGGGCAGTCCTAACGTTCTTCACCGAAAGAATGGGGCCTATACTCACGATGGGGTTGCTAGGGCAAACAACAACGACATCCGAACCTAAAATTGATTCGACCACTCCAGGCGCCGGCTGCGCTTCTTCGATGCCTTCAAACTCAATTCTCATCACTCTGTCCTGGGCACCTCTTTTAACAAGGTACTCTTGAAAATGCACTAAACCCTTGTCCGTCGCTATTTTTGTCGTGAATCTATAGTTTGTCATTGGGAGAACTTTCACTTTCAATCTTAAGGCTTGACAAAGTCTACTTGTAGCTTCTAAGAGTGTGAGGCCACTTTTTATGAGATTTGTTCTGTGAACGTGAGTGGCAAGGTCTATGTCGCCCAAGTTGAACCATGTTTCCTGTCCGTATTTTCGAAGCGTTTCGAGACAGTGAAAAGTATCGCCACGGATGCCCCAGCCCTTTTCTTCGTTCACTATCCCCGCTAGAGTATACATGACAATGTCGAGGTCCGGAGAAATGTGTAAGCCATAGAGGTCGATGTCATCGCCTGTGTTGACAATCACTGTTACTTCTTTCTCTGGAACAACCTGAACCAACCCCTGAAGAAACTTGGCAGCTCCGACTCCTCCAGCCAATGCCGTGATCATCTCTTCTCCCTTCCAGCCATTCAGATGCATAATTTCTTTTAAGGGCTTTCTATTAGATGTGAAAAGTGTGCCTTCATTTTTGGAATAACTCTTCAGTCGATTTGCATTTAACGTAACATTAAAAGAACATTGTTGAATCGAGAAAAATTTTAGAGATGTCAGATATAAATTTATTTTCTATTTCGTAGAATTTCAAATCCATTAGGTTTTTAAGAAAATCAATCCCTTGCATTTAATATCTAACTGAAAAGAACATTCCTTAAAAGAGGAAAAAAAGTGCTTAAAAAAGGAGTGCAAGTGATACTAATCGGACTATTCTATTTCTTAATGTTTTCACTGGTTGCTCTACAAGTAAAAGCTGAGGAAAAAACAATATTTTCTGATAACTTCGATAGTACCATCCCAGGTGATGTCAACGGTGACGGAATCGTTAACATCCTTGACATCAGCCACATTAGCGCCCACTGGTACCCTGGTCCGCCCATAGGACCTCTTGACTATGACCCAAACGCCGACATCAACAAAGACGGAGCAATTAGTATACTGGAAGTATCTATAGTGAGCGCCAACTGGGGTCGATCTTGGTATGGCACCTTTCCGTCTGGTGATGGATGGGAGTTGGTGCGTAACGGGGCTGGGGACCAGTATCAATTAGTAGTGGATACTTTTAGTGTATCACCGAGAACGTCATTTCAATTGCTAGGCACGCATGGATGGAGTTCTGTAGTTAAGAACGATTTCACCTCAACTTCCCGCCTAATTGGTTATGAGGTGTATGTGAGGACAGAAGCCCTTAAGGGAAGTGACTACAGTGTGGCCCACGTTGGTTTCTTCAATAGACCTATAGACAGTGGTGGCAGATACTATGCAACGGTCAGTTTTGAGGATAGCGGTTTAATTCGTTCTGGTGGCGAAATCCTTCAGTCATACCGCCCATACACATGGTACAAGGTTAAGGTAATGATCGATAAAACTACCAGGGTTTACAGCGTATGGATTGATGATGTTCTGAAAGGACAAAGCCTTGTTGAAGCGAATAATCCTCAAGAAATTCTTTCCTTTGAGCTGGAAAGCGAATGGGCTGGAGTGAAAGCATACTTTGACGACGTGAAAGTTTTTGAGGAATCTACGCCACCTCCACCTCCGAGTGGAGTGCCAGAGTTCGATGTCAGCGTTGTGTTTATAACCTCTATTCTACTATGTGCTTGGTTGCTGACAAAGTCAAGAGCTATAAAACGAAGAAAAGAGACAAACAACCTCTAAGCATAGTTGCGAGCCCCGTTATCTTCCCTCCTTTCTATTGATTTTAGCGTGAATTGAACTGCTTGTCCGTGGCACCAAACAGAAGATAATTCTAGAATTTATGGTGCTCCTGCCTAAATAGGCAGTCATCGTTTAAATTTTCCGTTTGGCTGGATGGTGGCGGTCAGCTCTATATGGATTATAAATCCATATGGATGAATCATAGAATCATAAGCCAAATATAAGGGGACAACCATAAAAAACACTTTATGCGATCTTCATTGTATGCGCTGGTAGTTTTAACTATATTCCTAATTGTGAGTATAAATGTCCAACCCGCTTGGTCGCTTATAAGTTTCAACTATACATCAGGCTACGGGGCTGGAACTACTGTCGAAGCGGGGGCTGGGCCGGGGTACCCTGTTCACATACTTCGCGATAGTGGAGGGGAAGGAGTCCTAAGCGCGTGGGACTCAGGGTCGGTGACATCAGGCGCTACTACAGGCACGGCGGAGTCTAAAGCTAATGCATCCCTCGGAACGCTAGGCGCGTACGCTTCAGCCAGTTGGTGGTATCCATATGAAACTGCATGCTATGGATGGGCGGGTTCGTTCGTTTACGATACTTTCACCATAGTCTCAAGCACCCTCCCCCAAGGAACTCCGGCGAGTATAACACTACCATGGACATTAGAAGGGTCTATCTCCTATCCATGCCCCGTGCATGGGCATGAATGCAAGGGGCATCCAACGCTTGGGGAAAATCCCGCATGGGCTCAGCTCATCCTCTATTTAAGAGCCTTGCCCTCGGCCTATACCCCACTTTCTACATTCTATGTTGCTAATTTGCTTTCAAGTGAGGTGTGTGGGTTAGACCTCGACCTTGGTGGGACCTTAGACCTAAGCACGGCATTTCAGACCGCTATGGGTAGACCGCTGAGTGTTGGCGATTCATTCATCCTCGAAGCTTTCTTCCATGCAAAGGTAGGCTATGCTGGTTCTCTTCCGGCAAGAGATAGTGGGTCACTCACTGCCGACTTTTTAGCTACAGCTTCATTTAAGCCGGTCTCCAGTACGGCAGGTGCAAGCATACTCTCAGCGGCTCAGCAGGCATTGCCGCCAGTAGGTGTCCCAGAATCCGAGGCGCCGACCATGCTTCTAGTAGCCGTGGGGCTGCTATCGTTTTTGGCTTTAAGGAGAAAAGCCATTAGACCTAACAAAACCTAGGAACCCTTAGCACTGAGCGAAGCCATTGGAAAAGATATAGCCTTAGGTATAAATCTACGAGTGGTTTCCCGTTGTTGGAGGCATGCTTTTGGGTTAGTAGGCAAGACTAGGCTGGAGGTAAATATAGCTCATTGGTTAAGAGTGGTGCTCCGGCCGGGATTTGAACCCGGGTCTCCGGCTCGAAAGGCCGGAATACTTAACCGGGCTATACTACCGGAGCATCAAACCTGAGCAACATTGCATACTTGTTCTCTCGTTTTAAGCTTTCCACAAAAACCACACGCCTATTTGGATCCTAATAGAGGGGCTAGGTCACGCTTGCACACACACAAACAAAAAAATGAAGACACACAAAGGCAATGAGACAAATAGTCTTAAATCATGCTGCACAAACCAACATAGACGAGGGCCCGTAGCTCAGTAAGGACAGAGCACCGGGCTTTTAGACTGGAGTGAAGACACCCGGGGGTCCCGGGTTCAATTCCCGGCGGGCCCGTCATCCATAAAGAGCATTTGCCCTGTTACGCATGGTGTAAACATTTTTTTCATCACTACAAGACCTGATTCCTTATTTACTAAAAAAGATTCTCTCATGACAAAATAAGTCTTAAATGTTTTAACTTCTTTTTTCCGTTGAAGGTGAATCTATGGGAACATTGTATCAGGGAGCTAAGAATGCTGTTGAAGTTTGTGTGGGTGTTAAACATGGAGAGCATGTTTTGATTTTTACTGATAAAAGCTATCATGAAAAAATGTAGTGTTTGGGTTGATGATAGAAAAATAATGGAAGCAGACAAGTACCTGATCTAAACAATGTTTTTTTCTGATTCAGATGCAGAATTAATGAGTTTTTGATAATTTGTATTGTGATTTCATAATGCTTTAATGGTTTTGACGGCACACATCATTGGAGCCTTCCAAAAAAGAGGTTACAATCAATGACTATTCCTATCTATAGACCCTACGTCTTTCTGCGTTGCAAAAAGTGTGGCCGAAAGACAGATCATGTTTTGGTGAGCATTTCAAGTCCAAGAAAAGGCGAAGTTGAAGAGACGTATGAGTGTCAAGAATGTGGTGAAACCAAAAAAATTTATGAGTTAGCTTCTATGACGCAGCTTCAAAATCAAATTGAAGCGTGACTCGTAGAGAATACGTCAAGGCATGGGGGCGATTGATGAAAAAACTGCTTTTTTTCAACGTTCTTGTGCTGGCGGCAACCGTTTCTGCAGTCTACTGTCTCACTTTGCTCGATAAGATTGTGCACGGCACTTTGTATGACTATGGTTTGCAGTTCAGTTATGATTGGGCTAATCCTTATTGGATGATGCTGAGGATTGTCGAGGGTTTTATTGGTTTGGCAGTGGTCTTCACTGTTGTCAGTGTGGTTTATGTTTACAGGAAGTACATTTACTCGAAGCCTCAGGTGTTGCAGACAGGGATAGAAAAGAGTGAGAAAAGGGTGATTTCTTCATCTGTTCAGGAGCCTGAGCCGTTGAGTGAGGCGCAAAGAGTGGGGGGTTTGGTCAAGTGTACTCATTGTAATAGGGTTTTTGCTCAGCCTCTTCGTATGTTGGATTTTCATTCTGAGCGTCCGAGAATTATTAACATTTGTCCGTTCTGTAATGAGGTGATTCCGCCGATTCTGCGTCATGAGGAAGTGGAGAAGGGTAGGAAGGCTTTTTTGAGGGGAAAGAAAAATGACAGTTCAAAGGAAATGTTGTTGAAGGAAGACGTTGGAGAGAGTGAGGAGAAGGTTGCGGCTTCGTCTTAGGTGTGAAATAAATTTTGTGTTTTTGTGTGTGCGCTAGGCTAGCCTAGCCCCTCTATTAGAAAGTGGTACTGAGTGATACGGGGTAAGAGACAGAGAGACGGGTAGAGGGGGGTAGAGCCCCTCTATTAGGATCCTATTAGGCTCCAAATATGAGCTGTGGTTTTATAGCCAGTTAGAAGTTGAGAGAAGTTGAGACAGAGTTGAGGTTTGTCTAGAGTGGTTTTTGCGTTTTTCTGATAAGGCTTAAGGAGTGGGGTTGTTATTTGTTTGAGTCATGTCTGGTGTGGTTATCCGTAAGGCGACTGTTGAGGACATTCCATGTATTGTTGAGGCTAGCCTCTCATCAGCTACGAAGGAGGAGACCAGAGGGTTCGCTGCGGAAGAGTGGGTGACTTATTCGTCTCCTGAAGAGTTGAGGAAGGTTTGGGATGAAGGGGATAGGTTGAAGGATGGTTCTGAGGTTGTTGTGGCTGAGATGGATGGAAAAGTAGTTGGGTTCATTGTGTTCAAAAAAGAACGTGACTACTTCTACATTGACAACATCGACATCGCCAGAGGCGAGCAAAGAAAGGGAATAGGCAGAGCTCTCGTGACGCATGTTGAAAACATAGCCATAGCCAACGGATACTTTTTAATGAAGACCGACACAACGGAGAATGCAGAGGGTGTTCCTTGGAAATCCTATGGTTTCTGGACTAAAATGGGATACAAAGACACTGGAGAGCGACTGCCTACAAAATGGGGCTTCAGAACAATTCCATTCGTCAAGAATCTAAAATAAAGAAGCTTCAAGCAGTTTCAAATGATTTATTTTTTCCTAATACTATGTAGGTTTTTTGAGTGAGATTTCGAGGCGAGCGAACATCTCTTTTTTGGCTTTACATATAGGACAGATATATGGCGGTTCTTCTCGGAAGCACACGTAGCCGCATTGTTTGCAATACCACATTTTCATCTTAATCTCAGGAGTTTTTTTAGCCATCACGGCGGCGGTTGCGGATGCTTTTTCAAGAGAAGACTCTACAGCTAAACCATGGGCTCTGTCTTGTTTTTCTTTTGGTCTACGCTCTGGAATTGGCTGTATGCTAGTTTTTCCTTCAAAAACGTCTTTTCTAACATAGAGCGCACAGTAGCAGCAGCCGTACTCTGCCACATCTGGGTCTCGATAGTCGCATGGACATGTTATGTCTCTGTCAAGCTCAAACCTTCCTGTGGCAAGCCTACAAGGGCATGAGGGATACCCATAGCGTTCTTCATTTTGTTTAAGCCCATCAAAAAGGTCATTAAGAAAACCTTGGTCCGGGTTCAAGTAGCACCCGTTAGTTCTCGCATCGGCTTCTGCTCTTTGCCTTACCTTCTCCAAACTTATCAAATCTTCAATGCCTCCCTTATCTTATCCTTGCGAAAGCCTGTAATCAAGATTTTTTCATCAATGATAATTGTGGGATAGATAGCTTCTCCTCCACGGCTTTCAATGTCTTTTCTAATTTTTTCTCGTTCTTTTAGGCTACACAGGTCAACATCCACGTATTCGTATTCAATGTCGTTGTCTTTCAAGAACTGCTTTGTTAATTTACACCATGCACAGGTGCTTAATGCGTATATCAAAACCTTGTGCTGCTTGTTCTTGCCTGGAATTTTCACCGATACCATTTGCTCCACCTATTATTTTGTTTCAAAGTTTCCGGCTTGTGTGGCGTTCTTTTGTTTGTCTTGAATTTTCCTTATGAATGTCACGACTTCGTTAAATCTGTGAGGGAGGTATACTGGTTTTATTCCTAATCCGTATAAGTTGAAACCAATTCTTGCTTGAAGTGCAAACACTCCTAAGCTTATTAAGAATGGGACTAGAGCGAAGACAACCATTAGTGTTTGAGGTGAGGAAAATTGAGGAATCGCAGTGGTAATTGAAATTAGTAGTTCTTCTATGGCCGAAATGAATGTATGTCTAAGAATGGCTCGCCAAAGAGGTTCAAGTGAGAGGATGAGTGTCGGCAAAAGTCCAGCTAGTAAGGTTTTCCAAGGGTATCTTCTTGTGTGCTCAATGTATGCTATGCTTGTGTAAGGAATCTCCGCAACTTTTCTGGAGAAACGTCCGTGCTTGACGAAAAGTCTTCTATCAGTGGCCACTGCACCCCAGCTGCCTGCTGACCAAGTCTTCAAAATGTGTTCTGGTTCCGCCAACGTTTGGCGGGCTTCAGGAGGTATGTGCTTCAAACCACTTTCCTTTATCATTTCTTTGGTTATTGCTTCGTCTAATTCCGTTATGATTTTGGAAGAAGTCAAACTTCTTGCTTTTTCTCTGGCGTTTACTGATAACTTATTCCATGTTTCATGGTCGGCGACGAGATTTATTATTGCCTTAGCTGCACCATCTGTATCGTCTGGTCCCTCGGTGTGTATGCCTTCTCGACCGTTTCGAACCAGCCATGACTGCCCCCCAACACCAGAAGTCACAATAGGAACGCCACTATACATGAATTCAAGCTGTGTTAAACCAAGAGACTCCAGACGACTCAAGATAATGTTGATGTACGAAGCCTTTATCAGCAAAACCTTTTCTTTGTTGTCGATTTCACCAAGATAGGTCACATTCGGCAAGAGGCTAGCTGCTTCTTTAACCTTGCTGGCATAAAGTGATTCTCCCCTTCCAGCGACCATAAAATGGATGTTCGGTCTGTCTTGAAGTGACTCAGCAACCTTCAACACAGCCAATGGATTCTTTCTCTCTTCTATAGTACCCAAAAAAGAAACAAGTTTGATGTCTCTTGATATTCTGTGTCTTTTGAAGAAATCTTTGATGTCTGAGGAGGCAAATTGCAAAAACAATTCATCATCTACGCCGCCTGGGAAGAGAAAACATTTCCCGGGGTCTGCACCTATCTTTACTTTTTCCTCTTTCTCAATGGGCGTAACGACCAACACAAGATTTGCAGTTTTAAGAATCTGTGACAATGCAAGCTTGTTCCACGCCATTCGGAAGGTTCGCTCAACTAAAGAATATCGCTTTGAAGTCGGTTCTTGAAAGTGGGACATGTGACAAAACACAATTGGGTCTTGGTAACCACCTAGGTCGCTCATGTATCGTCTCCAAGCTACAAATTTGGCAACTTCTTCTGGACCATTCCAGAGTGTGCTGTGAGTAATAAGTACGTTCAACTTGAACTCATCAACTATTCTCTCCAAATTAGGAATAAAATCTCGAAAAACTATACGCCTTGGCGGCCACTTCGCAATGCGGCTGTACACTCTAATTACGGGTATTCCAAGATCACTATCTTCGACGCACACGTATCCTTTGATTTTCTTCAGATTTTCTGACGGCGCAACCTCAACGCCGTCATGGTAGATACTAGTGATAAGGTACGCTTTGTGACCGAGTTTAATAAATTCTTTAACCATTCGTTGGGCTACTAACTCTTGGCCCTTGCTGTTGCTTGTTTGATACATCACCACGCCAATATGTTTCTTCAACATAACTTGGCCCGCTAGATGCACATCAAAAATCAAGGTTAAACCCTTAAATACTTATTCTAGTTTTCGGATATCTCACAAAACTAGATGTCACAGCAGTTGGCATTCCTATGTCTCATGAATAGATTGCTCAAAGAACTAATTGATTTATTATTAGGGATGCAAAGTGAGAATTAGAATTATCACAAAGCTGGATTGGCCATCTTTCCGAAACGTTGCCATGCTGGTTTGTAAGGCATTAAAGACGCATTCTAATTGTACGATTCACGACTGGACAAGAGCTAAGCCTGGAGGTAACATTTTATTCATAGGCACAATTTTTCATCAAACTCTCAATTTCTTAGGTAGATTTGTTAGACAAAGCAACATCGTCTTTTATGGGACAACGGAAGGTCATAGCTTCGTAGATGAAACTAGTCTTGAGATTGCAAGACAGATCAAAATTGTGGCCGTGAGCCACTTTGTGAAACAAATGCTTGAGGAAAGCGGAGTTCCAGTTGCTGGAGTTGTGCATCATGGTTTAGATGTGAAAGATCAAAGAGTAAACATTCCGCTATACAAAACTCTGAAGAAAAGACTCAAAGATAAGAATATAATTCTCACAGTTGCTGCTAATGATCCAAGGAAAGGACTTGACAAACTACTAGGTGCTTACCGGTTTATTGAGAACGAGATTCAAAACAGCTTTCTAATTTTGCACTCAAAACCAAAAGGATATTACAACCTAACAAAAACAGCTGAGGGTTTCAAAATCAAGAGATTATGGCTAACAAACCTTTATGGAAAACTACATCCCACCAAACTAAACGCTCTCTATAACATATGCAACATCTACGTACAACCCAGTTATTCAGAGGGTTTCGGGCTTCCGATATTAGAAGCCTTCAAATTTAACAAACCCACGGTAGCCGTGCAAGCTCCACCATTTAACGAGATTATCAAGCACAACAAAAATGGAATCTTAGTGCCATCAAGCGGATTCGCATGGTACAATTATAAAGACATGGTCCTCTTCAAAATGCATCGGTACGAAGCTGAGGACATGGCCTCTGCTATCGTTGACCTATTATCGAATCAGGGGTTGATTACAAAAATGCAAACGAACATCCAGAACGAGAAGTGCCATTGGGACATTCACAGACTTTATCCCAAGCTCCTAAGCTACTTCGCGTGAAGGGTTGCCAACTTATCCCTTGTCTTTTAGGTTTAGAGCTTCGGCGATTATGGCCATTTCTTTCCAGCCCAATGGTCGGTTGGTTGCTTTTATGACGAGGCGTTCTCTCCATCCGCAGTCAAGGCACTCATATTTTACTGGGGTTATCGCCATGTGACCTGACATGTCACCGCCCATGGCACCAACTCTCTTAACTCTGGCGCTCTTGCATCTTGGACAAACCTGCACATCAACGTATTTCCCTTGTTTTCTGAGTTCTTCCAGAACCGCCACCATTTCTGGGACAGTTTCGCTAAGTATCTCTTCTTCCTTGAGTAGGGTTAATTGTCTCTTTCGTTTCTTCTTTTTCCGCTGTTCCTCTTCCATTGGCACAGCTTCCGAATCATAAAGTCGAGAGCATGTATGAAAAGTTTGTTGTCAGCGAAACCGTAGAATTGTGCACACACTCATTCTTTCTTCATGGACTTTCATCTTTTTGCTCTTTTGAAAAATCTTTAACTACTGGTCTAATCGCTTTGATTAGGTCTTTTGCACTCATCTGAATTGAAACCGTGTGTAGTCCAGCATTAAAGTTTACCATGTCGTTTTCCAACACAGAGCTGTCCAAGTAAGTCGGAATACCATACAAGTTTCCAAAAGGATGCACGGAGCCAACCTCGCACCCTGTTATCTTCAGCACCTCTTTGGGCAAAGCTAACTGCAGTTTCTTAGTTCCCACAATCTTTGCTAGCTTTTTAAGGTCTATTTTCTTATCTGCGGCAATCAACCCCATAACAAAATTCCCTTTCTCAGTTTTAAGGACAAGTGCCTTTACGCCAGTTTTTAATTCGACTTCCCTGACTTTTGCCGCTTCTTCCGAGGTGTAGACTGGCGCATGTTCTAAAACTTCGTAAGGTATTCCATTGTGTTCTAGTAATTCTTTAACCAATTTATACTGGAGAGTCCCCATTTTGCACGCAATCCGCCTCTAACTATTAGCATTCAATGTTATTAATG
>Ga0315309_1001589_pt1 | contig 13488 bp, 12 predicted proteins | sample TDP4_MG_FD_203080 | JGI IMG/M metagenome (GOLD analysis project Ga0315309, IMG submission 203080) | Freshwater sediment microbial communities from Lake Towuti, South Sulawesi, Indonesia - TDP4 | ecosystem: Environmental > Aquatic > Freshwater > Lake > Sediment | place: Indonesia: South Sulawesi...
CAAAGTATTACTACTTCCATCCTTTCACGAACGTTGTCTTTGTCCCCGTCGGAGAATCTAGCTTTCTTTTGCATCTACCAGACTTGTTCCACGAGATAGGTCATGAAGTGTTGTTTAACATGGAGAATGAATTAAGACTCAAAAAAGTCAATGATAGCTATTTCATGGCAATCCAGAGAATCACAGGCTACTACCAAGAGTTGCTAACAAAAAAGATGCGTGAAACGGGTCCTCCCACAATACCAATGATAGTCGCCCACATTCATTCACAGTGGAAAACTTATTGGATTAATGAGTTCTTTTCTGACCTTTTTGCATTGTACACCTTGGGAGCAGCTTATGCTTGGTCTCATCTCCATTTAGCAACAAAGAAATCAGAAAACGCCTACGAATTTTCTCCTATTTTGCCTCAAAGCCATCCTTCTGACGACTCGCGAATGAGAATGTTGGCGATAGGCTTGAATAAATTGGGATTCAAAGATGAAGCAGCGTCTATTCTATTCAAGTGGAATAACATGCCATTCGTTGTCAATACACAGCCTGTGGTTGAGTATCAATATGCCTATCCTAACGATTTGATGAATGAAATAGCAGAGCTTTTCTTGACGGGGTTAAAAGAAAGTCAGTTCTCAATAGTTTCTTCAGAAAAGCTTGAAAAACCGAATCCTGATAGCATAGTAAACTTGCTTAATGAAGCATGGAACTTGTTCTGGGACTGCCCGGACAAGTTCAGAGAATGGGAAGAAAACACTATTCAAAAATTGAAAGCTTCATTTGAGCTAATTGTAGCAAAAGTTTCCTGATGTCACTTCTTGCTTTCTTTCTTGATAACTTCGTGTGTTTGAGCTCCATACGGACGATGGTTTTACATCTTTCATAGGCGTTGTTGGAGCAAACGGTTCAAGAGCAGATGATATTCAAGTATGAAGACACATCAGGAATCGTGACATACTCGAACCGATAGTAAGAGAGAAAGTGTTGTTCTAGCTTGCGAAAAAGTAAATCGTTATCTTGTTAAGTAGTTATCAGGAAAGCCGATGAGCACAGCAAGAACATCTATTTTCAGGCGATATGGGATTGAAAAGCTTAGCTTTGAATACGTTCCTTCACATCTTCCTCATAGAGAACAGGAGATAGACTACCTTGTCAAGATGCTCAACATCGTTCTCGAGAGTCCAGGTGCCCTAAGCCAGAGAATTCTTATTACAGGTGAGACCGGAACTGGAAAGACAGCGACTGCTCGAAGGGTCGGCGAAACTTTAGAAAGAATCGCCAAGAGCAAGGGTTTAGCTCTCACATATGCTCATGTCAACTGCAGAACTGTTGGAGGGAAATTTGGTTTAGCTAAAGCCACAGTAGAGCAGGCTGCTCCAAGGCTTCCAACTCGAGGCTACGGTCCGACTGAGATGCTACACTCCCTTTGGGACTATCTTGACGAGCACAACATCTTGTTGATATTGACTCTAGACGAAATCGACTATTACATCAGAACAACTGGAGAGGACATTGTCTACGAGCTCACTAGACTGACTGAAGGAGTGACAGGGGTACCTCAGAGAATAAACTTCATGTTCATCGCGAGAGACCACAGCTTCATGGAAGTGATGAGACCCGAAACGCTCAGCAGATTTCGGCCGCAAGAGAGGCTTGAGTTTCCACCATACCAAGAAAATCAGCTGAAAGACATAATCGCGGATCGGACCAAAGGGGATAACCAATGTCAAGATCACGATGACAAAGTCACCTCAGCTTTCCGTGTGGCACGGCTGCATAATCTACGGCTACGCTGTGCCGAAGGATTACGCATGGAATTGGGGGAGAATGGAAGGCTGGCTGAAAATACATGACTGACTCGACTGAAGAAAAGCTGAAATCATATTTAGTATCCAAAGGGATGCAGCCTCTTCCAATAAATGGGTCATTTGAAGGAAGACCAAATCTCTCATTCCAAGATGGAAATGGCTCTAGAATCTTCGTCAAAATTGCTTCAAGAGATGAGCTTGAGGATAGAAACGCCATTCTAAGCCTCGTCCTGAGATCCGTATCGTTCAGGCAGACAGCCAATAAAGTGTACCTAGCTCTGCCGAAGATATACGCATCCATAGTTGATGGAGCTATAATCCAAGGAGAAGGGCTCGGACTAATAACATATGATGAGAAGACTATAGAAGAGGTCATCGCGCCAAAATATGAAGATCAGGCCTCCTAAAGACCTCGAGAAAACTTCGCCGAAGAGATCAAGCAACTTCGCAGTCGAATAATCCAGCTTGAACAGACTGTTCAAACACTAAACTTTGAGATTTCACAGCTAAAGTCGATTCGACTAGCATTTCAAGAGACGGAGAGGGGGGCTGAGAAGACTGAAAGGTTACCTGATAGCCTTCCATCTTTCTTCAAAGACAATGCTTGGCTGGAGATTCTATCGAAAAGAGGAAGAGAGCCTGAGAGATATGTCAGCTAAAGCTGAGAATTTCGCGCATACTCCGATTAGATCGATCAGGCTCGTAGTCGATGTCGACGACATCTTCAGCCCAGAGTTGACCTTAGAGGAATTTGTTAAGCTGCATGGAGAGAATCCTGAACCGCCGAAATACAGAGTTCCCAACATAGAGGTCGTTACATGCTCAGAAGATAATCAGCCTATCCTGGTGACAGAATGCGGTAGATGCCCTCGGTTCATTCGAAGATTCAATAGGCACATTTCTTGCAAGAAGATTATTAGTGTTCACCAATAGTGAGCATTTTCAAGCATCCCCGCACCTTCGTCGTCAGTAGAACCAGAATGCGATAGATAAGTGGAGACTCAGTTACACTGGAGATTTCTAAGGAAGCTTAAGATAGAAGTATTTTTCCCTCATTTCCTTCGATATTATTCCGATTCCGCACCATCTTCCAAGAGTTTCGAAAACCACCGCTTTATCGGGGTCTTTAAGGTTAACTTTAGGTTCTACGCCGTCTCTTTTCTTTAGAGTTGCAAAAATGAAAGCTCCCAGTTCTTCAGCAATTTTTTGGGAGGAAATGGACCCCCTAAGGCCTCTGCGCTCAACCTTGACGCAGAAGGATTCCCCCTTCTCAATTCTTTCGATAAGTGGTTTCACAGCATCACTGAATTCTTCCACTACCCTCTCAGGTGAGAATCGGATCGACCTTTCGACGGGCACAACCCTAGACAGAGACAAAATGTTTCTTTTTTCAAGTTCTCCAAGAAAAACGTCAAGACCTTCCACCTCACCTCTAATTACACCTCTAAAATTCGTTCTCCGAAAGCTTCCGAGCTCCCTTAACTCCTCTAAAAGCTCTCTTCCTCTACATCTATAGGAGGTTAAAACCAGCTCCATTTCATTATCGATCCTTCTGAAACAGATTATTCTAGGTTTTTAGAGCGACTTCTTGACTCCAATTCTCTAAGTGCAAGATTACTTTCACTCATCCCTCTGACTGACAAAGAGTGGCTCCATCACTTAAATAGCGTTTTTCGGCTTGAACCTCTACATGCGAGCTGAAATCAGGTGGAAAACTTGGCTGAAAAGTATGAGCTTAAGGATATAGAAGGCGTCGGCCCGGCAACGGTTTCCAAGTTGGAGGATGCAGGTTTCTATTCAGTTGAGTCGATAGCTGTAGCACCTATCAAAGAACTAATGGACAAATCCGGCATATCATTCGACACAGCCACGAAAATAGCTGAAGCAGCAAGACAATTGGGAAAACAGAATACGAGCCTGTTGACGTTGAGTTTGAATTTAAGAGCCTAGACTTTAAGAATCATGAGCATGATCCAAATCAATGCGACTTAATCGTCTGCTGGGAACACAACTGGAAAGAATGCCCACTACAAGTTATCGAGCTGAAAAGCACTCTAGCTAAACTCATGCATGCCACCAAAGCTACGCGATAAATACCGCGGCGTCGTCATTCATGCAGATGCTGAAAGCCTAGGAGACCGGGCTTCGAGGTCCATCTTCACGGAGACTTTTTCGAAGCCTTAACGAAGCTCAAGCATGAATGGGACAAATGGAATAGCAAGCCATTTCTAATAACGAAGGAGGAGTACTTATTTAGACATGAAAAAGTTAGGCAATAAAGGTGCTCGAATGAGACTGCAATCAATTCGCAGATATCTTAGTCCAGTACTGGAGCCGCTATTGCTCTATGTTGGCTTGATCTACATTATCTACTGGGCGAACACATCGTCTGAGTACCCGTGGATTCGAATAGCTGCTATGACCGTTTACACTGTTCTCCCCCTCTTCATAATCAGGATTTTGCATCGGGAGGGGCTTACGCCAAGACTTGGGCTCAAGAGGGGGCTACCTTTGATAGGTATGTACTACTGCGTCGTATCAGTTGCCGTGATTGCTGTTTCCGCTGCCCTTATCAATTGTTATCCGAACGTCTTACCGAATCAGCTATATGGGCTTGTTCTGGGACCGATAGTCGAAGAGATCTTCTTCAGAGGCTACATCCTTGCAAGTGTCTCCAAACTCGGGAAGTATGTCGCTGTTGGCGTTTCAGCCTTCTTATTCGGCGCAGCGCACTATATGGTAGCTCCTCTCGCATTTCAGGTCGCAGTCTATTACTTCATTGCAGGTCTCATACTGGGCTGCGCTTTTCTGTACTTCGGCTCGATTCTCGTTCCGATAATCTATCATCAGGCGGCCAATGTTTTGTTCAGTGGGTTCTATCCACCGTACGCCTTTCCATGGAATTTTGTAGGGTATCTCCTCTACTTCGCTCCTATCAATGCCGTATTGGTTTCCGTTTACGAGTTCCGCAAGAAAGCAGCCCCTCCTAGCTGCTGGATATGCGGTAGAACTGAAAGTGACATCAGACGAAGGTTCCCTTACATTAAAGATGTTCTGGAGAATTACCCCGTAGAAGGAGGTACAGTTAAAATCTGTTTTGTCTGTAGAGGGCTTCATTTAACGGCATCAGATAAATTAGGTAAAGAGTGAAGGAGGGTATCACATCGTCTGTATTGTGAAAACAGAGTGCAAGAAGGCTAGCTTCTGTTACACTATACGGGAAGCCATAGGCTTTTTTGGGGCTCAGCCTGCGTTCTTACGCCTTCCCTACATGAAAGATGGACAGGATAGCCTTTCTCGAAAGTCCAAAAGGATTGCTGATTTTCAAGGTTAATTAAACATGATTAAGCTTGATTATCTGTGCTAGAATTCCTATGGTCCTAGACAATATTCCGCAAATGCACAAGCGCCGCTATTTGCGAAAACCCAAGGCCAGAGGGCTTTGGAGAAAGAATAAAGGATTCCTTAAGGAATCCATTATTATTTTTCCAAGACAACTTCAACGCATAATGCAAAAGATCAGGGAAACAGTTGAGGCGAAATACCTTTGAGCGCTATTGCAATTTCGATACCAGAAACTACTGGAGCAGGAGGTGAGGTACATGGCTGAGAAGAAAGAGGAGGAGCTCTTGGCAATAGATTCTACAGGATGCAAAGAGATCTTGGAAAAGGTTAGCCCTAAACTTCCTAATGGAAAACCGCTATGGAAGCCCAAATTCTATTCTTATCAGATTGATCAAGACGGTTGGCGATCTAAATTCGTAGATATCTATCTGGGCGAGTTTGGATTTTTCCTCGGCGAATTCAATGCTATTGCTAGAGAATTGAATAGTTCGCATCTGATTACTCGGCCAGATTTCTGGATATGGACTACTACGAGTGATGAGATTGCGATCATGCTGGACATAACAGACTCGTATGAATATTGGAAGCCGAGAGAGAAAGAGAAGCGGGAGTTTGAATATGAGCCTGCTATTATGGTCGTTCCTCCGGAAACGCCTGAAGTACGACGACGTAGGAGAGAATACATAATGATGTGGCGTGAGTTGATACGTCAAGGTTAGGGACCTCTAACCAATATGGCTGAAAAATGCAAGAATCTACATAGCCCTTCAGCGAGGAGCAGCCTCACTTCAGGATGAGAAAGCTTTCATGGCGCTGTAACCAATTCTTCTACGGTTCTCAAATACGGTTCCATGACGAGTTTTTGAAGAGCTGTAAAGGAGAGTTGATACCAAGTCTTGAGGGCGTTGTAAAGGTCAGCCTTTTCCTTTGCCTTGAACTGGCTTTCGTCCAAGGTTGGAAAGCTCTGTAGCAGACTTAGTTCAAATTCATACATCGCCGCCTCCAGAGCCCGCGATATCTTGGGGCTCCACCAGCCGCCAAATCTATAGCTATACCTCAGATAGACATCGACGCGTGATTCTCTTGTTGCAATGGCGAATAGATACCTTTTCAGAAAATCAAGTAGCTGTTCATTCTTTTTTAATGCGGCTGGAATGTCGGTTGTCTCACCTTGATGAATCGCAACGATATAACCGTCATAAAGCAGTCCCGCGTGACTGATCGCGTCCCGCAGCAGACTTTTCCACATGATCTCATAGGGCTGGAGCTTTCCTTCCTTTTCAGTTCGCACAACGTAACCAGCCTCTCTTAAACGGTTGAGCTGTTCAACAACGCTAGTAGGCGTATCACCAATATCATCAGCGATCTCTTTCGGTGTCCGCTTACCCCTCATAAGGCTAAACAGGACATCTGAAGTAGCCTCGCTTCGAAGCATGATGAAGATGCTCCTGACGATGAGGTATGATGAAATCTTTATATAAAAGTTCTGAGGATGCGGTAACGATGAGGATACCCCTCATCAACGCCCATGGGGAGAAATGGTGTGACCTCGAAAAACGCTGAACGTTCGCCCCATAGAAAGAAAATAACGATTCCCTCTCGTGACGGTCCACTCACAGCTGACGTAAACTGGGATGAGAAGCGAAAAGAGATAAGACTCAGCCTCAGCCTCAAGAGAACTCCAAACTCAAAGCAGCGTACTGCAACTTGGATTTTAACGCCGAGAGAAGGCATGGAATTCAATGACGCGTTGGAGGAATTGTTGGAATTCTTGGAGTATCTCTCCCAAACAGGATGAGCGGATAAGCATTGAGTGGCCGTTCCGAAAGTTACGATGAATGGTACGTCGAGTTCGTAGCAGGCGAAATTAAATATAATAGGCGAACCGCGCCCTGCATGATTCAACTAAAAGACTTAGCGGAGGAACGTGTGAAACATAGCGGTGAAGAATGCTACAGCAGCCTATTCCGCTACCCAACCTCCGACCCTTATAACCCTCCTCTACTCGCCGGCTTCATCGTCGACTTGAACGATCGTCAGAGCGGAGGCGAGAAAGCTAGGAAGGAAGCCATATTGCTGATCAACGAAATGGTTAACCGCTACCATGTAAGCGAGGAAGCGGTCGGCGTCTGTTTTTCCGGAGGACGAGGTTTTCACGTCGTCTTTTCTCGCCATATATTTGACATCCAGCCCAGCGATGTTCTTCCTCAAGTGTTCAAAAGTATGGCGCTGGAGTTGAAGGGGCAGCTTCGGCTAGAAACATTGGACGAAAAGCTTTATGATTGCCGGCGGTTGCTGAGGCTTCCGAACAGTAAGCACAGCAGCGGCTACTTTAAAATCCATTTGACGCGGTCGGAGTTAGAGAACCTTTCAATGGATCAGATTAAACAGCTGGCTGTGAAGCCGAGGACCACCGTGGCGATTAAACCTCAATTCAGCCCTGAAGCTGAAGCATGGTATAAACGGCATTTAAATAAAGTCTTGGAGGAGATGAAGGAGAAGAAGGAGTGGTTCACCTCAAGCGAGATCGTTAGATTAAGCACCGATCCACCCTGTGTGAAAGAGCTGTTCCAGAAAGGCATTGTTGAAGGCCGGAGGAACGTCAGCCGCTACATGTTGACTGTATACTTTAAGACGGCTGGGAAAAGCCTCGAGGAGTGCAAGCGGCTGATCCTCGACTTCAATCAACGATGCATTCCCCTCGAGAGGGAAAGTGAAGTCACCGAACAGGTCGAATACCTTTATGGGCGGGAATATCATGTCGGATGCGCTGCTTTCGAAGACTACTGCTCAGGAAGAGATCAATGCCCCTTCTTCACGAAGATCACCGCGGTTAAAGAGTATCCTGAAGATACTAAAACTGAAGCACTCCAACAACTAAAGTCTCCAGCTCTGGAGAAGTCGACCCTCACCATATATGATAAGAACATCGTCAGAGAATATGAGAATAAACTTCTACTCCACTACCTTGAATTAAGCGGCCGAAGGAAGAACCCTAAGGAGAAGCAGATCGTACTTCTGACAGGCGATCCTGGCGGCGGTAAAACCCAGCTGGCGAATGAGACCACGAGGGTCCATGCGACCAAGAAGCGTGGGCGCTTAAGCGAGAGAGCTTTAGACTACACAGACCTATCCAACTACCATATTCTATACCTTCAAGAAATTATAGGCGTCGAGAAGGAGGAAGAGGGGATTTCGACGCTCCGCTTCTTAAGCGCGGAGGATAAAGGCTACACGGTTGAAGTGACAGTTAGGGATACGAAGACTGGGCGCTTTACAACTGAAGAGCATGTGATACCGCCTATATGCGTGGTCAGCACTTTAACCGGCGTCTCCGTGGAGGCGCAGTTGGAGAGGAGATCTTGGATTCTGAACGTCGATCAATCTGAGGAGCAGACGCGTTTAATCTTCGAGCATAAGGCGCGGAAGCATAAGGAGCGCTTCGAAGAGATGCTGGAGCTTTCTAAGCCTGATAGGGACCTTGAAGTTTTAGCGTGCATGATCGACATGCTTGAAGACGGAGAAATCGTAGTTCCCTTCCCCCTCAGCCTGGCTAAAGCTTTAGACGCATCTCTACTGAGGTCTAGAGGCGACTACGATAAAATCATGTCTTTGATCAAACTGCGTGCATGGTACCATCAAAAACAGCGGCAGTACTTTACGTCTCCAAGCGGCGTTAAGATATGGATCGCAACCCCGGAAGACGGCGTGGCCTCATTGAAGCTGGCTTCCAAGGCTATGAGGCGGTGGAGAACCCAGCTGGATGCCAGGTTGGAGGAGGCTTTACCGCATATCAAGGAGTTGATGCGGGAGCCTATTCCAATCGGTAAGGATGAGGGCGACGTCGTCTATGGTGCGACTGCGAGTTTACTCGCTAAGAAAATGGGGAAGTCTCAGCACACGTCGTGGGTTTACTTAAAGGAGCTGACCAACCGCGGCGTCTTAACTTATACTCAGCCTAAGGGGAAGCTGAAGGTGTACGAGTTCGCTGTCCCTGAGGAAGAGATTGAAAAAAAGCTTGAAGCGTCTTACTTAGGGGAAAGACAAGACGTTTTAGGCTTAGAATTTGAAAAAGAGGCAGATGCCTTCCTAAAAGACTATTTGACGAATTTGAACGTGAAAGTTGAAGGTTCAACCACCTGCACGTCGGAGCCCCCTACCGCAGACGTCAAATCGACAAACACTTTAAAGACAGGCGCTTCACAGCCGATCCTCCTCTGCCGTAACCATGTTTTCCAGCTTGGCTGGTATGAAAAACAGAGGGAAGGCAAAGCCGAGATTCGGGGGCTAACCAGGAAAGAGACAGAGACCCTGAGATGCAGCATATGCGGTGACACAGCTGAATTCGAGGTTATTCCAGTGTGACTACTAGGTTTACCGTCAAATATGTTTGCGACAAGAGATTCAGGAATGACCGCGTCTACCAAACGATGTATCGGAATAAGACTGCGTTCTTCAAGCGCTTGTCTGAACAGGAAAAACGGCGGGACCAGCGGGTATGCGAGGACTGTTCGACATCTCTATGGAATGAAGTTGAGAAGCGCTACGTCGATCTGCAGAGGCATCTGGCTGATTGGGAGATCGTTATTTGAAGCCGTTAGGAAACTTGTATGTTCGCTGCAGAGACCACGCGTTATTCAAGGATGTGGACCCCATCCTGCACCGTCCTTGGTCCCGAGAAGTAAAGTTTGAGCCGAGAAAGGTGTGAAAGGAGTGGCTGTCTTCCATAGTGGCGAGTGCACTCGGCAAAGCGGCTTAAACGATGGGAAGTTGAACTTGAAGGTTCAGCCGCACCAGCCCCCTATACAATGCCCTCAATGCCGGTCGCCGAGAGTCTGGAAGGACGGAGTTCGTCGTCTAGCCGATAGAAAGATTCAACGTTATCTATGTCGAGAATGCGCCTTCAGATTCAGCGAGTCTACGCAAGCGAACATAAAGCTCAACGTCCTGGGCCAGCCGCTTGAAGTGTCTAAGCCTGGACATGACCACGTGGAGCCTCCTATCCCTAAGCCTGATCCGCTTATCGATGGCCCTCCGAATAAGACCTCTCTCCTTCTCGGTGAAGATGTAAGATCTCATGCTTCATCGCATAACGGTTCTATAATAGAAAGCTTAAAGGACTTTCGCTCCCATAATAATATTCGCCGAGTATGCGTCCCGGAAGGCGGGATGATAAACTTGGCCGAAGTGAAACCGCAGCAGGAAGAGGCCGTCGCGGGGGCCAAACAGAAGCAAACCGAATCAGAAGGGAAAATCCTACAGCACGCATGGTGGATGAAGAAGCAAGGTTACAAGGAAGCAACCATCCGAAACAGGGTGAGGTTCTTAAAGCAGCTTGTCCGCCTTGGAGCCAACCTCTCAGATCCAGAGTCCGTCAAGGAAGTAATAGCACGCCTAGAGGTAAGCGAAAACTCAAAGTGGCAAATCTCCCTAGTATACAAATGCTTCGCCTCAGCCAATCACATCGCATGGAGCCCCCCCAACTACGCCTTAACCCGTAAAATCCCCTTCATACCATTGGAATCAGAGATAGACGCATTGATAGCTGGATGCGGCAGAAAGATAGCTACAATCCTAAAGCTAATCAAGGAAACAGCCATGAGAGTCGGAGAGGTCAGACGTCTAGAATGGACGGATCTAGACCTCGAGAACAATACGATAAGCGTAAACAGCCCTGAGAAAGGGTCGAACCCAAGGATCTTCAAGGTCTCGACTAAGCTAGCCGCCATGTTGAACACGCTACCTAGAAGCAGCGAGAAGATCTTCCAGATGTCCGGTAGGTCGCTACAAGGAAACTTCAGTCAACAGAGGCGTAGAATAGCCCGGAAACTCCAGAACCCAAGGCTCCTACAGATAACATTCCATACGCTGAGGCATTGGAAAGCAACAGTCGAGTACCATCGCACCAGAGATATCCTCTACGTCAAGCAGCTTCTAGGCCATAAAAAGATCGAGAACACTATGCTTTACACGCAACTGATAAACTTTGAAAGCGACGAATACAGCTCAGCTGTAGCCAAAAGCTTAGAGGAAGCTCGGAAGCTTGTTGAAGCTGGCTTCGAATACGTCACAGATATAGATGGGTGCAAGCTATTCCGGAGACGAAAGTAACCCAAAAGTGCATAGTTATAGGAAAAAGTGCTTAGTTAAGGCTAAAAGCCATATCTGCATAGTGCTACTCTCAAGCATGAGGGCCGGTCGTCTAGTCTGGTCTTGGACATCCGCCTTACACGCGGAAACCTTGAAGGCCGCATGGTCGGGAGTTCAAATCTCCCCCGGCCCACCATGATGCGGGTTTAAGTCAAGCTTCATTTCGAGGTTCATGTCGAGCAACCTAAGAATGCGTGTTTGAAAAGAAAATAATGGTTTCCTTAAAAGGATAAACATTTATCCCTTTTGGGATAAATATTTGTCCTAAAAGGGATAAGTATGACGGCGCTCTCAGCAACCGCGATAGAGATATTGAAGTTTCTCGCAACCAACTTGACCAAGGACTTCACGATCCTGAAGATAGCTCAGAATACCGGTAAGACCACTAGGCTTACCTATGCAACCGTCAAGAGGCTTATCGAAGATAAAATCATCATCATGAATGAAAAGGCTAACCTTAAGCTATGTAGATTGAATCTCAAGATGCCTCAAATAATAGCGTTCATTGAGTCAATTCGTTGGCATGACTTCGCTAAAAAGCATCCGGAAATCAATCTCTTAACATCCGACATAATCGAAAGGTCTGAGCTTCCATATTTTACACTATTGGTCTTCGGTTCGTATGCTAGACGAACGTCGACCCAAGTGTCAGATTTGGATCTTTTGATCATAATACCTGACAGGAAATTTGAGGATTCCGTGGAGGCGGCTGTAAAATCAGCGAAATCACTTAGCAAAATTACGTTGCACCACATTATCGTATCGTACTCAGAAGTCTTAGGAATGCTTTCTGAAAGGAAGACTAATGTAGCTAAGGAAGCGCTGGAAGCTAGATACATAGCTTACGGAGCAGAGTCATTCTATACAATAGTTGGACGAGCGTCATGATCGAGGAGGAAAGGATTAAAGAAGCCGAAAGAAACGTCAGGCAATATCTTTCAGAAGGACTTTTGAAAATCAAAGATGATGAACATAAAAAGTTTGTTTCATTCTTCATAGAACAGGCTGAAAAGTCTCTTCGCACGGTGAACATCATCTACGACCTCTCAACCGAAGATAACGTAAAAGAAGCCTTGAGAGTGGAGAGAAGATTTGAGTCATACATTTGGGTGATTGTAATCTCGTACTACTCAATGTTTTACGCAGCTTTAGCGTTGCTTGCCAGTGAAGGAATAAAGGTGGGCAGACAGATAGTCCACAAGGTGACCTCAGACGCGCTCATACACTTCTTCATCTCCAACAAACGCCTAGTCAAGATGCTTGAGAGCTATGAGGAAGCTAGAGATACCACTCTCGAGCTAATTGGAAGAGAGGAATTGATGAGAAGGCTCGAGAGACGAGCCGACGAGCTTGTCATAGCTTATGAACAGGAAATGAAAAAGAGAAGCAGATTCCAGTATGACATAGGCGAGACGGCAAAAAGGGGATATGCGGAGACAAGCCTGAAAAGAGCGAAAGATTTCTTTAGCGAAACAAGAAAGATTCTATCAGAATAGGTTTGGCATACTGGTCTTCCAGATTTTTGAGAGCTATACCTAATGATCTTCGAAATGAATGCGCCCATTTGCCCGAAAGCTCCAAAAACAGCGAACACGATGTAAAGGATAAAGCCAAAAAGCATCGACTGAACAGTATAGCTTTCATATCCTTTTAGACCCGGAAAAGACGTGAATTCGAATCACTTGCGATTCCTCAACTAATCAAGAACCATATTGCTTGAAACAAGAAGGCGAGAATCGTTCCCACGATGACCGTACTATAACCGCGTATCTTGAAAACCTGTGACAAAGACTTCCTCGCCTCTTTCTTTAAGAAAAACATCGAGAGAAGTACGACTGCTAAGTAGGATGAAATTAACATCAGGAATAGCTGTTCTACAGACTCAAACCATCGCCATGTTGGATACCGTATGAACCAGACCAAGTAAATGAGGATAAGAAGAACGGAAGGACCTACGAAGATTCTCCATCCGTTTTGAGAGGTCATGTCAGTCACTGTAATCGCGCTCTTCCAATCATTAGGATGCCTACTAGTAACTGTAGTCAGGTCACCCAATCCTAATCCAACGTAAGCATTATTTTGGAACGGTATTGTAGCAGAACAACGAGTGAAAAGCTTCAAAAGTGAAAAGTTACAGAATCTTGGTCTGACCTAGTTGTGTTTGAGATAGGGTATGAGATAGATGACGGAT
>Ga0315309_1001592_pt1 | contig 13478 bp, 15 predicted proteins | sample TDP4_MG_FD_203080 | JGI IMG/M metagenome (GOLD analysis project Ga0315309, IMG submission 203080) | Freshwater sediment microbial communities from Lake Towuti, South Sulawesi, Indonesia - TDP4 | ecosystem: Environmental > Aquatic > Freshwater > Lake > Sediment | place: Indonesia: South Sulawesi...
AAACCGGCTTCCATATCCGTGACTACAGCTTCTCTTCGTTTGACGATAAGGTGATGCAGTAGAGCTCGGATAACCGTGTTGGCTGGACACATGCATCCCGCCCCAGCTGACTTGACAGTTCCCATTACTAGCAGGTTCACGCCGTAAGGAGTTTTTACAGTGAACTGGTCAACTATGTCTTCAACTGAAAACGCCAAGTTGTAGACGCCTCGAATGCTTGTCTGAGTCTTGGACTCGATGAGAGATTTGTTCTCAGAAATGGGCACAATTCTGCCTGCCTCTTCAACTGATAGACCTAGCGTTAGTGCTAGGTTAGGTGTGGGGTCGGCGTCTATGGCAAGAACTGTAAAGCCTTTTCTTGCGAAGAATGCAGCCAAGACGCCAGCGACCAGTGTTTTGCCTACTCCTCCTTTTCCGGCAACAGCGATTTTCAATGGTTCTTTCATGTTTCAGCACTGTCTCTGCGCGTATTAGATACTGAAAGGGCTGAAAGCTGCTAACACTATGATGGTTGTGTCTTTGACTAAAGGTCTTGCAGACATGGCTTTTGAAAGCCGCCTTCAGTTCTCACTTGCGAATAGGCTCAAGTAGAATCCGCTCGTTGTCGATGTCCACTTCAGCTATTGCACAATCGTCGAAGACTTTGGAAACTCCTAAAACATCACGAACAGTGACCTTGTTTCGCTCAACTTTAGCGTAGATGGCGTTTTCGAACACAACTTCATTTTTCCTGAGAACTTTTAGCTCGCACATTAATGGTTCACATCTTGGAACTGAGCAAAAGCACCTCGTTTCCTATAAGGCTTCTTTTCAAAGCCATGGCTCAGACCTAATTTCCTGACAACTAAGGTAGTTGGCTAATAGCCCAAGATTTCAAACGAGTTGACAGCCAGGTCAGGTCTACCAAGTTCATTTTTGATAAACCTTCGGATTTCCTCCTCGCTCACCGAGGCTCCCCCAGATTGAGTGGACCTCACCGGGATCTTAGTTCGCCATAATCTGTCTCCACGAGCAAAATCAAGAAAAACGTACTGCACTTTTTCATCAACAAATATTATCCTCAAGCCAACTGGAGGCTTCGAAAGTGGAGACCGCTGAATGGAATAGGAGACACTACTAGGATGCAGAGCTTCAGCTATTCTTTTGAATTCTTCCCAGCTTCGGAGGTGAACAAGCTTCGCCTCTTTTCTCATTGGTTATCAGAGCTTCAAACTAATGAAAACATGTTGTCCAGCGCTTTCCGAGCTTTTTCAGCAATCGGTTTTGGAACGGTCACTTGATGTCTTTCTTCCTTGAGCGCCCAGTACAAGCGTTCCAATGTGTTAAGTTTCATGTTTGGGCAAATGGCGCCATCGTAGGCTAGAATGAAGTCTTTTTCGGGGTTCTCTTTCTTGAGACGATGAATGATGCCGCTTTCGGTGCCGATTATGAATCTTTTTGAATCCAGGCCTTTGGCGTAACGGCACATCTGGGAAGTGCTTCCAACGTAGTCTGCAGCTGCCTGAACTTCAGGCGTGCACTCAGGATGAACGACAACAGTGGCATCGGGGTATTTTTCTTTCCAGAAGTCTATGTCGCTCTTCTGAAACAACACATGAGTGGGGCAGAAGCCACGTTCAGGAATCGGGATTATCCTCTTTTTTGTCTGCTTTGTCACATGTAGGGCTAGGTTCCTGTCCGGTCCAAAGAGCAAGGTATCAGAGTCCACGGATTTTATGACTTCAACTGCATTTGCAGATGTGCAACAGAGATCGCACTCAGCCTTAACCTCGGCTAAAGTGTTCACGTAAAGGACAACTGGCAGTTCAGGATATTTCGCCTTCCACCTCCGAATCTCTTCCACAGTCAACATCTGAGCCATAGGGCAACGTGCGCCCTCACAGGGCAGAAGAACCTTCTTGTCAGGGTTGAGTATAACGGCGTTTTCAGCCATGAAGTCTACAGCTGAGAACAGAATTATCTTTGCATCCTTTTCTTCTACGGCTCTGCGGGACAATTCTATGCTGTCGCCAACATAATCAGCGATGTCTTGAATCTCAGGGCGCTGATAATTATGCGCTAATATGAGAGCTTTCTTCTCTTTCTTCAGCTTCAGAATGTCGTCGGTCAAGGTCAATAAATTGGTCCCTTCAAGGTCAGAGTGAAAGGCTAACCACATGGGAAAATATAACGTTATCTTTTGAGCAGACGGCTGGGACGAGTCATCGAACAGATAGGGGCTGGGTTTTGATGACGCTAAATGACAGCAGTTTCGAAAACGCGGCAAATCTACGTAGCAATGAAGCGCTTGTACACAGGATGACCTTTAAACCGCAGCATTGTCTCAGACTTCTCGAATGTTCCGCTGGGCAAACGAGTGCATATGGAACTTACTATAGCGCCTTCTGGAATGAAGCGGACCCCATCAAGGAGTTCTCCTTTTGTCACTCCGGACGCAGCGAAAACCATCTGGTTGCCTCTTGCCAACTCATCCTCCACATAGGTCTTATCAACATCGACGCCTTCAACCTTTAGTCTTTCAAGTCGTTTCGGATCATCTTTCTTATCTCGCCAAACCTTAACTAGCATCGTTCCACCTAAGCACTTGACAGCGGTAGCAGCAATAGTAGCCTCAGGACCCGCCCCGGCACCCAAAAGAAGATCAATCCCCGAGTTGGGGATACAAGTCACAACCGAGCCTGCAACATCTCCGTCTGGAATAAGAATAATCCGCACTCCCATTTTACGCAATCGACCCAAAATATCATTGTGCCTCTCGCGCTCAAGCATAATCACCGTGAAGTTTTCAAGCCGCAACCGTTTCTGGGAAGCCACTGTTTGCACTATCTCTTCTATCGACATATCCAGCGAAATCTTACCCTTGGACTGACGATCTGTTGCAGCCTTGAAGTAATAGCCATCGTCAGGCAGCAACTTAAGACAACCCGATGGTGCGCAAGCTAGCGCTGAAATGGCGTCTTTTCTACCTTTAGAAGTGGCTGTTGTACCATCAACTGGATCTACTACAAACTCAACCTTGGGACCGCTACCAGTGCCCACTTTTTCTCTCTTGCTGAAAGCTGGCGCATTGTCTTTGGGTCCTTCACAACTGATGACTTCACCGTCCACTTCCGTTTGATTCAACACCGCCCTTGAAAAATCCACAGCAGTCTGATCCACTATGTCTGCGTCACCTTTTCCAATGTGAAGAGCAGCGCCAACCGCAGCGGCTATAGTTATCCTTGTCAGAGATGGAGCCAAAGCTCTTAACGATACCATACTAATCGCTCTTCCTCTCACTCATCCAAAGCTTAGCAAATTCTGTGTAGTTTTGAGCTATCCCTTCAATCGTAGCTAGCTTGTTGATCCTTCCAGCCTTATACTCGGCTAAAGGCTCCCAGAAAATGGTTCTTCCAACAGCAAATCCGATAATTCCATGGATTCTTGCGCCTATTCTAAGCCATTCTTGAACCTTCTCCTTGCTTTCCCCTCTTCCCAACGTTATTACAGCCGCCTTTCTTCCATCTCTTTGGGCTGTTCTGACCACATCTTTCGCATCAGTGGCTTTCTCGACGCCCTCAAGTTTCCAGATTGTTGGCTCAACTCCAGCATCCTGTATCTGTTTAATCGCTTCGACCATTAGTTTTGGGCGGAGCTCTCGGTCATAGGCTTCTTTTACCTCGCCTAGTTTTGACAACTGTTCTTTGGTTGCGGGCACGAGAAGCTCGAACAGGAACGGCTTTCTAATGGACTGAAGGTGATCGCTGAGACTCTTGAGACGCGTGAGCTGGCGCTTGTTCATCATAATATCGCCTTCAGGATTGTACCGAACCAGAACCTTGACGAGAGTCGGGTCAAATTCCTCAATGTGCACGGGATATTTCTTGCCATACTCAAAATCGAACTCGTCTTGCCCAGACTTTTCCATAGGCATGGCAAATGTAAAGCCTTTCCTTCTGGCTTCCTTAAGAATCTCCGCACCAAACTCCTCGTCAACAAGCAATCCAGCGAGTTCTCTTGGAACACCTTTCTTCAAAGCTGTTTTGAAGCCTTCAAAAATCATCTTTTTGAACTCTGAAATCTGCTTTCTCTCTCCTTCAGTCGGCTGGCGACCTTTGATTCCAAACATTTTCTCAATAAATGACGCTCGATGATCAAAAGCGAGAATCAGCAATTCTCTTTGAGTCCAATCACTCAACTATCATTTCACCTGCTTGTCTTTTGAAGTTTCGAACCATATATTTTTACTGCTTAATAGTCTTTCTTGACGCTTTTATGAGCTGGAACTGAAGCTTTTTGTTTGCTTTCAACCATATAGCAACACTAGCGACCAACATAAAGGTGAAGCCGGCTATGCTTCTGCAAGAATTCAACTTACTTGCAACCACAGCGAGAGGTAACGAAGAAGATGCTTGTTCAGAAATCTGGTATTTGATCGGAGACATGGGAGACCGAGAGGTCAAGGTGGACAAGACCGGCGTTACAGGTTTAATCGCAGTCAAAACTGTGCTCGACCCTTTCGATGTCGTTGAGAAGCTCAGGGCTGTCTTGAAAGAGAAGCCATACGAGTTTCGTTACATTCTCCGAGTTATTCCAATTGAAAAAGTAGTGCGCACTGACCTAGTCGAAATAAAGCAGGCTGTTATCGAGTTAGCCAACAAAATAGACGATGATGAAACATTTAGAGTCACAGTTGAGAAGCGCTTCACTTCCGCAACTACAAGAGATATCATTGAGGCTGCAGCAGCCAGCATCCAGCGAAATGTCGACCTGACTAGCCCAGACAAAGTAATCTTGATCGAAGTTGTAGGAGGCTTCACGGGTGTATCGGTAGTCAAACCCAAGGACATCTTCTCAACAACAAGAGAAAGAATGTGAGAACAAAAAAGTTGATCAACGCGTTGTGACCAGCAGAGCCATGTGCTCAATCACCAGATCCGTTAAAGCCCGTTTTTCCAAGCCCTTACGCTCCATCTTAGCCTTCAGCTCGATGCTTGATATTCCAAAAAAACTACTCAAAACAGCTATTTTATCATCTGTTAGATCAATGACAGAGTCGTCTCGCCTGCCTCCTAGAAGTTGCGACACAGCTTTTAAGGTTGTTGAAATCTGTTCTTGAGTGTCAGCTAATATCAGGACCGCAACACGGTTAGTGTTGGACTTGATTCCCATCAGTTTGATAGCTTCTTTGATTTGGCGTTGAGCCGATGCATATAGCAATGATTCCATGGCAAGGCTATCTGAAATGTTCACGTTACCTTTGAAGGCATTTAAAGCGTTCAAGGCTGCGAAGCGGAGATGCTCCCAACCGGCGACAAGTGAAGCGTCGAAAAATTGTACGCAGATGTTTTCGGTCTTGTCCTTAACTGTCTGAAAAAACTTGTTGGCATCTTCGAGTTTAACGCCTCTGAATCCTGCGACAGTCAAGTGCTTGCTGAAGTCCTTCAGCCAGATATTCACGGCTTTCCCTCAGCGACTTCCTGAATGAACTTCTCCACCAGTCTACGGTCAAGTCCATCGCGCACCAATGCTTCTTTGGCTTGCTTTATTGAAACGCCTTGTTTCCTGCATCTCTCAAGAATGCGCTTCACAGTTTCTTTGCGTTCCCACGGGAACACTATCCAGCGTTCGGTTCGGCGCTCGAACCAGTGGGGTTTCAAAATGCTCCAAGGCTTGTAGTAGATGGTTGCGATCTTGACGTTTGCAGCGCCTTGCTGCCTCAGATGTCTCTTTACAAGCATTAAGCTCTTACCTGTGTCAGCGACATCATCCACGAGCAAGACATACTTGTTCTTCACAGGCACGGAGATGGGTTGCGTGATCATGGGTTCTCTCCGGGTTTCAGCCACCCCTAGGTAGAACTCGACTTTCACATTAGCTATTTCCGGATTCTCCAGCAAGTCTGACATGATGCGAGCAACAGGCCAACCCCCGCGAGCAACACCAACTATAATGTCGGTTTTGTATCCAGCTCTTCGGATTCGGCGGGCAAGCTCCAAAAGCATTTCATAAATGCTCTCCCACGACGGAATCTCAAATTCCCACTTGAAGCCCGACGGCGGCACGAATCCAATCTTCCTTTTCGCAACAAATTGGTTTGGAAGGCTAAAGAGTTTTCCATGACAGTGTATACGTGATTATGAAAAGAAAGTTCGGAAGCGTCTAAAAGGCTCATTACAAAAACCGGTTAGGCTGATCTGGGCTTTCTCCACGCGTAGATCATGGCGCCTTAGAGACATGGGCGAAGCCTATTTTTCTACAACAGCTTAAATTCCCGTAATCATCAAACATATCAAAATCGGGCGAGGCAATTTGACAGAGATAATTGAGTGTGTGCCTAATTTCAGCACATCTGACCCCAAAGTTGTTGAGGCGATTCTGAAAAAGATACGCGAAGTAAGGGGCACGTATCTTTTGGATCACTCATTTGACGACTATTACAACCGACTCGTCGTTTCATTTGTGGGTAACAGGGAATCCGTTGTCCGAGCCGCACTGGAATCTGCCACAAAAGCCATAGAACTCACAGATATGAAAAAGCACAAAGGTCAGCACCCTCGAATCGGCGCAGTTGATGTTGTACCATTTATTCCAATCAAGAACGTCACTCTCGAAGACTGTGTTGTAGCAGCAAAGAGGTTTGGAAAGGCATTGGCTGAGAAAACTAAGGTTCCTGTATACCTATACGGGGCTGCAGCGTCAAAACCCGAAAGAAGCGATTTAGACTGGATACGCAAAGGTGATTACGAGAAGCTAAGAGAGATGATGAAGGAGCCTGATAGGAAACCTGACTTTGGTCCGTCGCATCCTCATCCAACTGCAGGCGCCACGATCACAGGCGCAAGGAAGATCATGGCAGGCTTCAACGTAGACCTAGGCACAGCTGACCTGACAATCGCTAAGAAAATTGCAAGTGCACTACATTCAAAAAAAGGCGGTTTTACTAACGTGAAAGCCATGGCCGCTGAGATTCCTGAGAAGAAGATTACGCAGATTGGGATGAGTGTGTATGATTTTGAAAAGACGCCTTTGTACAGGGTTTTTGAACTCGTTAAGATTGAGGCAGAGCGATATAATGTTCCAATTGCCGGGTCCGAGTTCAACGGCATGGCGCCTTTGCAAGCCATTTTGGATAGTGTCGCCTACTACATGAAAATTGACAACTTAACGATGGATAGAGTGCTCGAAGTAGCTATAGAGCAAGCCATTGCGAAAGGACGAGAAAAAAGTGCCTAGGAAACAAGCCGATCTGATCATCGAAAACGCCAGTGAGCTTGCTACACCAGAAGGCGGCAGCCAGAAACCGCTTGTCGGCAGACAAATGCACGCATTGAAGATAATCAAAGACGCGGCTTTGGCTGTCAAAGACGGTAGAATAGTTGCAGTAGGCAAAACTGCAACTGTGAGGTCAGCTTTCAAGGCTTCAGAAACCATCGACGCCAAAGGAAAAACAATTGTTCCAGGATTCGTTGATCCGCACACGCACTTGGTTTTTGCTGGTTCAAGGGAAGACGAATTTGAGATGCGAGTTAAAGGTGCCAGTTACATGGAGATCCACCGGAAAGGTGGCGGAATTCTCAAAACTGTAAGAGAAACTCGAGGAACCGGCGAAGCTGAACTAGTTAGGGACTGCAGGAAAACGCTTGATATCATGCTTGAACATGGAACCACCGCTTTGGAGGCGAAAAGCGGTTACGGACTTACCGTTGAAGCTGAAATCAAGTGTCTGCGTGCTCTGCGGCGGTTAAACGAGATTCACCCCATCGACATCGTGGCTACTTTTCTTGGTGCACATTCAATCCCGGCTGAATATGAGAAACAGCCTGATGACTACGTTAAACTCGTTGTTGAAAATATGATTCCGGCAGTGGCAAGTTCCAAACTGGCTGATTTTTGCGATGTCTTCTGCGAAAAAGGGGTTTTCCCGATTGAGCAGTCGAGGCACATCCTCCAAGCTGGCAAGAAATATGGTCTGAAGCCAAGACTGCATGCTGATGAATTGACAGCGTTCGGCGGCGCTGAGTTGGCAGCTGAAGTTGGAGCAGTTTCAGCGGAGCATCTGCTCTATGCTTCTGACAATGGACTTAGGATGATGGCCGAATGCGGCGTTATCGCGGTTTTGTTGCCAGCGGCGTCGTTCTCACTCATGATTGACAAGTACGCTGACGCGAGGAAGATGATTGTGATGAGTGTACCGGTGGCTTTGGGAACAGATTTCAATCCTAGTTGTTGGGTGGAGAGTCAGCAGTTGGTGATAGCTTTAGCTTGTCGTCAGATGAAAATGACGCCGGCTGAAGCCTTAACTGCGTGTACGATAAATGCAGCCCACGCTGTGTGCAGCGCGAGTGAGGTTGGAAGCCTTGAGTTAGGCAAGAAGGCTGATGTACTGATCTTGGACGCACCGAACTACAGCTTCTTGGGCTATCGATTTGGCACAAATCTGGTGAGCAAGGTGATTAAGAAGGGAAAACTTGTTGTTGACCTTGAGTGAGCTTTTTCTGAGCGCGAAAACGGCTGTCGCATCGATAGTTAGCGATAAGAAACTAGTTGCTTATGGGTTACTTCTATTGGTTTTGCATCTTTTGGGTGTCTTGTTTCTCTATGATGTTGTGGCTGAGTATGATAACGTGCCGCATTTATGGTTTGGCTATGTGTTGTCAGAGTATTCAAGCAAAGCTGCTTACTCGGTTAGTTTGCAGTCACGCCTAGCCTCTGGGTTTCGGAATAGCAGTGGGACAATTATTGGTCCTCGTCAAGCAGACTTTGTAATGAGACTGATCGGGTTTCTGTTGATTGGCGGCTTGTTTTGGGAAGAGGCGGAAATAGCTTTTAGTCGTCACCTTGGCTTTCGCCCAGATTCGTTTTTCGCTTTTCCGATTACGTTGCGCAACATTGACGGAGCGTTGGATGTGTCCGTGGGAGTTTTGGGCGCCGCGGTAGCCTTCATAATAGCCAACAGGAAACAGGTTCGCAGCAGAAACGTTGCTCATTCGTCTATTGCTGCTGCCCTGGCTCCAGTTCTGGCTTTTGTCTGAAAGATGGAATCGCTGTGGCTACAGCTAGGATTCCTACTACTACGAGGATTAGAGCTATAGTTATGAAGATGTTTGCTCCTTCAATGAAAAGTGCCCAAGCGCCGCCTAATGCTGTTAGTAACACTCCCATGACCAATGTGCTGTATGCTCCTCGCCCGTATTTCTCGGGGTTTTTGACTCTTATTCCTGCTAGAATCATTGTCCAAACGCCATACAGAGCGATGATGAGCGCAATGACTTCGTCAAACCTTATGATTATTTGCGCGGCGTAGGTGACCAGCAATACAGCTGCGATAATCAGAAATGCGCCAAAAGACAGCATTTCAAACTGTCGAGCCAACGCATGTTCACCATTAATCCTTCATCTTGTTTCCGCATTCAGGACAGAATTTTGCTGTGTTCAGCACTGGGTGTCCGCATTTTGGGCATTTGGTTGTGCCAGTTGGCGCTGCGATTGTTGTTCCACAGTCTGGGCAGAATTTCGATGTTGCTGGTATCCTTGCACTGCAGTTGGGGCATATGACTAATGCTGCTGCAGGCGTCGGTGCTGGACCTGTTGGAGTCATTATCTGGGGGATCAGAACCATGCCTGTTCCTAGCCCAGCGCCAGGCGATTTGCCTAGCTCTTTAGCAGCTTCTTTGACGGTTTCCATGCGCAAGACTTCTTCAGGTGCTCGTGTTTGTTTAAGCCAGAACAAGCGGTCGCGGTATTCTGGCGTCGTGTCCACACCTTCAAAGCGCAGGTCTGTTATGTCCAGTCCGATTCGTTTGAAAGCGTCCAGAATTGCGTTTTTTGTTGAGATGCTAGTTTCATCAAGTTTAGTGAACACTGTCAGTAAGTCGTAGTGAGACAGCTCATCGATGATTCTCTCGTTCAAGTAGCCTCTAAGATAGTTGTTTACGTCTTCTGTTGAGTATGCGCTTTGTCCGCCTACGACTTCGTTTACGAATAGTTGTGGGCTTTCCACTTTGAACCAGAAGGTTCCATGCACTTGCAGCGGGGCTAATTCGGTTGTTTGCGCTCTCGCTCCGTATTTGCCTGCGAAGACTCTGGTTGAGACGAAGATGACATTTGCCTTGAACGGTTTTTCTCGGTAGCCGGCAAGCCGTGACAGTAAGCCAGTTAGCAGTGGCAGGTTCAGTGTTGTCAATGTGTGTCTTCCGGGTCCAAAAACGTCATAGGCTTTGCCGTCTCTGAAGAATACTGCGGCTTCAAACTCTTTTACGATTAGTTGAGCGCCCCATGTAATTTCGTCTTCTGGATGCTTGAACACTATTTCTTCTGCACCCGGATTCTTCCATTCTAAAACCTGTGGCATTCCCTACTTCACTCCTTTGATGACTTCGTCTCTTCCGTCAAGTGTCTCTTCTAGTTCCTCCAGCATGCTTTCAAGATTGTCTAAGTGACCGCGTGTCTTCTCAAGCTTCTGTTTCATCGTTTCTTTTTTGAAGGCATCTGCTTCTGTGACTATTTTCTCCGCCTTGTCAATTAAGCCGTTGTCGAACTCATTCATTTTGTCCAGTTTTTCTTCCTCAACTTTCACTATGTTAAAGAAGCCTGCATAGCCATATGAGGCGTGGTTGATCTTTTGCGCGACCCTGTCGAGCCGCATTATAAAACGGTCCATGTCGGTTAACACTTCATGCATCTTGCTGTCTGACAGCTTCTGAAAGACTTCTTTCAGATCTTTTCGAGCTGTCATTAGCCTTTGATAGATGTGGTTACGAATGAGCTTGTCACTTTCACGCCTGAGCTCTTTTTCCTTGTAGCCTCTGAAACCAGGTAGAGCCGCGAGAATTCGCTCGGTTAGGCGCATTTCTTCCTTTGCCTTTTCAACCATTCCTTTCTTTGTGCTCAAACGAGATTTCTCCTTTTTTTAGCCTAATCTCTAAAGGTTTCGACAAGATGCTTTTAAGATGTTCGGAAGCTACAGTCTCAGAATGGTGACTATTAATGGTTTCGTTGAAACTGAGCTGCTAAGAAACCTTGAGGAGATAAACCGCCTCCAGCAACTGCTAGAATACCGAGAACAAGGCTTTCTTTTTCAGGTTTCTCTCAATCAGCTTCAGCGTTATGGCACCGACGCCAACAAAGACTATTCCCATGGTGAACAAGACGACTATATCGTAGACCATCGCCTGGACTCCAACTCCAAGCAGAGAGGCTCGAATCAAACGGATCCCGTAAGTTAAGGGCAACACCTTCGAAATCATCTGCGCCCAAGCGGGCATGAGTTCAATTGGGCAGACGATGCCACTGAAAACTAGGAACAAAACCATCAAGGTGTTGGCTGTGTTAACCCTGTCTCGAAAAGTCAAAGTTACAGCGTTCGTCATCAAGCCTACACCGAACAAAGCGAAAGCTGTGAGCAGAAGCCCGACGAGGAACAGAGCCACGTTGAGTGAGGTTGCTTGGAAACCGAACAAGAGACCTATGAGAAAGACAGCTGTTAAGTCCACAGCCGAATTCACGCCCGCAGCCGTCATCGTTCCTGCCATGTACGCCAAGCGGTTCATTGGAGTCATAAAAGTCGCCTCAATTGTGCCCATAGCTCTTTCCCAGAACATCACTCTGCCAACTACGAAGGCAGCTGCGAAGACAAAGACGTAGAAGGCATTGCCTATGATGATGAAGGATAGGTAGCCTGGGGTTCCAGCGGCTGCCTGAAACTCGGATGATGTTGCACCACTGTAGACTTGATTGAACAGAATCCAAGCAGCACCAAGCGTCATTAAGGGTGCCCAAAACCTGAGGGCGAAACCACTCCAACTGAAAAAACGCCATGTCATAATGAGATTGAATTTCGCCGTCGCCACGACAACTCTCAAGCTGTGGGGAATCATGCTCTCAACTTCCTCAAAACTGCGTTAACGTGGCTTTTCTTTTAGCCTTCCTCTCAGCCTGACCGATAAGCCATGTTGATAGAGCGAAGAACAGCAACGTCATAAGTGCAAGGATCATTAGCGGAGTGGCAACATCCGAAAGGACCGCGCCTCCAAGCAAAGTGAGTCTCAATGATGTCAATGCAAAAGTCAATGGAATCAGATAGCTCACCGACAGCAAAGCCACAGGCATGGCTTGAAGAGGGAAAACAAGCCCAGAGAAGAACATTATGGGTTCCTGCAGCATCGTCGCGTACATGCCTCCTCTTCTTGAATACACGAACAGAGATTCAAAACACATTCCAAGCGTCACCAGAGACAGATAAGAAAGCGCAATGGACGTGAACAGCGCCAGGGGATCATTAACGACTATTTTCACGCCGACAAAGGCTACCCAAGAAAGCAGAATGCCGACGAGAAACCAGATATAGTTAAGGGCGCTCGCCAAGGCTCCGCCTAGAATAACTGCAAGTCGATTTGCAGGAGCCAACAACACTGCCTCCAACGTGCCCTGCTCTCTTTCCCTCTCAAAAGCGGCACCTGCAAGCAGCATCATTGTATAAAACGTGTAAAGGAGTTGCCCAATCAAGGTGAATCCAACCAGATCGAGAGTGTACCAAGAAGCGTTCAGCTCCAAGCTCACAAACTTCGCAGCGAATGGCAGGTACAAGAAATAGAGGTAGAGACCGTTTCCAAGCGGCAAAGCTACAGTCCAGAAGACTGTTCGCGTGGTGAAAAAGAACTGCTTGATATTCTTCCTCGCTTCGGCTGCCACAATGCTCCAAAACATTGACCGTACTACTCTCCGGTGTACAGCATAAAGAGGTCTTCCAACGTGGGTCCACGAATGTTAACCGAAACCACTCTGCACCGCATGGTGGACAGATAGTTCAACACATTGGGCGCAGCTAAGTCGCTGTCGACATTAACTATCAGCCTATCAATTTTTTCGTCCTCGGTTTCGCCTTCATAAGCGGTCGTCAACACCTTGTTCACGGGCTCAAGTTTCTTCAAGCCTTCTAGGGCTTCATCTGTTAGGCGGGTTACCAACACCTCTATCGAGAAGCCTGTAGGTGCCTTTCGCTTAAGCTCTTCAGACCGCCCAACTGCAACAAGTTTGCCCTTGCTCAAGAAGCCCACGCGGTCGCACAGTTCTTCAGCTTCGTACATATAATGGGTAGTTAACAGAACCGTCTTGCCTTGCTCCTCAACGATTTTTTCACGGATGAATCTGCGGAGGTCTTTCGCTATGTTTACATCCAGTCCCAGTGTTGGCTCGTCCAGAAATAGCACTTCAGGATTATTTATCAGACCGCGGCACACTTGCAAGCGTTGTTTCATGCCCTTGCTGTATTTCTCCACTTCATCGTCAGCTCTGTCGGCTAAGCCCATGAGTTCGAGCAGCGAGTTCACCCTAGACTTGATTTCGCCCTTAGGAACATCGTATAAAGCAGCGAAATACTCCAGATTCTCCCTGCCAGTCAGGCGGTAGTAGAGCATTCTTTCGCCGCCAGCTACCATATTGACTATCCTTCTCACCCGTGCAGAATCCTTCACCACATCGAAGCCTTTGACAAACGC
>Ga0315309_1001594_pt1 | contig 13477 bp, 15 predicted proteins | sample TDP4_MG_FD_203080 | JGI IMG/M metagenome (GOLD analysis project Ga0315309, IMG submission 203080) | Freshwater sediment microbial communities from Lake Towuti, South Sulawesi, Indonesia - TDP4 | ecosystem: Environmental > Aquatic > Freshwater > Lake > Sediment | place: Indonesia: South Sulawesi...
TCCCAGTAGATGAGCCACGATGGAGCTAGAGCCCGCGGAGGAAATGGTGCAGGAGATACTGAAGAGGTACGATAAGAACCCGAAGGGATGGCAATTCTTCGTGGGCAGGAGCGCCGGTGGCTATCAGGACCTCTTCTTCATCCAAAATTCAGAACAGCAATTGTGGCAGATCAAACAGCACTACCTCAATCCCTACAAGAGCGTGGGCTTTGGGGCCAGAATCGATGGCAGCCAATACAGGTCCTTTGATAGCCCAGAGTTCGGGTTGAGGCCAGTGCCCAATTCAGAGCTTGCGAGGATACTTGACGAAAAATTGTCATCTAATGTACTTGAGGAGATCTTGCGACGCAGTCCCGTTCCGATACAGGAGGCGATGCAGGGGGATGGCCTATTGAGTGGGCCGATAATCCACCTCAGGCAGTCGCCCACCTTCCTCTCCAAGGAGCAGGAGGAGCTCGACCTGAGGCTCAAGCTCGAGCTCGAGAATCTACTCTGGAAGCATTATCCGGAAAGGATGAGGCTGTCCGTATAGACCGTATCGCTAAAGTACCTTGAGGACGATGTCGTTTGGCCTTACCTTGTCCTTGACTTTGATCCCAACCGAAGATCCCTTCTCGGCCATATTGATCGACTTCCGATCTATTTCCATGGAATCGATCTTCTGGGTGAAGTCCGTCTTAGCGCCCCTTATCCTGATGGAATCACCAACTTTTAGCGAGCCGTTCGTGATCTCTATGGCAGCAACGCCAAGGCGTGAGAAGTAGTTGGATACTTTTCCGACCTCTTCCTCTGACATCTCCACCGCTAGGAAGCTATATTTCGTAAAAATAATACTTTCCCCACTGCACACATGGCACGCATTCGCCGATAAGGGTGCCTCATGGCCATGGGCGCCCGAGAGGGGCGCAATACCCAGATCGTCGACAAAAGGTTTTTCTATTCCAACCTCTCCCTACTTCCAAAAAATAACCGCATGAGGCTCGAGGTGAGGTGATAGGGCTGATAATCGAATCTAAGGCACTGGAATCGCCTGGCGTCCTCATTGGACTCGAGATCCCGTTAAGCTAGAGCTTAGGGACGAGCCCTCCACTGCCAGCTCACATCCCTAAAAACCAAATTATTCTGCAGTTGTTCTTCTGATTATAGGGGCAAACCGCCTAACGGGAACACCTGTCCCGTCTGCCTTGGCCTACCGGGTGCCTTACCGGTTCTCAACAAGAATGCCGTGGAGGCGGCCATGAAGGTGTCCTTGGCATTGGGTTCAAGCATCTCACGCCGCACCCTCTTCTTCCGCAAGCAGTACTTCTATCCCGATATGAGCAAGGGATTTCAAATCTCTCAATATGACAAGGCAGGTGGGATACCTTTTGCTGTTGGCGGGCGCATCTCATTCCGTATCGGCGGCGATGAGAAGACCGTCGATATCAGGAGGATTCAGCTCGAGGAGGATCCCGCGAGGCTCGTCCACCTGTCCAGCGACGGCGCCGAGGTCACGTTGGTCGATTACAACAGGTCAGGGATCGCCCTCGTGGAGATTGTGACGGAGCCGGATATGAGTTCCCCTCGGGAAGCAAGGCTCTTCCTACAGAAGGTGCAGTCGATACTAGAGCACCTCGAAGTCACGGACAGCACGCTGGAGGGATCGATGCGGTGCGATGCCAACATCTCCGTGGGCGGGGGCGCTAGGATAGAGGTGAAGAACATATCGTCCTTCAAGGACGTCGAGAAGGCGATGAATTTCGAGTTACTGAGGTTGAAGATCATGCGCGGCGCAGCCAAGAGGGCCACGAGGAGATGGGACGAGGCCAAGAGGGTGACCGAGGAGATGAGGGTCAAGGAGGAGGAGGAAGATTACAGGTACTTCCCCGAACCGGACTTGCCCTTCATGGAGTTATCCGAGGAGGTCGTAGATAACACGTGTATGACGATGCCCGAACTGCCCGACTCGAGGAGGATGAGGCTCGTCGAGCAATATGGCCTGGATGCATTCGACGCGACGGTCCTCGCGATGGACAAGGGGCTGGCCGACTACTTCGAGGAGGCGACCAAGTATTACCACAATCCGGTCAGCCTATGCCACTGGATCACGACGGAGTTCCTGAGGAGGCTGAATCACAACGAGATGACGGTGCAGGAGTGCGGCCTCAGGCCCATCGATTTCGCCGAATTGCTCTCACTCGTCGACAGGGGCGAATTGACCGCAAAGATCGCCAAGCAGATGCTTTGGGATCTGGTGAGGGAAGGCGGCTCACCATCGGACCTCGCCAAAAGGTCGAATTTGAGGAGGATCGGCGACAGGGACGACCTGAAGGCCATCGTGAAGAGGGTACTCGAGGAAGAGCCAAAATTGCTAGAGGATGCCCTTCAGAACGAGAAGGCGGTGAACTTCGTGACTGGGAGGGTACTGGAGGAGACAGAGGGGATGGGGGATCCGAAGATAATATATGAGATAGTTGTGGAAGAGCTCGACCTCTGGAGGAGCGAACTGAAGAGGGCGACGTGATGACGGCCGATGAGCACCAAGTTTATTATCTTTTAAAATCGCGTTAATTGAGGTTTGAGTGGCATCTATTGGTCCTAGACGATCTTGGTAGGTCTTTGAGCTCTGCCATAACCAAGCTGTTGGGCAGAACCGTGGCGGACGAGGCCGCCATCAAGGAGTTCGTAAGGGAGATCCAGAGGGCGCTGCTGAGGGGGGATGTCAACGTCGACCTCGTCCTCGAGATGACCGAAAGGATAGAGAAGGATGCCACGAAGGAGATCCCGCCGGGGGTCTCGAGGAAGGATCAGGTCGTCTATTCGGCCTACAACGAGCTGATAAGGATCCTAGGGGAACATCCAGTCGAGCCAAGGCTCGAGAAGGGCCGCACCAACATATACATGCTGGTGGGCATACAGGGCTCGGGCAAGACCACAACCGCCGCCAAACTCGCCCTCTATTATCAAAGGAAGGGGTTCAGGTCGGGGGTAGTCTGTGCCGACACCTATCGTCCCGGCGCATATCAGCAGCTGATGCAGCTCCTCGAGCCCTACAAGATACCGGTATATGGGGAACAGGATGGAAAGGATCCCGTTGAGATCGCCCTTCGCGGCATCGCCCAGTTGAGAGGTGGCTGCGACCTCATCCTGATAGACACGGCCGGGAGGCACAAGGATGAGAGGGCCCTCGTGGAGGAGATGGAGGCGCTTGCCAAGGAGGTCAAGCCAGATAGGATCGTCCTGACCATTGACGCCACGATAGGACAGCAGGCGAAGTCCCAGGCGCAGGCCTTTCACGAGGCAGTTGGGTTGGGATACATCATCGTTGCGAAATTGGACGGCGCCGCAAGGGGTGGTGGCGCCCTATCTGCAGTGGCAGCGACGGGAGCGCCGATAGCCTTCGTCTGCGTTGGCGAGAAGATAGACGATCTCGAACACTTCGATCCCACGGGCTTCGTCTCCAGGCTCCTGGGTTACGGCGACCTGAAGGGCCTCGTGGAGAGGTTTTCCCAGATGGAGATCGAGCTCTCGAAGGAGAAGGCGAAGGCGTTGGCATCCGGTAGGTTCACGCTGGACGATATGCTCGAGCAGTTACAGGCTGCGGGGAAGATGGGGCCCATAGACAACTTCCTGAAATTCCTGCCAGGAGCACAAAAGATACCCGAGGGCGCATTGAAGGATGCGGACCAGAAGGTGAAGAAGTGGAAGGCAATAGTGCAATCGATGAACAGGGATGAGAGGGAGAACCCCGCCATCTTGGATTCGCAGAGGATCAGGCGCGTGGCCAGGGGTTCGGGGTCGTCCGAGAGGGACGTTAAGGACCTGCTCAAACAGTTCAACATGGCTCGAAACCTGATGAAGAAATTCAGGGGGAGCAGGGAGTTCAGGCGGAGGATGTTGGGCAAGATCTGATCTGATTTGAAGACCAACGCCTTGGAGATATGCGGGGAAGTGATCTCCGAATATGCGCTTTGCGACAGCTGTTTGGGGAGGCAATTCGCCAGCCTGGACCGAACCTTTGGCAACAGGGAGAAGGGCCACGCACTCAAAATGGTGCTTCACATGCAAGCCCAGATGCATGCATCGACGGAGAGGAAGGAAGCGTTGAGATCGCTTAAGGCATTGGCTGAGAGCGGATACGAGCCATCCCTCACGGCCTTGAGGAAGATGAGGAGGAGGCTTGACGTGGCCACGAGGCCATGCTACATCTGCTCCGGCTTCATGGACAGGCTTGAGGAGTTCTCCATCAAGGCCATCAGCTCATTGGGGGACGTGGAGTGCTCAACGGTCATGGTCGGATGCAAGATGCCACTCCAGGTCGAGGAGAGGGAGGACGAGCTGAAGGCCCGTTTCAAACTAAGGCACGGGGAGAACATAAGGTATGAGGTGACGCGGGAGATCGGAAGGCACATTCAGGCCCTAGCCGGCAAGAGGATGGACAAGCTCCGACCTGACGTCACATTGATCGTGAGGCTTCCGGAGGGGGAGGCGGAGGTCAACATCAACCCGATCTTCTTCAAGGGGAGGTACAGGAAATTGGTCGGCGGAATAGCCCAGACCAGGGCGCCGTGGCTGAAGGGTGAATCGATCGAGGAGATCGTCGGCGTGCCCCTGCTTGAGGCGACCCAGGGGGAGGACATGAAGTTCCATGGGGCAGGTAGGGAGGACGCGGACGCGCGAATGACGGGGAATGGGAGGCCCTTCGTGATCGAGATCATAAGGCCCAAGCGGAGGACCGTGGACCTGGCGTCCATCGAGGAGGGGCTCAAAGAGCGGCAGAAGGGGCGTCTGGAGATACTGGGCCTCTCGAAGGCGGACAAGGGGGACGTCGTGAGGGTCAAGGTATTCGGGGAGAAGGCCAGGAAGACATACAGGGCCATCATAAGGTTCGACAGGGAAATGGGCGAATCCGATCTGGCCCAGCTTGAGCAGGGGCTCGCGGACGCCATGATCGCGCAGAGGACCCCAACGAGGGTCCTTAGGAGGCGCGGGGACAGGGTCAGACAGAAACGCCTCTACAGGGTCAGTTTGAAGATGATATCACCGGACACGGTCGAGGGCGTATTCCAATGTGACGGCGGACTTTACATCAAGGAGCTGATTAGCGGCGACGAGGGCAGGACCAGGCCCTCCCTGTCGGAGATGGCGGAGAGGAAGGCGGAATGCATTGAGCTTGAAGTCTTGGACGTAGGTGAGATATAGGAATTTATAGTGGCTAAAGCGGAGAATGGAACCCCATTACGTAGTGAAGGCATATGCCGAAGACCCACGGTTATAGGGTAGGTACGAGGGCCCTGATGAGGAAGGGGATCAGGGAGAAGGGCATGAGGCCGCCTTCCTACCTACTTCAGGAATACAAGGTAGGGGATAAGGTACTGGTCAAGGTCAATTCCTCTTACCACAAGGGGATGCCCCACCGGAGGTACCATGGGAAGATCGGGACAATTATAGCCTCCAGGGGGAGGGCCTATGTCCTGAGGGTTAGGAACCTCGAGAAGCTGAAAGACATAATTGTCAGGCCAGAGCACATCGTGCCATACGGTGAGAGGCAGTGGTCAGGCGAGTAATATCGGAGAAGGACATCACGATCGCGGAGGCCAATAGCGCGATCAAGGAGAAGAAGGAAGAGGAGCTAGATCAATTCCAGAGGAGGACTTTAGAATATACGAGCAAGTTCTCGAAGCTAGACGCCGAAAGGGCGGCGAAGCTCGTCGAGCAGCTGGTCCAGGAGACGGGGATGTCGAGGAAGGAGGCAATAATGATCATCAACGTCATGCCGAGGAGATCGGAGGAGCTGATCGGGCTCTTCTCGTCCTCCATGAAGAGGCTCATGAGCAAAGCCGATGCGGATAAGATCCTCAAGATATTGAAGGAATCGAAGTAACTTACGATCGATTTCTATTAATACGAGAGGCCTGGGTCAAACGCCCTCTTTGACCCTCATTATCTTCACTTTGCCAAGGGCCCTCCAGTACTCGACCGTTGAACTCGGCTGGATCTGGATATCCGTCGGCATCGGCGACTCGAAGACCTCATAGCTTTCAAGGTCCATCAGCTGAACCCCCGATGTCGAGATGGAGATGACTTGGCCAGACCTCTTCTCAATTATAGGGATCTCGATGTTGGAGTTCGTAGGCGCCATCAGGGTCTTCTTGGTGCCCGTGAACAGCGACATGGCCACAAGCCTGGCCTTTGAGGAGCCATGTTTTCCTGTCTTCGAATGGATGACCTCAACGATTTGGCACGGTTCACCATCGATATTAATCCAAGACCCTTCCTTTAGAGAGCCGAGCTCAGCAACCCTACTCAAGACAGTTCGCACACAATCATGAAGGGGGGAGCTATATAAGGAACGCAGTACGGGGCGGACGGGAATCTCGTAAATTCCCACCTCGGAATGGTTATACCTACGGGCCTAACGGACGTAACAGGGGAGCATGCCGAAGATGACGAAGACGCTCAGGGCAATAGCGCTCCAGACGAGGATCGAGCTGCTAGACTATCGGAACAGGCTGAGCTTCGAAGCCTTTCTGACATCTGAGCTGGATAGGGCAAAGCCCCACCTCTCGAAAGAGGTCCCGAACTTGATTGTCCTCCCCGAGGATATCGGGGCGCCCCTTGTGGCCCTGGGCAGCTATAATGCAGTCAAGGACTGCAAGACCCTCGATGAGGCAGTTGCCGCGATCTCGAAGAGGGCCATGGACTATGTTCTCGTGAGCAGGATCAGGCATAGGGCCGGCGGAACGCAGGCGGTATTCCTGAGCAAGGAGTCCATGATCAGGAAGACCTACGAGGAGGTCCTCTCTTCCCTTTCCCAGGAATACAATGCCTACATCCTTGCGGGGACGGTAGTGCTGCCGCCCGAATGGAGGCCGTCTCAGGAGACGGGTCCAATGAAAACCCTGAAGACAGTCCGAGATGCGACGAAGAAGACGAAGCTTTACAACACGGCGTACCTCTTCGGACCCAATGGCGACGTCCTGCTTCGGCAGAGGAAGGTGAACCTGATCCCGCTCGAGCAGGAGGGCCTGGGCCTATCGCCCGCGAGCATCGACGAACTCCAGTCGTACACGATAGAGGGCATCCCGATCGGCGTAACGATATGCTACGATGCCTTCTTCCCCGAGATAGTCAAGCACTTGGTGGAAGGGGGCACCAAGATCCTAATCGATCCGTCCGCCAATCCGGAGCCATGGACGAATGAGACGGAAGAACAGAACAGGAAGGGGCTCTTCGCCAGGGTCCAAGAGGAGCCGGAGATCAAGTATGGGGTCCAGGCGATGCTGACCGGCAGGATCTTCGATTTAACTTTCGAGGGGGTCTCCTCCATTGTGACCAAGAAGGAGGACACGCCTGATAAGACCGGGATCGTGTGCCAGGCGAAGAGCCACGATGAACCCGATGTCCTAGTAGCGGATCTTACAATATAGGACATGCCTTCTCGTGTTGGCGTAAAGCCATCGTTTAAAGGCAGTAAAGGAAATATTCAAATCATTAAGAAATTGACAAGGCCTGAACAAGCGGGGGTTGCCAAGCCAGGTCAAAGGCGTAGGACTGAGGCTCCTATCCCGAAGGGGTACATGGGTCCGAAACGGCGTGAAAACGACCGCGAAATTCCCATCCCCCGCACTTTCTTATCTTATTTCAATTTTTAGGGCCAGTTTGAGCAGTTGTGACATTCACGATTATCAGCTATGTCAAGAATTAGTTAAGTCATATTCCTATTAACACGGTATAGGTGTGTTCTTCTTCCTCCAACTCAATTAAATCGGCCTTCTTCACTTCATCGACCCAATAACCGACGACCTTGCCAAAATCTTTGAAGTCTTCAAGGCTGTTCTTGATCAAATCGTCAGCTAGGAAATTGTATCCTATGATCGCAATGAGGACCCTATCATCATTCTTCCTAAGTAAGTATCCGAAAGTCATATCATATTCGGGGACAATATGCTTTCTCAGGTCCATTTTTCCCTTAAGATGATCGCGAACCATCTTAATGGCCAATTCCTTTGCTTTATCATCGTTTCTCATAATTTTGACTTTAAGTTCATCTAGATTTCCAATGACATCTATTTCCTCATATACATCTCTATCGCTTGATTTGTAGAAGAGGAGATTGATCCATTTTATATCTCCAGGTCCCAGTTTGATGATTGTACGAACAGCATCCTTCACATGATCTGGCTTCTGTATGAACATGAATACTTGATAACGATATTCTCTATCAAAATTATACCCACCGAGTTCCACGCATGCCTTTACGATGTCCTTATGCCAAAACTTCTTAGTCGCTATCGCCCCTCTTATTGAGGCTTCTTCAAAGGGCTCGTAGCTCTGCCAAAGTTCAACTTTTTTAATCTCTCTCACCCCCCTTTAGGACCTTATCTATAGTCTGCATGTGGTTCTTCTTGAAGCTCCCAATCTTTTTGATATACCTAATCTTTCCATCTTGACTTATTAGATATAGCTCAAACCCTTTCCACTCTAGAATGTGGATTGTTGAATTTATTTTGAAATAGTCTCTTAGTAACATAGCGATTTCCTCTAATCCCTTTCTATTGATCGAGATGAATCGTACGCGTAATACAGGATTCTTTTTACCACGGCTCCTATAAAGCCCTATGCTACCATCCCCGCTCATAAAACACTTTAAGAACATCCTGGCTGACTCCTTGTCAAGGTATTCAAAAGGAACAATCCAGCATCCTTCTGCTTTGGTCATGTAATTGTAGAGGTCTTGACCAATCTCTTTGCTTGTTTTCACCAACTCGGAGAAATGGATTTCGCCTTTCTTAGGATATTTGGCTATAGAGATTCCATAGACTTCATTCATAAACTCATTAAATTTGTCAAGGAGTTCATCAGAACTGCTTCCAAATCTCACCTGATATTTGTTATATTTTACATTATATGTTAAGCTCCCATCTGAGTTAATGAATCCTATTATAGGAGCGGGCCCTATGAGGTCAACCTACTTCTGTAAAGTAAAGAGGAAAGTGCATGGCCTCTTTCCCGCACTCGAAAGTGCAGAGGAGTGCACCTGGCATTCAAGTTTTCGCCCCAATGCAATTTGCAGGTGATGTTTCACATGGCCGCCGCAACAATAACAATAGGTGATGGGCAGTGGGCCCTTGGCCTTCCCACCAAAACAGCTACATCCGTATGCCGGTAAACCTTCGGGGGCAAAAGATACCTGGATCCTTCCATCTTTCATCATCTTCACGCCATGTCCGAAGACTAACTTGGTCTTGTTGGCCACTTTAATGCGATCCTCCAATGTCCCGTTTTGTATGGCGATTGCTTTGGAGAGTTTCAAGCGTTTTCCACCCAGACAGCAAGCACAAGCTTCGCGTACCGTCTGTCGGGTATCCTTATCGAGGAGCTCGTCCATGCGGAGCATGGCCTTTTTCAACCAATCGGCCTTTTCTTGGGGTGTCGCACTATTCCGTATGGCCTCTCCGCCTTTCATTATCTGCGAAATAAGACCTTGAGCAATACCGGCCTTCTTTAAGCTCTTTGAGAGTTTATTGATCTTCCCTTCCTCATACTTTCGCATAAGACGTTTTTTTCGGATGAATGTTCATAAGGTCTCCCACTCTTTATTTTATGGGTAGGAAGCTTGGTGCCCATTTAGCCAGGCGTATGGCCGGTACGCTCTGATTTAGCCTTCCAATCATCCCTTGACAATTCCCACCCTGGGTCCTCGGGGGTTCTCCTGAAACCCAGCCGCTCAAGCAATCGGACGGACGCGGTATTCGAGGGGTGAGTCCCGGTAACTACCCTTTGTGCCCCCAATCGGTCGAACGCATGACTGAGAAGGGCCCGGCACGCTTCTGTTGCATAGCCCTTGCCGTGATAGTCGGAATTGAAGGTATAGCCGAGGTTGAACTCCTGTTCCCCCTTTTCTGGGTTGAGGCACACGAACCCGATGAATCGGCCCGTATCCTTCAGACAGACGGCGAAGTAACTATCCCCGCTTGCGAACCACTCGGTGATCTTCTTGATCTCCTCCGGCGATGTCGGCCATTGATTGGGTTCTAAAGCGGCAAGCCCAGATGATACATATTGGACGATCATCTCATGCAGGGCTTCCCAGTCATCGATCCTAAAGTTCCTGATTGTGAGCCTTTCAGTTTCCAACATCGTCATCGTGATTCCCTCAATTTCCAAACTCCCTTGCCAGTAGTGAGAAACATAAATCGTCGATGAACCGGCCGTGGAAATACGTCCTCTCCCTGAGGAGGCCATCCTGATGGAACCCGAGTTTCCGGAGGAGCTTGATCGAGGCGACGTTCCCGGGGACGACGAGGGCCTCAATCCGGTTCAGGCCCATCTTCTCGAAGCCATACCTCAGCACTTCCCCCATGGCCTCCGTCATGATCCCCTGGCGACGGTAGGCGGCTAGGAGATCATATCCGATCTCCGCCCAGTGGCCCCTGGCCTTGACCCAATTGATGTAGCCGATGGTCCCGATGAGCTCCGCCTTGGATTTGAGGACGATGCCCCAGCGGATGCCCCTGTTCTCATCGAAGGGCTTGATGCAGTACTCCATCAGCTCCCGCTTCGCGCCCTCGATGCCGTCTGGGGGATCGAAGGCGGTCAGCTCCACGACCACCGGGTCGGAGAAGAGCTCGAGGTAGAACCCCGCGTCCGTCATGGTCACCCTCCTGAGGAGCAGGCGCTCAGTCTGCATCTCGGGGAACTCGCCGAACTCGGCCATTCTTCCAGTGCCGTCGACCTTCATAGTGTCACTTCCTTGGATTTCTTGCCACTCATGTATTCTATATCGATCCTGCCCATGGTGGTTTCCTTCAGCCTCTCGACGTCGATCCCCTCGATGAGTTCCCCTGGTTTTCGGTCCAGTTGGTTCATCATGCACTCGATGGCTGAACGCTTTTCCTCGATGTCGTCGATTAAGGCCACCTTGCCCTGGAAGTGAACGGAGGCATATAGGTGGTCGCACTTGCCCTCCGCATAACCGTAGTCCAAGAGCGCCTGCCCCCATACGACGTTATTCGACCTGATGTAGTCGAGCTTCTTGCCCGCTGTGGCGCAATGGAAGTATAGGCAGTTACGGCCCTCATCGTAACCATGGCTGAGTGAGACGAGGTACGGCACCCCGTCCTTCGACATGGCAAGGGTGACGTATTTCGTGTCCTTCAATATCTTCTTGAGAACTCGGACATCGGTGATCTCCTTGTCCTTCCGTTTCACATGGTATGACATGATGCCCCTCACATACGAAGTGGGGGATTAAACTTTGGCCTGGGTCGATCATGATCGGGGATGCACGAGACGTCCCTTCACATTTGTCGCGATCTATAAGGTTTAATTGCATCATCAACAAGTTGGGGCCATTATGCAACTCATGAGATGGGCTTGCGTGGCAGCGATAGTCATATTGCTGGCCCAATCATTCCCAAAGGGGGGTCTTGCGGATACGTCACCTCTGACTTTAGTTACCGATGACGGGCTCTCCATCTCCCTTGCGGAAAATGGCACAATATACTCGCTAGCGATCGATGGCGCCGATCTCCCCAAGCCGAGCACTGGGCCCGTGCGGAGCGGTTTCTTCGTCGGGGAGATCAGGGGCTCTTACGCCGATCTGTCCCCTAATCTGCTCGTGAATGCCGGATTCGAATCCTGGGATGATCTGGCCGATGCGTGGAACCCCTACTCCTCCGGTTATTCGATGGACGGGAGGGCACACGGCGGCAGCCACTCCTTGAAGGCCTCCTCGACGGACACGTCGATCGTGGCGGGCGGCTATCAGGTGGTGAGGTTCGTCGGGTCACAGGCGAATTACAGGACGCTCAAGGTCTCGGGATGGAGCCGCGCGGAGGCCGTCTCGGGGATCGCCGATGACGATTATTCCATCTACGTGGACATAACCTACGACGATGGTAGCCACCTTTGGGGTCAGACCGCCAGGTTCGATGCCGGAACCCACGATTGGCAATATGCCCAGAAGATAATCGAGCTCGAGAAACCCGTCGCGGAGCTCTACGTTTACTGCCTCTTCCGCCACCACACCGGGACGGCGTGGTTCGACGACATCGGCCTTGTGGAGACGTCGCAGGACCTCCCACTCCTGGACGGCGAACTGACGCAGCAGGATCGGGGGATAGTGGAGACGGCCACGGCGCCCGATTCCGATGTCACATTGGAGGCCAGGTTCGAGGGCATGGATAGGGCGATCAGGGTCGACGTGGCCGTCATGGACACATCGGGCCTCGACCGCGCCCTCAGCCTCTCCTTCAGGCTCCCATTGGATTTAACGGGATGGATCTGGGGCGATGATATCAGTTCGATGAAGGTGATGGGCGAAGGTGGCCTCTACCGTAATAGCCAATCGCTGGGCGAAGAGAGGTGGGTCGCGACATATCCCCTGGCTTCCATCTCGAGCCCCGATGGGCGCCTCGGTCTTGTCATCGCCGTGCCGATGGACCAGCCGAGGATGGTCGAGTTCCAGTACCGATACGGTGAATATTCGATCAAGTATGACTTCGCGGTCTCAGGCCTGACGAGGAATTTCCCCAACAAGGCCAGTTTCACCTTCTACATCTATAAGAACGACCTTCCGGATTGGGCGTTCAGGGGATCGCTGAAGAAGTACTATGAGCTCTTCCCCCAATTCTTCATTAAGCGCGTCACCAAGGAGGGCATCTGGATGCCCTTCACGCCCATCAGTAGGGTACGAGACCCGGAGGACTTCGGATTCATGTTTCACGAAGGCGACTCCGATGTGGCCTATGATAACGCCCATGGCTACTATGCCTTCGTCTACATCGAGCCTTGGGATTACTGGCTCGACATGGGCACCTTTTTGAGGGAGCCAACGTCTGAAGAGGTACTCGCTGCCCTGAAGGGCGACATCGACAGCGCAGACACGTTACGGCGTGAGAATGCCCGATCCGTAATAGTCTCGGGGCTCTATGATGAGGAGGGGGCACTCTACTTCAGGACCGTGAATGCCCCGTGGATAAGCGGGTCGGGTTGGTCGGCGCTCTTCCCAACGAACACCGACCCATCTCTGCCCGACAACGAAACCTTTCACAACAAGGCATACGTGACGTGGAACTTGCAGCTGGATCCGGCGTTTCAGAGGGCCGAGGACTTAAAGGGGTCACTCGACGGCGTCTATTTGGACTCGTTCCAGGGATATTTCCCGGATACGGAGAACTACAGGAAGGAGCACTTCGGCAATGTCACCTTACCCTTACAATGGGATCAGTCGACCTATGAGCCAGTCCTCCTGGACCTGTTCACGCACTATACCTTGACCGAGCAGATCTCAATCAGGATGCATGAGCAAGGAAAGCTTGTCATGGCGAACACCATACACACGCTCTCGACTTTCTTCGCCCACCTCGTCGACGTAGCGGGGATAGAGGTCAATTGGCTTCCGGAAGGTCAATACGCACCGGACTCAGACGAGGTCTTCAACTTCCACAGGTCGATAATGTATCAGAAGCCCTACCTACTCCTCATGAACACG
>Ga0315309_1001595_pt1 | contig 13475 bp, 14 predicted proteins | sample TDP4_MG_FD_203080 | JGI IMG/M metagenome (GOLD analysis project Ga0315309, IMG submission 203080) | Freshwater sediment microbial communities from Lake Towuti, South Sulawesi, Indonesia - TDP4 | ecosystem: Environmental > Aquatic > Freshwater > Lake > Sediment | place: Indonesia: South Sulawesi...
AACTGGAAAATTCCCTTCAGAGGAGGAGGGCTGCCACGAAAGAAGGATAGAAAGAGGCGTTGCCCATCGTTCAAGGTTGCCAGTCCATGAATTGTGCGGTTCCTAAGTAGAAAGGATGTGGGATGAAGCGTGATCCCTGCTTCTTTGAACTGGTTAGTTCTCTCGGTTATAAGTTTCCGGAGACCGTTTAGGCCTATTTCATCTTGGTCTAACAGTCTTCTTTCGTGGATGAATTGTGCAAGTGACCCCATGAGGGAGATCCTGAGCACTCTCTTGGCTTGACGGACCGCGGCTGTAGGTTTCCAGGTCATTGTAGAAAGATAGCCCGGATTGAGCGATTGTTCATTTGGGTCAATTTCTAACCAGCGAGGTTGAAAGAAGTGTTTCTCGCGGTTCATCTATATACCAATCCCGAACAATTGTTTCAAGGAGATCGTCATAAAAAAGAGGAAAAACGTAGACTGATAGGTGATCTAGAGTTTTTTGAGGAGCTCTAATGTCTCCTGGCAGAATTTGGGCAGGTCAGGTGGGAAACGCGAAGTGACGATGTTTCCGTCTACGACGGCTGCCGCGTCTACAAAGGTTGCTCCGGCATTCTTTAGATCCGTAACTACGGATTTCCAGCATGTTGCTTTCTTGCCCCGTAGTATGTCCGCCTCGATGAGCATTTGGGGACCGTGACAAATGGCGGCTATCGCCTTACCCTTTTGGTTGGCCTCTTTGACTATTCTGACCAAGCCCGGGTCTATGCGCATCCTGTCGGGTGCTCTCCCGCCGGATATTACTACGGCGTCGTACTCGTCAACGTTAACCTCTTTCGGCGATAGATCACACTTTATAGGAACGCCGTGTCTTCCAAGATAGTTCTCCTTAGCTTTCGGAGCCACGATATCCACCTTGTAGCCTTCCTCTTGGAACCGATAGTAGGGATAGAGAAACTCGGAATCCTCAACTCCTTCCTCAATCATGATCAATATTTTCCGCATGATCTCTCCCCTTTAGAACATGATCATTATGTTTGACACGTTGCTCTATTTAAGAGCAAAGGTTTAATCATAGCCCAAAAGAAATGATGACCTTGGTGTTTTGAAGATGAGGGAGACCAGATGAGTGAACCTTCTCGCATGTACGAGTTAGTGATAATTGGGGCTGGTCCTGCGGGGATAACCGCAGCCATCTACGCTGCTCGGAAGAAGATGGATTTCATCGTCGTTACAACTAGTATTGGCGGCCAGGTTACGCTTTCATCGGGTATAGAGAACTATACTGGCTTCCAGTACATTACCGGTGAAGAATTGGCAGCAAAGTTTCAGGAACACCTAGATAGACACAAATTTGAGGTTAAGATGGAGGAAGTTCGGAATGTGAAAAGAGAAGGCAACCTGTTTAGCGTAGAAACCGACATTGGCAGTTATCTGGGCAAAACAGTGATCATAGCTACGGGTAGGAAGCCGAGAGAGCTGAAAGTGCCGGGCGAAACAGAGTTCATGAGCAGAGGAGTCACCTACTGCGCAACATGCGATGGGCCGCTTTTCGAAGGCATGGACGTCGTTGTTGTTGGCGGGGGAAACTCTGGATTGGAGGCTGTCCTCCAGTTGGTGAAGATCGCTAAGAGCATACATCTCGTAGAAGCCATGTCGCAGCTTAAGGCTGACAAAGTGTTAGTCGAAAAAGCAATGGCCTCGGATAAGGTGAAAATCTGGACTAGCACAAGAGTTACAGAGATTACTGGCGACAAGGTTGTCAAAGGTATCAAATTGCAGAAAGACGGGAAAGAGATGCGGGTACCGGTTCGAGGTGTATTCGTGGAGATTGGGTCCGTTCCCAACTCCGAGATGGTTGACCTCGTTAAGAAAAACCATTGGAACGAGATAATCGTAAACTGCAAGTGCGAGACAAATATTCCAGGATTATTCGCCGCCGGAGATGTCACCGATGTCCCCGAGAAACAGATAGTGGTGGCTGCTGGAGAAGGATGCAAAGCAGCCTTATCAGCCTTCAGATACCTCAATCAAAGGTGACAGAGTTCTAAGTCTTCAGCTCAGTGCTTTGCCTAACGCATTCCCTGTGCCTCTCAAGCATATCGTCCAGTATCTTCTTTAGGCGTTCTCTGGACATCGAACCGACAACCCCTCCTACCGGTCTTCCGGCGCAGAAGAACAGTAAGGTCGGCGTGCCCATAACCCCGTAACTGATAGCTATCTCGCGGTTGTCTGGGTTTTCAAGAACGTTCAACTTCGCAAATTTGACCTTGCCTTTGTATTCTTCGGCAACCGCATTGAATATGGGATCCAGCATAAGGCACCAGGGGCAACGATCATGCCAGAAGTCGACGACCGTCAATACATCAGACTGCGAAACCTCTTGCTCCCAATTGTTCGCGTTCACGTCTGGAACGGTTCCCATAGCGACCAAGTCCATCCGTAAGAGTGAAACATATTTGTTGAACCTTAAGAGTTAAGTCTGCTGTTCTACTGATTTGTGGCGTGCTATTTATTGTTTATAGGATTACAGGTTTCGAGTTTCATCTTCTCATCTAATAGTTTATTGAGTTCTGGTGCCTTAACTTTCATGTAATGGGCAAGTTGTGCGACCGTCAAGAGTGCTCTCCAACCATCCATATCAATTGAATACAGTCCTCTATCGATTTTTTCAATGTAGCGAGCATTAAGTAAGTAGTCCAAATGGTGATATAGTTGGCCACCGTCTATATTCAACTCTGTGCTAATTTCACCTGCTGATCTATTTCCTTTAATCAAGAATGATAATATTTTCAACCTGTGTAGATTAGCCAACGGAGAAAGAACACGAATCACCTCTTCAAGTGGAAACTGTAGAAGTTCTTGAACTGCTGTTGTATTTACATACCATATCCTTTTTCCACTATCAGGATCCTGATAGATAGCTGCTTGAGCCGAAACTCCTGAGTGCCTACCCCGCTCCATGTTTTCAAGCAAAGCCTCCGTGATCTTATCGTGCTTGCATTGAGTGGATGCGGCTCCCTGGACTTCTTTGACAAAGTTGGGGTCTATCAGTGGAGGAGACTTCACTTGCGTTTTTCCTGTTTTAAGTTCAGCGACCTCTTCTTCCAAATAATTAAGGCGTTTAAGGATTTCGTTCAAATCTGACATCCAACATCACCACAAAATACAATTCAGTGTATTCAATATATAACATTTTCTGTATAAAATTCGTACAAAAAAATGTATTTTGATATCAGGTAAAAGGAAAAAGACGGGTAAGATTTAACCTTCAAGGTTCAATAAACATGTTTGACTATCTCTAGAGATAGGAAAGACCTTTGAATGAGGCTCTGGTAACTTTAACCTTTGGAATCTTTCAAATCGGTGAAAGCCAACGGGGAGATAATGCTAACTTTGTTTACTCCTTGTTCCAAGCTCGATCAGGAGTTCTTCGACTCTTCCTCTTATAAGATTGCGAACTTCCCGGAATTTTTCTATTCCCTTTCCAACGGGGTCTTCTATCTGCCAGTCTATGACTTCCTTCGGGACGGTTGGGCAAGCGTTTCCTCCACAACCCATGAGGATAACCTTGTCGGCTTCCTTAACCATCTCTGCGGTGATCAGCTTAGGCATATGCTTTGAGATATCTATCCCAACCTCCCTCATTACCTCGATACTGAGCGGATTAACCTTCTCCGCAGGCATGTTTCCAGCGCTTTTGGCAACCGCTTTTCCGCTAGACAGAGCGTTGAAGAAGCCTTCAGCCATCTGGCTCCTACAGGCATTCTCGACGCAGACGAAGAGAAGTCGCTTCACCTGCCTATCCTGCCTCCCATAGGTATTGATAAAAAGCATTACTGAAACGAGGAAGCTGAGGGACAAAGCTTGTTTAACACGCAAATCTCACACTTCGGTTTCCTTGCGTCGCAGATTCTTCTGCCGTGAAATATCAGCAAGTCCGCAATCCTCATCCAACTACTTTTCGGAACGATCTCCATCAAGTCCTTCTCTATCTTGTCCGCATCCTCCTGCTCCGTAAGCCCTAGCCTTCTAGATACCCTGCGAACATGGGTGTCCACAGCTATTCCTTCAATTACTCCGTAAGCATTTGATAAGACGATGTTCGCAGTTTTTCTGGCGACGCCCGGCAACTCAAGCATCTCATCCATAGTCTTTGGAACTTGTGAGCCAAACTTTTCAACTAAGATTTGACAGCAACTCTTGACATTTCTAGCCTTGCTATGGTAAAAGCCTGTACTTTTTGTGTCTTCTTCGAATTCTTTCAGATCTACGGTTGCGTAGTCTTCTGCCTTTCTGCACTTTTTGAAAAGCGTCTTCGTGACGATGTTTACCCTCTCATCTGTGCATTGAGCTGAGAGCATTGTCGCGATCAAGAGCTCAAGAGGGTTTGTATAGGTTAGTGCTATTTTTGCGTCAGGATGTTCCTTCTCCAAAAGCTCAATTATCTTTAACACCTTGGTTTTGTTGCCAAGCCTCATTTGATAGCCCTTTCTTCAACTTCACTACTATTATTTAATCTGTATTTTCTTTGCTAAATAGTTTACAGAAAACTTCCGCTTTTCCGTTGGTGCTAACGATCACTCAAAAGCTTGGCACGCGACTGAGAAAAGGCTTTACTCAACCAGAATCGCATATAAATCGGAATAGATGAAGAAAGAGTATCATCCGGAGAACGTGCGAAATCTTGGCTCAAAGCATATCGAAAATCGACATACCATCTTTGTTCATGGTCCTTTCCTTAACGATTAACATTTTCATTGGCTTCGTAGATCCCACTGAGATATCAGTTTCGAAAGAATTTGGAATTGGACTTCTCATTCCGGGGTCTCTGTTTTTCGTCTACGTGCTTCTTTATCTGAGAAGTGGCTTCTTTGGAGAGACTGAGCCAAAGCTCGATTTTCTAGTTACAAAAGGTCCGTACCAGTTCTGCAGGCACCCTCAATACTTGAGCTTCATCATAATGGTTTTGGGCTTTGACCTGATCTTTAGAAGCGTTATAGGCATAGTGTTCACTCTTACAGTGTCTATTCCGAGTGTGGTTTACAGAGCAAGAATCGAGGACGAGCTGCTGAGAGGAGAGTTTGGCGAGGAATGGGAGAACTATGCGAATGAGGTCGGGTTCTTGTTCCCAAAGAAGACAAAGAAAAAGAGACACTTCATAGCGCGGGCATAAGCAGTCAAAACGTGTTCATAGATGCGGCTGTGCATGCCCATACTAATGAAAAGATACTCCTAGAGTTGATCGTTCCAGAATATCAGTATGTTAGGCGTGGTGGTCCCTGCTTAATGCGGGTGCGCACGCTATCCAGTCCCATTGTATCCCACATCGCTTCCAGCCACCACGTTACACCTGCTTCCATCCATGGGCGAACGGTTGAAACCGCCTTTTCCCGATCATCCCCTGGCGTTTTACCCTCCATTACAATATCGAAAGGCGTCTTTTGGGTGCCGTGTTCATCGATAAATGCCTTCATGACCCGTATGTCAGCAGGAGTTACCTCCGCGAAGGTGCCGTCATCACTCATCTTGCAGGGAATCAATCCGTCCCAGCGAAGGACGCGCCGCATGGATTTCATCCGCGGCCATGCGCCTACCACCCAGATGGGAATACGCGGTTTTTGCACGGGCGGTGGTGGCGGATAGAACGTGGTCTCCTTAACCTTGTAGTGATTTCCATTGTAGCTGAACGGCTGCCCGCGCCACAGACCCGCGAGAATGTCTAGCCCTTCATCCAACAGTTCCGCGCGGGTCTTGCGATCGGTCACTTCGCCGAATGCTTCAAACCCAGTATTTATCGCGCCCAGCCCAACCGAAAGAATGACGCGCCCATTAGACAGGTTGTCGAGCGTCGCCGTCTCGCTGGCGAGCTTCCATGGTCGCATTCGAGACATAGGTGTGAGCATCGTGCCGAGGCGTATGCGTTCCGTTCTCATGGCGGCTGCGGTCAGCGACACCCAAGCGTCAACACCCCATACTGGCTCCCAGAGAAAGAAGCCGTCCCAGCCAGCATTTTCCGCATCATGGGCAAACTCGGCGGCGGTTCTGGCATCACCACGTGGAAGAATGAAACCGTGCTTCATAATCAACACCTTGTTCTAGCTTTCTGTCAATTGTGTATATCGGTTACAGGCGTTCCTTAAAGAGTTACCGATATAGTGCATTGATGGGGTAGTACTCAACCACCATTTTCTCTTGTTCTGAACGTTTAGGTCTAGGCTCTTTTTTGGCGGATGTATGTTTGCGCTCCATCCATGTAGCTGCTACTCCAACTGCTCCAGCAACCAGTCCAAAGAGGACGAATCTTTCGAGCTTCTGGGTATAGTTCAAGGCTGCAAAGATACCAGCTAACAGTCCTGATGGGGAAGCCTGCTTTCATGTCTTTACTCACGTATCCGCCGAAAAATCCAACTAGCTAGCTAAGTTCAGGAAACAAAGGACGTACAGGTAGAAAAAGAGAGACATTTCATTGTAACATGAGTAAAGGAGCTATTATGAAGCCAAATGCATCATTCACTCCATGAACTACAATACATGGGTAAACGCTTCGTTCTTTAAGGTAAAGAACCACGAGTCCTGCTGAGAGAACTCCTACATCCAAGGTGGGTCCTAACCCGAAAAACTTAAGGTGTACAAAGGTGAAGACCGTCCAAGATACGATTCCTGCTAGCCAACTTTTTCCCGCTAATGAAGTTATTCTTTCAATCACGTACCCCCGGTAAGATATCTCTTCAAGAAAAGTTCCGGTAAAGAAAAGACTAAGGAGGGTGAGAAAATTGTACTCTCTTATCATTGGCTGGAGACTTCTTAATCCTTCAAGTCCTATTGTTCCTAGAGCGAAACCAGTACCAGTCCAAACTATCAGGAGCAGGAAGTAAGCTAGAATTCCCGTCCACAAATATCTCGTCTTGAATTTTCCAAATCCAATGCTTCTCATTTTGTTGCCCTCGACTTTGGGAATCCAGAAAGTGAGAAATATTAGAAGGATAAGCCATTCTACTGAAACAGCCATTACGATGTAAATATCGCTTGGATGCTCCGGAAGAAGAACATCTCTTAAAGTGAACTCGCTTCCCAAGATGATGGCTAACCCAATCGAATAAGTCCACTTCTTGGAAAGTTTTCCTGTCATCTTGCCTCCGCCTTGGCTTGTTTCTTCCATAGGTTCGCCTTCTAAATGAACTATTGGATCCAAACTTCACGTTCAATATTGAGCTTTCTCTCGTTGAGCTTAGTATTGTCCTAAGGAGCCGTCTCTTCTGGCCGCATCGTAACCTATTTTGAAGACGTACAATGCTATTGGGATGGCTATGGCCATGAATATGATTAGGTTTATGGCATCACTGAGAACAGCCGGAGAAGTTAGGTCTTGCCCGGATTGGAGGCAGAGTCTTATCCCGTCTAAAGAATACGTCAGGGGGAATATCTTCCCAACCCATTCTAGGTACCACGGGAGTAACCTCAACGGATAGAACACACCTGAGACGAGCTGGGTCATCCAGGAGAAAGCCCAAGTTAAGGGGTTTCCCTGTTTCGTCTTCATTATCACGCCTGAACTTAAGACCCCTATTGCCATATGGCTAGCTATGAGCAGTGCTGAAAGTGCGATTGTAGATAGGATAGACATCAAGCTGAAATCGAATCTGGCTCCGAGGAGTATCCCAGTTAGAAGAGAGATGAGTAGGAAGGCTGAAGAAGCTATGAAGAAGAAACATGTCTCCCCGAGAAGGAAGGTTTTGAAGTCGGTAGCCGAGGACAATATCGTCTCTAGTGTTCCATTCCACTGTTCGTCTCTTATGCTCTCGTTTATGTTCTGAACTGCGAAGAAGACGTACTGCTGGAATGCTATACCGATCAATGCGAAGGTGAAGTATCCTCCCGTCGTGTATCCGGCCTGCTGAACCTGTTGAGAGGTTGTGATCGTCGAGAAAAGGTAGTAGGTAGCCACGAAGAGGGCGCTTCCAGATATGTCCAGGGTTAGCCAGAACTTATATGTCAACCAGATCTTGAAGTCTCTCATAATGAAGGAAGCTATCATCCAGTGAATCGGGGTCTTTCTACGCGGCGTCTCTTCAGACATCAGCCTAATCATCTGCTCGTGATCCATAGATGTCTCTCTCCTAGTACGTCGCTACGGTTCCTTCATCCCTTATCCGATTACAACCCCAGTTGAAGACTCTCAACCCCGACGGGATAAAGACAACCATGTAAATCATGAGGATGACCAAGTTATTGAGAACACTGGGCGAAGCGAGCGTCGCTCCGGTGAGAAGGACCTTCCTTGCCGCATCCAGGGCATAGGTGTACGGCATAAGCCATGAAAGCGTCCACAGAACCGGATAGTCTTTCAGGTAGTTCAGGGGGAATAATACTCCTCCAAGGAACTCAGTGATGCTTGCGAAGAGAAACGTGAGGGGATCTCCCTTCTTGTACACGAGAATTATGCCTGCCGCCATTATTCCTATGCCGATGTAGCTCACAATCATCATGATCATGATTGTGAAGAAGGATAAAACGGTCTCAAAAGTCGTTATTAGAGGCGCCTTTAGAAGGAAGATTCCGACAAGCAAGACACCGAGCATAAAGTATCCGCTAATAAGGAACCCTCGAATCGACTGTCCAATGATGTAGGACCTCAACTTAATAGGTGAAGAGACTATCGGTTCCAAGGTTCCTTCTCTAACCTCGTGCTGCATGGAGTGACTTATCCTGCTTATGCACATCCAGAGGTAATTCGCGGAGGCTACACCGACGAGAGCGAAGGCTAACCAGCTGATGCCCCCATAGCCAGCCCCAACCAGCCTTCCAACATCAACCTGAAGCCCCATGAAGGAGTACATTGCGATCGAGGCTATGGTGCTGAGAGTTTCAGTTATCACCCAAGTCTTATACGAGAGGAATATCTTGAAGTTAGCCCAGAAAACAGCCCAGACGTGTATAAAATCCGAGCGTGAACGTGGGGCTTCCTCTCTGAATAGATCGACTAGATCCTTCACGTTCAAGATTCCGCCTCCCTTGTCAATCTTACAAAGATATCCTCGAAGGTCGGCTCGGCTTGACGGATTGACGAGATCTTGACACCGTAGCAATGTAGTCTTTCAGTCACGAGCGGGATGGCTTCGTATTCGTCCTCGACTTGTAACCGCATGTATAGGTCGTTGAGGTCGACTCTGCTTTCGATGACCTTCCTCACGATGGGCATGTCGCCCAATGCCCCAGCCATCTTCTCGGGATTTGCACAATCCTTGATCTCAACTTCAATGGCGCGGATATCTCTTATCATATCCCTCAACGCTGAAGGGGGAGAGTCGGCTATTATCTTTCCGCTCCTCATTATCGCAACCCTTTCACAGAGCTGCTCAACCTCATACATGTTGTGGCTTGTGAAGATTATGGTCTTCCCGAGTTCGTTGCTGAGCGCCTTGAGGAGCTTCCTCGTTTCAACCGCGCTTATGGTGTCAAGCCCTATCGTGGGCTCGTCCATGAAGAGGATCGGCGGGTTATGAAGCAAAGCTCTGGCAAGCATAACCCTGACCTTCATACCGGTGGAGTAAGCACTGACTAGCTTACGTCGATCCTTGGTTAACTCGAAGAACTCAAGAAGCGCATCTATCCGCTTCTCAGCCACATCTTTTGGAACGTTCTGGAGGTACGCATAAAATCTCAGGTTGTCCTCAGCGCTCAGCCTCCAATAAAGAGAACGACCTCCGGTCTCGCCGTGGAACCAGCCGAAGATGCTTCTAACCTTCTCAGACTCTTTAAGGATGTCGTAGCCATTAATCTTAGCCGTTCCCTCGGTTGGAAGTATTATCGTACAAAGCATCTTAATGAGAGTTGTTTTGCCAGCGCCATTTGGTCCTAACAAGCCGAAGATTTGGCCTCGGTTGACCTTAATGTTGACATGGTCCACTGCCGTAACGGTTCGCCTTTCGCCCTTTTCCTTCTCACCTTTGAATATTTTCGTTAGGTCGAGCGTTTCCACCGCGTAATCCATGAGTTAACCCTTGCCATTACGTAACTTAGCGGTTCTTTTTGCATTAAAGACCTAGGACACCTATTTCTATCTTTCGCTCAATTCAACCTGGAAAGATCAAATGCTTAGGATGATCATGAAATTCCCAGTTTGTAACCGTTATTAGTTACTTAAAGCAATGAATAAGCTCATATTTAGTCATTCAGAGAAACGGTGAGACACAATATGTCAGAATATTCCAGAGAGGAAACAGCCAAGAGATACGATCTTCTGCGGGAAGATTTAGCCGAGAAGAATATTGACATAGACGAAGTGAAAAACAAGATCTCAGAGTTCACCGTGGAGGTACCCTCATGGATCTTTGGCGCTTTTGGAGGAGGACGGTTCAGCGGTTACATACCTCCCGGTGCAGCTAGAGACGTCTTCGAAAAGTTTGACGATGCGTCATTCGTTCACAGATCAACCGGAGCAACGCCCAGAGTAGGCATCCATGTAGGTTGGGATGATCCCGATAAAGCTTCATTCGATGAGATTCAACCTGATTCTTTCAGAAGACTGAGAGACCACGCGCAAAGAGTGGGGTTGAGAATAGGCACAGTCAGTCCTACGTATTTCCTCGAAGGAACGCATTTCGGCAGTTTATCAGCAAACGATCCGAAAACCAGAAGCCACCTCATCGAACACACTCTGAAAGGTGCTGAAGTAGCCTCAAAGTATGCAACGGGCATCTTGACACTTTGGTTTCCGGATGGTTCCTTATATCCGGGCCAGGTAGACATGCGTACCAAGGAGCGAAATCTAAGGAATTCCTTGAAAGAGGTCTATCAGAGGATGCCCCAATCCGTTCGGATGCTTATTGAGTATAAACTCTTTGAACCTGGAACCTATCATACCGTCGTTTCAGATGCATTTGTTGCTTCCGACCTTGCGAGAAGCCTAGGCAACAGAGCGGGTGTGCTCATTGATCTGGGTCACCATCCGCACGGGGTCAATGTTGAACACATAGTTGCTAGATTGATAGAGAACGAGATGGCTGCAGGGGTTCATTTCAACAGTAGATACGCTGCTGATGATGATCACGCGGTTGAGCCTAACATCCAAGTTTTCAGAATCTTCCATGAATTGGTGACTGGAGAAGTGATCGGCAACCCGAATCCCGAGAAGAACTGGGTCTACACGATTGACCAATCTTCAGCCCTAGAGAACCGCATACAAGCTGTGTTACATTCGGTTGATTCATTGATGGTTTCTTACGCTAAGGCATTGATCGTCGACGAGAACGAACTTAGGAAGAACCAGAACGAAAATGAGGTGGTGCAGGCGAATAGAACGCTTCTCGATGCCTTCTTGACGGATGTGAGACCGATTATCCACATGGCTAGGCTGGAGAAGGGGCTTCCAATCGACCCGATAGAAGCCTACGTTAGATCGGGATACCAACGGAAGATTGAAAAAGAGAGGAAAAAGCCTGTTTGATGCCTTCTGAGGGGAACCATATGTATCTACTTGGACTGGATGTTGGGACGACGGGATGCAAGAGCGTCATTTTCAGCTCAAACGGCGAGGTCGTTTCATCTGCTTACGGAGAGTATAAGCTATATCATAGGAGACCCGAATGGTCCGAGTTGAACCCTGAAGAGGTCTGGACAGCCATAGTAAGCACGATTCGAACCAGCATCATGGATGCAAAGGTAGATCCAAAACTCATAGTTGCTTTAGGCACTAGCGTTCTGGGCGAGGCTTTCTTGCCAGTCGATGCTGAGGGGAACCGGCTCTATTGGAGCATGACTACATTTGACGCGAGAGCTGAGGAACAAACGAGATGGTGGGAGGAAAACTTTGGAGCAGACGAGATGTATCGGATCACCGGACAGCCTTTGACATCTTTCATGCCCATCTATACTCTTCCTAAGATTCAATGGCTACGTGAAAATGAGCCTCAAGTATACAAAAAAGCATCGATATTTCTGTGCTGGGAGGATTACATAAACTCCAAATTATGCGGCAAACCAGTAATGGATCGTTCTGTTGCCACGCGAACCATGATGTTCGACATCGTAAGGAAGCGATGGTCAAATGAAATACTCAGTGTAGCCGGCATAGATGAGAGCGCCCTCCCGGAGGTACGTCCTTCAGGCTCGTTGGTTGGTGAAGTGAATTCTGAGGCAGCGGAAGAAACTGGCCTCTCTGAGGGAACACTCGTTGTTACGGGCGGACACGACCAGCCATGCGGGGCTCTCGGAGCTGGCATAACCGAGACAGGTCCAGCGATGGATGCTACAGGGACGGTTGAATGTATAGCGGTCATCCAGAAGGAATTAACCCTGACCAAGGAGATGCGTCTACAAGGATTTGCGGTTCATTGTTACGTGATTGATGACAAGTACTTCATGTTAGGATTTAACCCGAGCGGCGGGGTGATTCTAAGGTGGTTCAGAGATAACTTCGCGGAGAAGAAAAAGGAAGAGGCTGAGAAGAAGGGCGTCAATGTTTATGATCTCTTGACTCACGAGGCGTCCAAGGCGGCCATCGGCTCAATAGAGCTTTTTCTACTGCCATACTTTGAGGGAAGTGGAACACCGACATTTAACAGGAAGGCTCGAGGGGTCTTTCTTGGGCTCACGTTAGCCCACAGCAGAAAAGAGGTTATACGAGCCATATTGGAGGGGCTTAGCTACGAATTGAGAAACAATATTGAAGCAATAGAAGAGCATCGAACCGATATAACGGAGCTGAGAGCTATTGGAGGAGGAGCTAAGTCAAAGTTTTGGCTACAGCTTAAAGCAGACATCGCTAACAGAAGGGTTGTGGTTCCGAACGTGACAGAGGCGGCAGCCTTGGGGGCAGCCATTCTAGCCAGTGTAGGTGCGGAGATTTACGGAAAAACCGAGGAAGCGGTGGGAGCCATCTACAGAGAGAAAGAAACCTTCATGCCTATGTCAGAGACCAGAAGGATCTATGAGAACTACTACCAGTTATACAAGAAACTTTACGGAGCATTTAAGAACGTTTTCGATGAGATCGATCATATAAGAGAACCAGATCATTAGGAAAGTAGTATTTCTCCTTATCATCCTTTGTACTGTTCCTTTTTCTGGACACGAAGGACCAAACTTCGAGTACAGTCTTAGTAACTAACCGTTCTCACTTGGACTCTTGAGGCAACGAGGCAACGCTGGAATATATCTAAACCTCCTTGCCTCTGACATCTTTTAGAAACAGAACATGTTTCTTTCTTCAATTCTCGATATGTCCATTGTGTCTTCGGAAGAGTGTTCGCGGCAAACGGGTGATGAGAGCACTATTACGGGATTAAAAGAACCTTTAAAGCCTTTCTTTCCTCCATCATCTTGAAGCCTTCCTGCCACTTCTCTAGGGGTAACCTAGTCGTGATTAAGGGCGCAACTTGGATTTTTCCTGAGCTCATTAGGCTTAGTGCTTTTCGCCAGCTTGTCCAGATGGTTCCCCATGAACCTTTCACTTCGAGTTCGCCCTCAACCACCTTGTCCAGGTCGATCTCG
>Ga0315309_1001596_pt1 | contig 13474 bp, 10 predicted proteins | sample TDP4_MG_FD_203080 | JGI IMG/M metagenome (GOLD analysis project Ga0315309, IMG submission 203080) | Freshwater sediment microbial communities from Lake Towuti, South Sulawesi, Indonesia - TDP4 | ecosystem: Environmental > Aquatic > Freshwater > Lake > Sediment | place: Indonesia: South Sulawesi...
GTACTATCGAAGTCCCATGGATTTTTCTGATGACAAATTGGAAGAAGCCCGGAAAAGTTTAGAGAGGTTTCGCAACGCCTTAGATAACATTGAATTTCTAATGAAAGGACTAAAAGCTGGCGAGAAAACAAGCCTTCCCAGAAAAGAGGATACTAATCTATTAGAGGCAAAGAAGAAGTTCGTTACCGCCATGGACGATGATTTCAATACTGCTCGGGCCCTGGGTTATATGTTTGATTTGGTAGGTAAGGCAAACAAGGCAATTTCTGGAAAGAGTCCCGACCTTACTTTTCTCCTCGGCGCAGAAAGAGCCTTGAAAAGCATGGGTTCTCTTCTGGGATTCTTGAAGGAGAAGGCCGGAGAGAAGGTAGGTATAGATGAGTTCCAAATTGAAAAACGTATTGAAGAGAGGAATGCTGCCCGGGTAAAAAAGGATTGGGGAAAAGCCGACAAAATCCGCAGGGACCTGGAAAAGATAGGCGTCATCCTGGAAGATACACCTTTTGGTACCCGCTGGAAGTATAGAGTCACAGAAAGTTCACTGAAAAAGTAAGCCTTAATGTCCTTGCGGGGAGCCCCGCACAATAAATGTGTGGGACGACGAAGTCCCGATTCATCGGGAACACGCAGTGTCATTGCGAAGGGCGAAGCCCTGAAGCAATCTCGTTATTATCATTACAGTTCAGAGACCTCACAAAAAGTCTTGTAAGCCTCCCGAAGATATCCCGCCTGAAAAGCAATCTTCCGACGAGGAATAAGCTATTTTGTATTTCTGTAGATTTATTGATTATCTGTCGATTTCGCTATGGAAGGTATTAACCTAAAAATCCAGGGGGAGAGAATGGGGTTAAAAATCAAAGTTTGAAATCTTGACTTGTGGAATTGAATTTGGTAATATGCTATCAAATTATAGACTCAGACCTGGGTATACAGAATCCTGTATAGGGGTAGTGGCTACCACAATGGCAAACATAAGAGCCATAATCCCAAGAGAGACAATAGAAAGAAAAATTCTATTTATTCGGAGACATAAGGTTATGCTGGATAGAGACCTTGCCCGCTTACAGACAACAAGTAAAAAGGAATATTGAACGGTTTCCCAATGATTTTATGTTCCAACTCACAAAACAAGAGATAAAATTTTTGGTATCACAAAATGTGATACCATCAAAACGTAGCCTGGGCGGATATTTACCCTATGCTTTTACCGAGCAAGGCGTAGCTATGCTCTCCAGTGTGCTTCGTAGCAACCAGGCAGTTCAGGTTAATATAGAAATTATGCGTGCCTTTATGAGATTACGTGAGATTTTTGCCTCTCATAAGGGACTTGCTCATAAATTAGAAGAATTGGAAAAGAGATACGATGCGCAATTCAAGGTGGTATTTGATGCAATTCGCCAATTAATGGCAAAACCAGAGAAACGGATAAAAAAGATCGGTTTTTGAATCTAATTAAAAACAAGAGACTTGCTCAAAACTTTGGTTCTTGACAAATAACAGGTAGATATTCTTTCGTAACGCTCGTTAAATTGATTAACCAGTCTGAAAATTCAGGCCAGTCAGTTACCTATTACTGACTGTAGCGTTGTTAGAAGGCACGGCATATGTGGTGACACTGTGTCTGGAGGGTCGGATAGCAAGGTTTAGCCCCAAACACCCGTGAACCATTATTGAGGCGTTATAGTACTGGCGACCTACCCAAAGAATAGAGAAGCCATAATAGGTTAGGGAGGTAGTAGCGTATAGATGGTGGGGATGACCCAAAAGGTAATCAGAAGACACGGGGAGGTCTTAGGTTGTTCCCGAATATGCGGGATAAGTTGCGGTATAACCTGAGGGGAAAGTCAAGACAAAGCGGCCTAAGAAGTCGGATGTGTCCATAATAGCTGAAGAGCAAAGAGGCACTCCGTAGCTGAAACCTTGAGGTCATTGAAATGGAGAAGAAGAGTTCTTTTAAGGAAATACTTTTTGTTCGATGTTTCAATGATGAAAAGGTTGGTAAGGAGCCGACAGAATTGTTCTCTGCGATGGGGCAACGTCTGCGGAGAGAGCTGACTGCTGGAAATCGGCACGGTCGGTTCGATGAGGGGTTGATGCGGTGACCCATCCGCCTGCTCTACATGGAAGTAGACGGATTGTTACAATGAGGACAGATGGCAGAGGAAGACTCTTTTTCTAAGACGACCTTTATAAATTTGCTATTAATTTCATTTAAACTTACGATTTTTACATCTTTGAGTCCCAAAATTAGATTGTGATTCATTTCTTGGCCTCCTTTTCGTTAAGATTAAGCGACCAAGAAAATATACAACTATTGGGATTCAAAGCAAATTTTTGAGTTATAGAAAGGGGCTATCAAAAGGGGAAATAAAAGATAAATTTCCTACTATTTGGGAACAAATTATCCACAATTTCCTACTATTTGGAAAGATCCTATACGATGAAGATTACTCTAGGAATCCTGTTAGCGATCCTCGGTCCATTAATAGCCGTTCTTGTCCCACTATTTAGATTCATTTATCGTAGGAATAGGAAAATTAGAGCATTATATCAGATTGTATGGAAAAAATCATCGTTACTAAAATCGAGTGAACTTTTAGGAGAACGTGGAAAGCCAAAATACCGTTTTCATAAATACTATTATAAGAGACGGGAAGACGAGTTTGTTAAGAAAAAAATAGAAGATAATGAGAATGTTTTGATAGTCGGCAACCCACTGTCTGGCAAATCAAGGGCTATCTATCAAGCTTTAATTACTCTAAAAAAACCACAGGATGTTATAGTTCCAAGGCTTGTAGAAATAAGAAATTTGGAAGATTTTCGAATTCCCTTTCGTTTTAGTTTTTGGAGAAAAAAAATTCTTGTCCTTGATGATTTAGATAAATTTGTTGAGAAACAAAACTTCATGCACTTACTTCGGGAGTTTCTAAGAACAAATGCTGTCATAATCGCATCTTGCCGTCTAGGTCCAGAATACAACGTATTACGTAACAGAATGGAAAGGGAACTTTCTCTCATATTTGGTAATCCTATAGAGATCCCTAAGGTCTCAAGAAAAGAAGGCGAAGAAGTCGCAAAACAAACAGGAAGAAATTTACCATCTATATTTGATGGCAACACCGGTTCAATTTTCCTACAATTAGATACGATAAGAGAGCGATTTACGAGCTGTGGTGAAGTTGAAAAAGGTATTTTGAGGGCTATAAGGCGTCTTTATTATGCTGGGATTTATAGAGAGAGAGAAATTTTCTCTACAGAAAGAATAAAACGGGTTTGCAAGAAAAAAGAAGAAATAGAAAAGAAAAGTTATGAGTGGGTCGCGTTGCTCAATCAGTTGAGAGATAAAGGCTTTATAGAAATAATCAAAAAAGAGGATGTCTGGGCTGAAAAAACTTATTTGGAGTCTGTGATTGAAAACGATCTATTGACTTTGGATAATCTAGATGACATGATGGATATTTTTTCAAACGATTCCGAAGCGTTGTGCAGTCTTGGGAATAAAGCTTATGATATTGGAATTATAGATATTCAAAAGGGAAAATATATGAAGATCGCAATTAAGGCTTATCAGGAAATCCTCAAAATTAAGACTCTTGAACGTTCCCTCCTGCAATATGGAAGGACTTGGAACAATCTTGGGCTTGCATATACCGAACTCGCTGAGGTAGAGGCTGAGGCTGAGAACTGTAAGAGGGCAATCAGTGCCTTTAAAGAAGCCCTTAAAGGTATTACTGTTGAACGTTTCGCAAAGCAATATGCAATAATTCAGAATAATCTTGGGAATGCATACGTTAGGCTTGCTGAGGTGGAAGGCAGGGCTGAGAACTGTAGGTGGGCAATCAGGGCCTATGAGGAAGCCCTTAAAGTTATGACCCTTGAACATTCCTCAATGGAATATACGGGCACGCAGAATAATCTTGGGAATGCGTACGTGCAGCTTGCTGAAGTGGAGGCTACAGCTGAGAACTGTAAGAGGGCAATAAGTCTCTTTAAAGAAGGTCTTAAAGATATTACTTTTGAACTTTTCCCAATGCAATATGCAATGATTCAGAATAATCTTGGGGGTGCATACGCCAAGCTTGCTGAGGTAGAGGCTCAGGCTGAGAACTGTAAGATGGCAATAAGTGTCTTTAAAGAAACTCTTAAAGATATTGTTCTTGGACGTTTCCCAATGCAATATGCAATGATTCAGAATAATCTTGGGAATGCATACGTTAGCCTTGCTGAGGTGGAAGCTACAGCTGAGAACTGTAAGAGGGCAATGGGTGCCTTTGGGGAAGCTCTTAAAGTTAGGACTCGTGAACGCTTCCCAATGCAATATGCAATGATTCAGAACGACATCGGAAATACATATGCTACGCTCGCTAAGGTATGGGCTCAAGCTGAGAACTGCAAGAGGGCAATCGGTGCGTTTAAGGAGGCGCTTAAAGAAATTAGTCGGGGGCGTTTCCCAATGCAATATGCAATGATTCAGAACAATCTTGGGGGTGCATACGCTAGGCTTGCTGAGGTGGAGGCTACAGCTGAGAACTGCAAGAGGGCAATCGGTGCGTTTATTGAAGCACTTAAAATTACGACTCGTGAACGCTTCCCAATGGAATATGCTACCACGCAGCATAATCTTGGGGGTGTATACTTCACACTCGCTAAGGTGGAGGCTCAGGCTGAGAACTGCAACAGGGCGATTATTGCCTGTAAGAAAGCACTTAAAATCAGGACTCTTGAATGCTCCCCAATGCTATATGCTACTACGCAGGACAATCTTGGGAACGCTTACGCCAGACTTGCTGAGGTAGAGGCTGAAGCTGAGAATCGTAAGAAGGCAATCAGTGCCTTTAAAGAAGCCCTTAGAGTATTTACAATGAAAGAATTTCCAGAAATTTTCCAGAAAATAGCCCGTAAGCTTTGGGATCTTCTTAATTTTTATGAAGGCAAATAAACTACTAGCCGCGAAGCAAAACACTTCGCAACTATCGCGGCTTGTCTTCGGGTCGTCCGACACGGCACAAGCGGCCTGACGCGCAAATGCTCGATTCGCTTGCAACTTCCAAGGCGAACTAGTAAGGTTAGTAAGAAGTATCAGATATGAAATAATTCTTAAGGGAGATGTAAAAAAGCGGTGTCCAATGAGTATTTAAGAGGAATCACATGGGGGTTCGTATGCAAATTAAGTCATTTAGAATAAAGAATTATCGGTCAATAATAGATAGTGGTATTTGTTATTTGTCGAGTGATAATATTACAATCCTAGCTGGAAAAAACGAGTCGGGCAAAACTGCAATTTTAGAAGCCCTTGAGGATTTTAATACAGAGAAAGGGATCAGAAAAGAAGCTATTCCTATTCACCATCAAGAAGCTATACCAGAAATAGCGATAACTTTTCAAATAGACAAAGAAACACTCAACGAGATTTTTGGCAAGATAAATTTTAGGGCGAAAGCAACTAAGTCGTATAACGTAGAAATCGTAAAGAAATATCCGTCGGACTATTTCCTTTCTGAAGAAAGCATAGAAATGTTAGGTATAAAAGATGAGCAGCTATTAAAAAGATTGCAAAAAGAAATCACAGGTACTTATAAACGAATTAAAAATATCTCCTCAGAGTTTCCACAAATTTGCAACACTTTACCAGAAATAAATCTTAACGATATCCCTAGCTTTAAATCTCAACTCCAGAATTTTAGAAATCAAAAACAACATTATTTTCCGATAATCCCTGATGAACAAAGAAGAATTGAACTTACTCAGGCACTCGTAGAGATAATAAATAAGATTATGGAGATAGAGAATTTTAGAATCGTGGAAAAGAAATTTATTGACGAAATAGAAGCGTGGATTCCAAATTTTATCTTATTCAGTACCTTTGACGATGTGTTCCCGTCAGAAATCCTTTTGGCAGAAGCTCTCAAAAACGAGTTAATCAAGGACTTAGATATTATTAGTGACTTAAATTTAAAACTGATTACATCTGGTTCTATTACGCTCAAAACAAAACACAAGGAACAATTAAATTTAAGATTGAAAGAAGATTATGAGAAGTTTTGGACGCAAGATATGACCAATTTACATATAGACTGGGATTCTGAAAAGTTATATTTCTTTATTAAGGAAGATGGGGATTACTATCCACCTAATATGCGGAGTAAAGGAAAGCAGTGGCATTTAGCGTTTTACGTAAGAGTTTCTGCGAGGGCAAGAGAAAAAGTGTCGAACATCATATTGATAGATGAACCGGGAGGGTATCTTCATGCTAAAGCTCAAAAAGATGTTCTTAAGAGACTTGAAGATTCAGCCAAACATACGCAAATCATTTTTGCTACTCACTCGCCGTATTTGATCAAAATTGACAAACTCAGTAGGGTCCGTTTAATTTCACGAAGTGTAAAAAAAGGAACTCTCGTTTCGAACAAAATACATAAGAATGCTGATAAAGAGACATTAACCCCAATAATAACAGCAATAGGTTTAGATTTGTCCATGGGGCTGGATATTGCGAAAAATAACAACGTTATTCTTGAAGGAATAACAGATTATTATTACCTATTCGCATTCAAAGAACTTCTTAATTTCAAATTCAAAAAGGAAGTACATTTTATTCCAAGTGTGGGTGCGGATAAATTCAAGCTCTTAATTCCTTTAATGATTGGATGGGGACTAGACTATTGTGCTGTTTTAGATAACGATAAAAAAGGAGAGCAAATAGCGAAGGAATTATCAAAAGATTTCATTGGTACCGATATTAAGATAATATTTGTTTCCAAAAATAAAGGTGAAGAGATAGAAGATTTATTTGAGAGGGCAGATTTTATCAAGTATGTTTTAAACGAGAAGCCTAGCGAAGTGTCAACTGGCAAAAAGAATTCTCAGTTAATCAGACAAAGAGATAAAAACTATGACAAAGCACTGTTGTCTAAGTTATTTTTTGAAAAGGTAAAAGCTGGGCATATTTCCCTTTCGTCGCGTACGCGGGAAAGATTCAAAAAGCTCCTGGAAGAAATACATAGTTCAATGTTTACATGAGTCTAGATTGTTTTTTTTCGACATAGATTCGGCAAAGAATACAAGACTATAGATAACACAGCATTTATAGTACGGAGTTATGTTCTTCGATTTCCTACTTTTCCCTTTCCAGTAAATTTTCAAAGGAGTGAGAGAGTTAGGCACCACTTGCCAAAACTTGACTCCAACGCCAGTTGTGGGAAACGACAACCCCTCTGTAAGCCTTTAAATGAAGAGAAAGAAGCAATTGATTAAGTTAATCAGGAGCATTTAAAAAAAGATATAGTACAGGGGACAAGAGAAAGGATATTTAAGAATTAAATATGAAGCATAATGAAAGAAAATATATAAACAACACAATCTCTGTTGCGAGTGATAATAAGAAATAAGTAGGTATAATGTGTTCAAGATAAATCTATATGATAATAAATTTGTGAAAAATGTCTCAAATAAGTTCACTGAGATAGTGAGGGAACACCCACCTACTAAAGAAGATATCAAAAAGGCTAAACTGCCAAAGAAGTTGCGTGCTGAGCAGGAATATTGTGGGTATGTCTTTAGAAGAATAACAGAATTATTACATACAGTGGAAGACCTCAACTACATCACTATGTTTATAAAGGGATTTCCGAATAAGAAGGCACTACGATGTATAACCAAAGAAGGATATCTTCGATATCATATGGAAAATTTCTATATCAGGTGTTTCAGTTTACTGAATAAGCTGTGTCTCCTTATGAATGAGATTTTTTTACTAGGACTTCCAGCGAGATTTGCTAAGCCGAAAATACTCTATGGCATGAGACAATTGAAAAATACACGTGCTATTAAGGTTTTAGAGATTTTTGAACGGTTTATTAATCATGGAAGACAAATAAGAAATTATGTAGACCATGCAGGCAAATATGAGGATAAGAAATTGAATGAAATTGCAATGTACAGTCTCATCGAGAGATGTAATCCCGAAAAAGAATTCAAATACAAAGATGTTTTGAATTTTTTGATTAAAGAGTATATAACTATATCGTCACAAAGAATGCAACAAATTACTACAGCTATTGAAGAATTTATAGATGCGTATTTTGAAAAACTTAATGAATACTTCGAAATCAAATATAAAGAGCTAAGTAGAGATTAAAATAGAAAAAATGAAAGATGGCTATCGCCATGATAGATATGAAATTCAATCCAAATTATGAAACCTCAACAAGTGTTGACTTTACTAAATCAACACTTGACGCTGCCCAAGGCGATTGGTTACGCGAAGACCTTCAGACTCAACAAAAATATGGTCCATTTTACAGAGTAAATATTGGAGACTGGGAACCTTCCCGTGAGGCACCAGAAGGTAGATGGGCTGGAATAGAGAAACCGACCACAAAAAATGAGGCAAATGAAATGTACGCTCTTGGTCATTACGACCAAAATAAGCCATGGAAATTATATACCTTTCACATCTTCCCAAATCGGAATGTGTGGCTATTTAAGTCAAAGGTTAAGGGTGGAAGTTCTATACAAATTAAATTACCAAATCCCATTTGCGAGTTCATAATAGTTAATAAGGTGGAACAACTAGATTAAATTGGCAATTCAGAAATAAATAGGAGAGGTAATCACTGCTTTTGATTTAATTATTGCATAGTCTTTCAAAATGAAAAAGTTAACTCTAAAGCAACTGAAAGATGCAAGGTTAAAAACTCTTCGTAATGCGGAAGATTTAATAAAAGAGGCGGAAATTCTATATAAGAATGGTCATTTTCCCAGAATTATTTTCCTTTGTCAAATTGCTGGAGAAGAAATAGGTAAATATTTTATTATCGGTAGTTTTATTGTTGATTTTATCAAAGGTAACATAAATTGGAAAAGATTTTGGAAGAGATTCCTTTCTCATCAGGAAAAACTTGAAACCCTTACTTTCTTCGAAAATATTTTACTTGGAATGGAAGCTCCTAAAAAATGTGGTGAATATCTAAAAAAAATACAGGATGAAAGTCGTTTATTCGAACAACTCAAACAAAAATCAATATATACAGGTTTTACAAAAGAAAGCCCTCATTATCCAGCAGAAATTATTACTGAAAAAATGGCGTTATCTTGTCTACATTTGGCTCAGGATAGATTGAAGTTGATTAAAACTTTTGAAAAGGAATTAGGACTTGATGACATTATTAATAAAATTAAAAGAAAAGATATTGAGAGAAGCGATAGGATATTAAAAGATTTATTTAAATCAGCAAAAATGAAAATCTAACAACTTAATATAGAAGGGAACGAGAAAGTTAGACACCACTTACCGAAACTTCTCTCCGACGACAGTTGCTGGAATGACGACTGGGCTTTAGCAGAATGATTTATTTTTTAAGAGGCGGTTATTCTCCGTAGTGGTTTTGTCCCTGCAAAGAACACGCAAAAACAGGCACTGCGTCTGCCCAAGTGGACATTTCTAAAACCCTTGTCCATAAAACCTTAAAAAAATCCTTAGTAGCAACTTGATTTTCTAAAGGGTAAATTTCTAAATTCAGCAGTCCTTAAAACTAAGCTTTAAAGGACAGAAGCTTTGATTTTCACTTGACAAAGGTGGGTTTTTGTGGCAGTATTAGGAAGGAATTGGGTGAGGGGAAAGTTTGGCGATTGGGCGAGAAGTGTAGACGTTAATTGACAATTGAATAAGGCCTTTCCGCAAAGAGGTTAATCCTCTAACGTATCACTGCGGAGTAGGCTGTCACTCTGCCCGAAAGGGCAAGGGGTGGCAGTCACTTCCGGGTTTCGTGATACGTTACCGGCGGTTGATGTGCGCCCCTTTTTTATTTGCGGGAGAGACTGGGCATTTGAAGTGTTGACTTCAGTATCAGAAAGGAGAGTGGAATGAAAACAGAAGACGTTTCACATAAAAGGGCGCATTCGAGAGTCAGGGCATCTTTTCCAGTGATGCTTAGACTTAAGAACATTGCTCCTACTATTCCGTCAACTTCATGGGGAAATACCGTTGATTTGAGTGAAGGAGGCCTGGCTGTTATTTTGGAAAATCCTATACAGGTTTCTTCGCTGGTAGCGCTGCGTATTGACCATTGTTTAGACCCGGTAGAGGCGCTGGCGCAAGTGGCCTGGAGTAAACCTGTTATCAACAACAGCAAGTTTCGATGTGGGATTCGCTTTTTAAGATTAGGAGAGCGCGATTTCTGCAATTTGAGAAAAATTATGGGAGAGGCAACGAGCATTGTAACGGCAAGTTATCTTCCAGAAAAGGTGATAACAAATCAGGATATTATTGATGCCGGACTCAAGGCAACCCCAGTGGCTATAGAGCGTGGCCTTGGGGTGAGGGAAAGGCGAGCTGCAGCTCCGGAGGAAAGCGCAGCGGATATGATGGTGAAAGTGGCTAAGAAAATTTTGGAAAAAGCGGAATGTTTGCCTCAGGAACTTGACTGTATTATTTGCAGCGTAGACGTTGGAGATTCGGTTGAGCCTGATACTGCAACTGCAGTTCAGGCTAAGATTGGCGCTTCTTGCCCTGCTTTCGGAGTGGCGATGTCGTGCACAGGATGGCTTGCTGCGGTTGACATAGCGCTGCGTTACCTTGATGCTGGCAAGAAAAGGATTTTGGTCCTGGCAAGTTCCTTGGTGGGTTCACGAATCTTCTATCATAATCTTATGCATAGAGCCATCTTTGGCGATGGGGCAGGCGGAATCCTCCTTGAGTCACATCATCGGAAGCGATTTTTGGGAATGCGTCTCTGGGCCGATGGCAGGCATTATTCAAAAATCTACATTCCCCATCCCTGGTCCATAATTCCGGAAGACATTCCTGAGGAATATAAGGGCTCATTCTATATGTCGCCCGACCAGAAGAAATTCTTCGCCATCATGGACTTTTACCTCATTCCTTTTACCCGGCATCTTTTAAACGAGGCTGGAGTCAAATTGGAAAATATCGACCTATTCTTCCTTCACTATCCTAGTAAGCCTCTCTTTGAGCATTCTCTGAAGCTCTTGGCGGTTCCTCGTGAGAAAACATTTAGTCGGTTTGAATGTTATGGCAATCTTGCTGCTGCTGAAGTGCCCGTGTTTCTTGACGAAGCCATCAGTACTGGCCGGCTGAAAAAGGGCAATCTTCTTCTTGTGGTGACTTATGGGGCAGGGTTTACCGGCGGTGGGTTGGTGTTAAGATATTAGGTCCGGAGAGATTATGAATCCTTACGCCATTTCGCCACTTATTTGTGCAGTTTTCTCTTTGTTGCTGGGTAGTTTCGTTCTTTCGAAAAATGCTAAGTCATCTGTGAATAGGTCTTTTGCTTTACTTTGTCTTGAGACCTTTTGGTGGCAGGCTTGCTGGTTTACTATATATTATGCTGGAACAGACCCACAAAAAGATTTGGTCGTAAGGGTAGGTTATTCATTGATACTTTTCCTTCCATTTACGTATTATCATTTCGTAGTTGAATTTCTTGGTCTTAGAAGGGAGATGGTATGGGTTCGGCGGTTTTATTTTGTAGGTATTTTTTGGCTGTTTCTGCTTTGGTCAACTAAATTATTTATTGCTGGACATAATGAATTTAGCTGGGGAACCTACGGGAAAGCTGGTCTGCTTCATCCTGTCTATTTAATGTGCATGGTCATAATGGCTTGGCGGGTTTTAACTTTCCTTAAAGCCTCGATGGTTGACCCTGAGCGTTCTGCCCTTGCCCGAAATCAGACCAAATTGGTTTTCTTGTCTACCTGCCTCTATTGTTTTGCGGCCGTTGAATACCTCATTAATTATGGTGTTTCTTTTTACCCCATTGGTGTATTCTTTATCCTGGGCTCATTTTTATTAATTACTTATGCCATTATTACCTTACACCTTATGGACATCACCCTTGCAATAAGAGATACTACTCTTCGATTGGTTTCTTCATTGATTCCTGCTGTGGTCTTCATAATAGTGTCCATGATATTTTTCTCTCGTCCAGTAACGATAATTGCTGTTACCTTGACGGCGGTTGCTTCACCTTTTCTTTACGGACCTTTGAGAAGGTTACTTCGTCCAGTTATCCTGGGAGGCAAATACGAATACCAGCAGAAGCTCCGCCGGATTAGCGACAAGTGGTTTTCCATTTTCAGTCTGGACAGGCTGTCGGAGAGCCTGGTGAAGGATGTTGCCAATACCATAGGCACGAAACATTGTAATTTTATGATTTACGATGAAGATGATAAATCTTATTTCGTGAAAGCGTCTATAGGTTTTGAAGAAGGACAGGGAGTAGAAGAGATTTTCTTTAGAGAAGAAGGCCCTTTAGTTTCACGCCTCAAGAAGGAGAAGGCTATTGTGGTCAAAGAAGTATTGAAGATACAGTCACCTTTTTCCAAACACGAGCCCGTAGTTAAGGAGATGGATGAGGTAAAAGCGGCTATCAGTGTTCCACTCTATATTGACAATGAGCTGAAAGGAATATTGAACCTTGGCGATAAAGTTTCAGGAGAAATCTATAGCAGGCAGGACCTGGAAATACTTTCGCAAATAGCCAGGGATGCTGAAGTGATGTTTCGTTATTCCTTCTTCAATTATGAGCAATCTCTTTTGGTTTATAGATACAGCCATGACTTACGCACTCCTCTTGATCCTGTTGAGACTTATCTATATCTTATGCTTGAGGGCAAATTGAGTGAAGGGGAGAAAGAGAAGTATCTGAAAATTATCAAGAAAAACATTGACTTTGTCGCCCAGGGATTAAGCGATATGTATGAATTGAGCCAGATGGCATACAACCACATAAGAAAGAAATTTGTCTTCAGGCATTTCGACATAATAGAGATGGTAAAAAGAATAGTGGAAGACTTCACGGCCGAGGCAAAAAAGAAAGAGATATACCTCAGGTTTAGAAGGAAAGCTGGGATGGCGTTGGCCTACGGACACGAGCAAAGCATAGAGCGGCTGATTAGAAACCTGATACAGAATGGAATAAAATTTACTGATAAAGGAGGTGTGGAGATAAGTATATCTCCTGAAAGACAGGACATTAAGATAGAAGTGAGTGATACAGGGCAGGGAATACCGAGAAAGGATTTACCCAAGATATTTAATCCCTTCTTCAAGACAAAAGGCAGAGACCAGATAGTAGAAGGCTCGGGTTTGGGGTTGACTATTGTTAGGGAGATAGTTGCTCTACATTCAGGAGAAATCAAAGTGGAAAGTGAAGTCGGTAAGGGCACAACATTTGTTGTTCTATTACCTGCTTTTAAGAAGAGGAAAATCTGACTGGAAAGTATGAGGGAGGTAACTGATGGCGCCGCACATCCTCATAATTGATGACGAGAAAGAAACCATTCAATCGACTCAGCTTCTTTTGGAGAAGAATGGGTATGAAGTCTCCAGCATTGATGACCCCACAAAGGCCCTTATGATTCTGGGGAAAATGAGCGTAGGAAAACTGAGCCCGGTTGACGTGATTATCCTGGACCTCGATATGCCTGGAATCACAGGCGGAGAACTATTCAA
>Ga0315309_1001597_pt1 | contig 13468 bp, 12 predicted proteins | sample TDP4_MG_FD_203080 | JGI IMG/M metagenome (GOLD analysis project Ga0315309, IMG submission 203080) | Freshwater sediment microbial communities from Lake Towuti, South Sulawesi, Indonesia - TDP4 | ecosystem: Environmental > Aquatic > Freshwater > Lake > Sediment | place: Indonesia: South Sulawesi...
AAGTAAAACGGTTGCTGGGCGAAGTTAATGAAAGCGAAAGGCAAGGCATGTGCCTAAAAATCGGCGAATTAATAGGGAAACTTCATGAACACGGAATAATCCACGGCGATTTAACCACGTCAAACATGATACTGGATTCAGAAGGAAATGTTTACTTTGTTGATTTTGGGCTTGGCGAAAAAACAAGAGAGTTGGAAGCCCGAGGAGTTGATTTGCACCTCATGAAGAGAGCTCTACAGAGCACGCACTTCCGCTTCACTAGAGAATGTTTTGACGCCGTAATCGAGGGGTACTCTAAAGTTTTAGGCTCTGAAACTGTAAAAAACATTTTAGATAAGATAAGGGAGATAGAGAGTAGAGGAAGGTATGTCGCCGAAAGAAAGGGTGAACGAGAATGATTAAGACCGATTGGGAAAAATACTTTAGCGTTTCAGCTAAAGGCGCCAAAAAAAGCAGTGAAGCGAAATGAGTTTTCGACTAAGGGGTAGAGTCATATTCTTTGCAACCAACAATGTTAACAAGTTTAACGAGGCCCGTAGGGTGTTTGCCGCATACAAAATAGCCGTGGGTATGCTCAGAGTCAAAACATCGGAAGTTCAGAGCGAAAGTCTGGAGGAGATTGCAAAAACAAGCGCTATAGAGGCTTTTAAAAAATGTAATTTGCCCGTTATAGTGGAAGACGCGGGATTATTTGTTGACGCTTTAAATGGGTTCCCAGGACCTTATGCCGCTTATGTTTACAAAACAATAGGTAACGATGGCTTGCTGAAACTCATGGAAAAGATTGAAGACAGAGAGGCAAAATTCCGATCGGTCGTAGCGCACTACTCATCAGAGTTAAGGTCGCCAATATGCTTTAAGGGCGAAGCCATCGGAAAAATAACACAGGAGAAAAGAAAGGGAAATAATAGATCTGGTTTTGGTTTCGACCCGATTTTTAAGCCAGCCAACAGCGATAGGACATTCGCTGAAATGAATGTTATAGAAAAAAACAGGCATTCGCATCGTGCAAAGGCTTTGCGTAAATTCGCACAATGGTACAAAAAGCTTCGATAACAAAATCAATAATCTTAAATATCCGTCCAACTTCGCTCATACAGAGTTTAAGGGAACAAGAATGCCCAAACAGGAAAAAGGAAAAGCCCATCAAATAAGACCAGTTAGCAAGCGTCCCCCAAGCTGGTGCAAATACCAGCCAGAAGAGGTGGAAGCCCTAGTCATTAAACTGGCGAAGGAAGGAAACCCACCGAGCCGCATAGGAACAATCCTAAGAGATCAGCACGCTATACCATTAGTAAAGTCGATAACGGGGAAAACGATAACAGAAATGTTGAAGGATGCTGAGCTTGCACCAGCAATACCGGAAGACTTGGGAAGCTTGCTAAAAAAGGCTGAAAGTCTTACTGCACACCTTGAAAAAAACAAGGAGGACCTGCACAATAAAAGGGCGCTTCAGGTTATAGAGGCAAAAATTCACAAGCTCTCAAGATATTACAAACGCGAAGGCGTTTTGCCACCAAACTGGAAATACGAAGCAAAAATAGCTTCCTTAGCCTAAATTCTAAGCTCTTATTCATTAAGCTGCACACATAACGTCAGCTTTAAATCTTTAAATAAACTTGGCTTCTTAGCCTAGTGTGATTGCCATGGCTCTAGACGACAAGAAGGTTTCAAATTTTTTGGATTCGGTCTCTCACGCAGCAGAAACAATATTAGAAACCGTGAGAGAGGAAGGGTTCATTCATGTTTTTTCACATCTGGATGCCGATGGGGTTGCGGCGGCTGGAATCGTTGGAAAGGCCTTGTTTAGGCTCGACGCGAGATTTCGCATCCGAATAACTCAGTGGATTGACGAAAAAATTGTTGGTGAGATTCTCTCGGATAAGCCGCAGCTGGTGATTTTCACAGATTTTGGAAGCGGTTACATTGACTTGCTTAGTGAGAAAACTGCAGGCTTCAAAACGGTAATTTTGGACCACCATCCAATTATAGGAGAGGAATCAGCCAATTTTGTGCACGTGAACCCACACTTGCATGGAATTGATGGCGCGCGTGACCTCAGCGGCGCTGGCGTTGCGTATTTTGTGGCTAAAGCTGTTGATAAAATCAATGCGGATTTGGCGCCTATGGCTGTTGTGGGAGCCTTGGGAGACCTGCAGGACAAGTATGACCAGCGGATGCTGGGCGGAGTGAACGGAAAAATAGTGGAAGACGCAACAACAGCCGGGCTTCTGACGGTTGAGAAAGACCTGATATTTTTTGGAAGAGAAACGCGTCCCATCCACAAAACCCTGGCGTCAACGACTAACCCCTTTATTCCTGGCATAAGCGGTGAGGAAGACAAGAGCTTGGCTTTTTTGGCAAGTTTGGACATCAAGCCAAGGCACGGCGATAGGTGGAGAGCTTTGAGGGACCTTTCGGAGGAAGAAAAGAGAAGGCTCTGCTCGGCTCTGGCTGACTACTTGTTATCAAAGGGTTTACGTTATGAGGTTATAAACCTCATTGGACACGTTTACACTTTAAACCGCGAAGAACCTTGGACTCCGCTCAGAGATGCCAGAGAATTCGCTGTTTTGCTGAATGCGGCTGGCCGCATGGACAAGCCGAGTCTCGGCGTTTCCATCTGTATGGGAGATAGGAGTTCAGCCCTTGAAGCAGCGAATAAAGTTCTGGAGGAGTATAGGAGAACCATCAATAAGTATCTTGGGTGGATAGTGGAGAAGCCTGAAAGAATGATGGAGTTGGAGAGCATTTATGTTGTTTATGGGGAGGACTTTATAGACGACAAGATAATAGGGGCAATTTCATCCATACTTTCGACAAGCCTCCCAAACCCTGAAAAGCCCTTGATTGCATACGCCAATGTTGAAGAGGGAGGTTTAGCGAAAATTTCCGCAAGAACCCTAGACGCCGTAACCAACAAAGGAGTCAATCTTGGAGAGGTTATGCAGGTGGCCGCTGAAAAATGCATGGGAAATGGAGGAGGCCACAATGTTGCGGCGGGGGCACAAGTCCCCATGGAGAACATGGATGCTTTCATTAAGATGGTTAACGAGCTGGTTGGAAGGCAGCTGAAAGGCGAGAAGATTGGAAGCTGAAATAATACTGGAATATGATGATGTAAAGACTGCTGAAGCCGTAGCCAAAGCCGTTTCACCAGACAACTTCAAAACGCCGCGAGGCTTATCCATCAAAACAACATGGAAAAAAAAGAAAGTGTTCACACGAATAGAGTGTGAGGGAAAACTGGCTACGTTTATCGCCACGATTGACGACTTATTGTTTTGCACTTCCACAGCGGAAAAAACCCTTCAGACAACAAAGAGACTTAAATGAAAAACTTGTGCTCTGCGCATTTAGACCCTCTTATATATAGGTTAAACTTCCAGTAGACTCATTTGAAGATTTTGATCTTGTCTGCCTTAAATTCTTCTGGAAAAGCAATTTCAGGGAAAGTGGTGATTTAGTGGTAAGGTTAAATAGTGGATTTATGGCTAAGGTTAGAGGGTTAAACGCGGTTACAGGGTATAGTTGCACGTGAGAAAGATGCTGGACATTAAACTCATCCGTGAGAACCCAGAGCTCATAAGAAACAATTTGATGAAGAGGGAAAACCCTGAAAATGTTCAGATGCTGGATGAACTAATCGATTGCGATGAGAAATGGCGTCGAGCATTGACAGAGTTGAACGAGCTTCGCCATAAGAGAAGGCTAATAACAACGGAGATTGCGGAATTAAAAAAAAGAGAGAAAGACGCAAGCAAAGAGCTTGCAAAGGCAAAAACCATAGACGGAGAAATAACAACCATGGAAAGGCAGGTGAGCGAATACGAGGAGAAAACATATTATTGTCTCATGCGTCTTCCAAACCTCCTACATAAATCAGTTCCAGCGGGTAGAGATGAAAGCGATAATGTTCTGATAAGAACTTGGGGTGAGATACCAAAATTCGGCTTTCCCGTCAAAGACCACATAGATTTGGGCTTGGGCCTCGACATTATGGATGTTGAAAGGGCCGGAAAAGTCGCCGGAGCGAGATTCTTCTACCTAAAAAGGGAGGGAGTCCTGCTAGACATGGCTTTGATGAGCTTTGCTTTGGAGGAAATGGTTAGAAAGGCATACACTCCAGTGGAGCCGCCTTTCTTAATGAGAAGGAAGCCCTACGAAGGCGTCGTAGCTCTGAGCGATTTCGAAAACGACTTATACAAGGTCGAAGACGAAGACCTATACTTAATCGCAACATCGGAACATCCTATGGTGGCAATGTTTATGGACGAGGTGTTAAAGGCGGAAGACCTACCGCTCAAACTTGTTGGAGTAAGTCCTAACTTTAGAAAGGAAGCAGGCGCACACGGCAAAGACACCCGTGGAATATTTCGGACGCACCAATTTAACAAGATTGAACAGCTGATTTTCTGCAAACCCGAAGACTCGTGGAAAATGCACGAAGAGCTCATACAAAACGCCGAGGAGCTTGTTCAAAAGCTCGGTCTACCATATCGTGTTGCGAACGTTTGCACCGGCGATATTGGAACGGTAGCCGCTAAAAAATACGACATTGAGGCATGGATGCCGGCGCAAGACGCTTACAGAGAAATAATCTCGTGCAGCAACTGCACAGATTACCAAGCCAGAAGGTTAAACATAAGGTACAGAGAGAAAGAGGGAGAACCGCCTAAAGGGTTTGTGCACACTCTGAACTCCACAGCCATAGCTACCGGCAGAACAATCGTTGCGATACTTGAGAATTACCAGCAAGAAGACGGCTCAGTTATTGTTCCTGAAGTTTTGAGAAAGTATATGGGCGGTATCGAGAAAATAACGGCTAAACGGTAAAACTTTTAATACTCTAATGCACATTTTGAAGCTCCATTCGGAGGGCAGACTTGTCTTCAAAAAAACGAGTGCGAGATAAATGGCGGAGCAAATCATGGTATACCGTGCTTGCTCCACCATACTTCGGAAATGTTGAGCTGGGAGCGATACCAGCCGATGAACCCGAAAAACTTGTTGGGAGAGTAATTGACTCAACACTTTACGAAATCACAAACGACTTTGCCCACCAATACTTGAAAATGTATTTTCAAATAACCGAAATAGATGGCAAAACCGCTCGCACCATGTTTAAGGGGCACGAATACTCACGAGACTATCTTCGAAGCCTGATTCGTAGAAGAACAACCAAAGTTGATGGGATATTCAACGTTACCACGAAAGATGGATACAAGCTGCGAGTCGCAGTTTCTGCCCTGACGCTCTCAAGAATTAGGACATCACATGAGAAAGAAATACGCGTCGTCACGCAGAAAACCATTGAGGAAAAGGCTTCAACACTCACGCTTGACCAATTCGCACAAGAAATGGTTCTTGGAAAAATAGCCTCCGACATATACAATAAGGCTAAAAAGGTTGCCCCATTACGGCACGTGGGCATTAGGAAGTCAAAGCTTGTGGCTCAGTTGGCGCAGCCACCACTGCAAAAGGCTGCGGTTGCCTAGCTTTTTAAAAGATTTTTTCCGTATTCGTAACCTTTTTCAAAAGCTGCCAGATTCAGTTCTTCGGTGCCCCTAGGTATATTTTCCTTGATCGATTCTTTGAGGGCGTTTTTATCCAGTACGCCCGTGAGAGCTGCGATGGCACCTAACATTACGATGTTTGCCACTATTTTTCTTCCAAGCACTTCTGCAATCTTCGTGGCTGGAATTCGAAAAACTTTAACGTTCCTCAAATCTTTCTCATGGGGAATCATGTCAGGGTCCAATAGTATCATTCCGCCAGCTTTCACATTTTCTGCGTATTCGTTGTAGGCGTGTTGAGACATCAGAACCAACACGTCGGGTTCAACAACCTTTGGAAAATCTATTTCCTCTTCTGATATCACAACCTCAGATCTGCATGCTCCACCACGCGATTCAGGACCGTAGGACTGTGTCTGAACAGCGTTTTTTCCGCCATGAACACTGGCTGCTGCAGCCGTGATTATTCCTGATTTAATTATGCCTTGTCCACCGAAACCCACAAATCTTATTTCAAATCGCATGTTGACTCATCTCTTTCAGCGCTTTCTCGTTGATTTGAGCTATTTTTTCATGGAGTAGCCTTTCGTAACTTGGCTTTTCTATGTCTACAAACTCGCCCACAACTATTTTTTCTGGCGTGATTTCTGCCTTTACGGGGTCTGAGAAGTTCTCCACCATGGAAGCTCTTTTGAACCATTCCATCATTTCGAGCCCCGTGCGCATCTTGTTGTAGCGACCAAAAATTTCTGGGCAAGGTGAAACCACTTCTATGAAGCCGAATCCTTCTTTCTGCAACAATTTTTTAATGGATTGTGTTAGTCTCCGCACGTGTAAGGCTGTCCATCTAGCGACATATGTGGCGCCCGAGGCTGCTGCCAGATGGACCAGGTTAAATGGGTGTTCGATGTTTCCGTAAGGGCTTGTGGTTGTTAGTGCTTCAAGCGGTGTTGTTGGACCCTGCTGTCCACCGGTCATCCCATAATTGAAGTTGTTTGCGCAGATCACCTTTATTCCTATGTTTCTTCGTGCCGCGTGTATGAAGTGGTTTCCCCCTATTGCGAAGAGGTCACCATCCCCGCTTATAATCACAACTTCAAGCTCTGGATTTGCCAGTTTTACTCCGGTTGCAAAGGCTATTGGGCGTCCATGGGTTGTGTGGAATGAGTTTGTGTTTACGTAGCCGGCTGTGCGTCCAATACAGCCTATACCAGAGACAACAACCACTTTATCCAAATCTGTTTGCAATTCGTCTATCGCTTGGACAAAGCAGTTGAGGATAATCCCGTTACCACACCCCGGACACCATATGTGGGGCATCATCGCCTCCCTTAGATACTTTGCAAATGGATGCACCATTTCTTCGGTCATCAGCTGTTCCTCCTTACTGCTTCAAGTATCTCCATCGGAGTGTGGGGCTCTTCACCCAATTTTGAAATAAAAACCACAGGGGTTTCTTTCGCCGACCTTTCAACTTCCCGCACCAGCTGCCCACAATTCATTTCAGGAACGACAATAGTTTTTGATTGCTTTGCGATTTTTGATACTTGTTTTTCTGGGAAGGGCCATAACGTGATTAGACGCAGAAGCCCAGCCTTTATTCCCTTTTCTCTAGCCTTTCTTACAGCGCTTAACGCCGCTCTCGCAACTATTCCATAGGCAACAACCGCGACTTCTGCGTCTTTCAGCATAACCTCTTCAACCCTTATTATTTTGTCCGCGTTCAGCCGTATCTTATCACAAAGCCTCTTCACCAGCTTCTGTTGGACTTCCGAGCTGGAGGTTTGCGGGTAACCATGCTCATCATGCGTTAAGCCTGTAGCGTGGAAGCCGTATCCTTCTCCAAAACAAGCCATAGGCGGAACCAGATCATCGCCGGGCATAAAAGGTATGTATTTTTCTGGTGGAACATTCGGTTTGTTGCGGTTCACTATCTTTATTTTTTCAACCGGAGGAATCACCACTTTTTCCCACATATGCGCAACAACTTCGTCCACCAACAGAATGGTTGGAACCCTGTAGGTTTCGGACAAGTTGAAGGCTTCAATCGTTAGGTCGAACATCTCCTGAACAGAAGAGGGAGCCAAAGCTACAATTTCATAGTCTCCGTGAGAGCCCCACTTAGCCTGCATAACGTCCTGTTGCCCAGGCAGGGTTGGCTGTCCGGTGCTGGGTCCTCCACGCATAACATCCACAATCACGCATGGGGCTTCTGTCATAACAGCCAATCCTATGTTTTCTTGCATGAGGCTAAAGCCGGGTCCAGAGGTGGCTGTCATGGCCTTTAAGCCAGCATAGGAAGCGCCAATCACAGCCGCCATAGACGCGATTTCGTCTTCCATTTGAATGTAGATTCCGCCGATTTCAGGCATTCGCTTAGCCAAGTGCTCAGCAATTTCTGTTGCCGGCGTAATGGGATACCCCGCGAAAAATCTGCAGCTTGCCGTTATTGCGCCTTCTGCACAGGCAACATCGCCATTCATGAAATGGGCGCCTTCAAGCACTATTCCTTTTTTGGTCATATCTAACATCCCTCTTTGCATTGTCTTTCAACAACGAAAATTGCAAAATCTGGGCAAACCGACGTGCAAAAACTGCAGATGACGCATTTGCTTTCATCAACAATCCTCGGAGGATGAGCCCCTATCGCATTTATTTCTTCCGATTCTTCCAGAACCCTTTTTGGACAAAACTGGATGCAATAGCCGCATCCCTTACATTGTTCTTTGATTATGTGGATTTCCGGCTTTGGACGCTTTACCTTCTCGGTGTTAAGTGGTGTACGCCAAAGTCTCTGGGGCATAGTCAACCTCCACCCAAAGCTTTTTCAAAAACTTTTTTGGCGTTTTCTATCTCCTCTGGAGTAATCTCTTCAACTAAGGTTTGCATTTCACGGATTTTCGAAGCAAATCTTTCACCTTCTGCCGCCGTAGCCCATAGCAGCTGCAGCCTTTCCTTGCTCAACCCCTGCTGCTCCATCCTCTTCCAGAAACGTTCCACACGCTTCTGTGTCTGGTGATTAGCGTTTATGTAATGGCAGTCTCCAGGGTGGCAGCCAGCCACCAAAACTGCTGCGGCTCCTCTTGCAAACGCTCTTTCAATGAATTTTGGAGCCACACGCCCAGAGCACATGGTTCTTATTATGCGCACGTTTGTCGGGTACTGCATTCTGCTGACTCCGGCAAAGTCCGCGCCCGCATAAGCACACCAGTTGCAGCAGAAAGCAACAATCTTCTTTTCTGCATCATGCTCTGTCACAGCGTCTATTTGTGCAAGTATTTGTTCGTCAGTGAAGTGGTTTTGGGTTAATGCATCAAAGGGACATTCGGCAGCGCATGTTCCGCATCCACCGCACGCCGCCTCGATAATTTCGATTCGCCTTAACTCCTTGTCTAAGCTTATGGCGTTGTATGGACAAACCTTGGTGCAAAGTCCACAGAAATTGCAATTTTCAGGATAGGGGATGGGCGTTACGGCTTCAACTCTCACTCTCCCCTTAGTCATCAGTATGCCCGCTCTGGCTGCGGCTGCGCTCGCTTGCGTCACGGTATCCTTTATGTCTTTAGGAGCCTCAGCGCACCCGGCAAAGAATATTCCGCCTGTGGCAGCGTCAACGGGCCTAAGTTTTGGATGCGCTTCCATGAAGAACCCGTCTTGGGTTCTGGAGAGCGTTAACAAGCGCTGTATTATTTCGCTTTCTTTTCTCGGCTCCAAACCCACGGACAAGATTACCATGTCAACATTTATCTCATACAGTTCTTTTTGCAGGGTGTTCTCTCCAACAAGCCACAGATTGCGGGTTTTCCTATCCTCTGTTATCTCGGCCGGAAGCCCACGTATAAAATGGACGCCCTCTTTTCTCGCTCTTTTATAGAGGTCTTCGAAACCCTTTCCATAGGCTCGTATGTCAACGTAGAAAACGTAGATTTCCGTTTTGGGCCAGTGTTCCTTGATGAGTAGGCTGTCTTTGATTGTGTTCATGCAACAAACGTTGCTGCAATATGCCCTTTCGTTTCTTTCGGAGCGGGAACCAACACATTGAATGAATGTGACACGATTAGGAATCTGCTTGTCACTAGGTCTAATAAGATTCCCACCAGAGGGGCCGCCAGCGTTGATCAGTCTTTCAAACTCAAGCGAAGTTATCACGTTTGGATATCTGCCATACCCATAGTTAGGTAACGCTGAGGGGTCAAATACTTCAGCGCCTGTAGCAACGATTATTGTACCTACATCATGTTCCACTGTTTCAGGCTTCATATCGAAGTTTACAGCTTGTCTTTCACAAGCCCTTATACACTTGTCGCAAACGGTCACGCCGTCTTTGTTGAGACACGTGTTCATATCAATTATGTACGCAGATGGAACTGCTTGGGCGAATGGCGTGTAGATGGCGTGTCTTATGGCTAAACCTGCGTCAAACTCGTTTGAGGCGATGACAGGACAGACGTTTGCGCAATCTCCACAAGCCGTGCAATCTTCCGTAACATAGCGTGGTTTTTTCAGCACCTTAACATGGAAGTTGCCGACATACCCTTTAACATCAACAACCTCGCTGTTAGCCAGCAGTTCAATGTTTGGATGATGTCCAACATCAGACATCTTAGGCGCAAGAATGCAGATGGAACAGTCCATCGTTGGGAAAGTTTTGTCTATCCGCGCCATCATTCCGCCGATACTTGGCTCTTTCTCAACCAGATACACTTTATATCCCGTGTCAGCCAAGTCCAAAGCAGCTTGAATACCCGCGACACCGCCTCCTATTACCAATGCCTTTCTAATTATCGGAACTTCGATTTCTTCTGCGGGTTGAAGCAATGCAGCTTTTGCCACAGCCATCTTCACAAGGTCTTTGGCCTTTTCTGTAGCTGCCTCCCGGTCATACAGATGAACCCAGCTGCACTGTTCACGGATGTTGGCCATTTCAAAAAGATACTTGTTCAGTCCAGCTTCTTCGCATGCCTTTCTGAAGGTGGGTTCGTGAAGCCGCGGTGAGCAAGAGGCTACAACCACGCGGTTAAGCCTGTGTTCTTTGATGTCGTTCTTTATCAGTTCTTGCCCTTGGTCTGAGCATGTGTATCGGTTGTCTTTGGCCAAAATAACATGGGGAATGGTGGTAGCGAATCTTGCCACTTCTTCGCAGTCCACAGAACCGGCTATGTTTAAGCCGCAGTGGCAGACGTAAACCCCAATTCGGATTTCTTCGTCGCCCTTTTTAGATTCAAATTTTTTCCTTTCCGTCATCATGTTATCCTCCTAGAGATTTCAAGTATTTTTCAATAGACTCTGCGGCACGCTTTCCAGCACGGATTGCTTCAATCACTGTTGCTGGTCCCGTTACGGCGTCTCCGCCAGCAAAAACACCTCTTAAGTTGGTTTCCATGGTTATTGGGTTGACCCAAACTGTTCCGTCTTCATTTAGTTCTATTTCTTTAGGTAAGAACTCTAGGTCTGGCGCCTCGCCTATTGCCAGAATAACCATGTCTGCTTTCCGCGTGAATTCGGAGCCTTCTCTAAGGATTGGTTTTCTTCTTCCAGACTCGTCTGGCTCGCCCAACTGCATGCGGATACACTCAATAGCTGAAACTCTTCCATTTTCTCCCAAAATCCTTTTAGGCGCAACCAAAAATTCGATTTTTACGCCTTCGTTTTCTGCTTCTTTAACTTCCCACGGGTTTGTGGGCATCTCATCCCTTGACCTGCGGTATAGTATAGTTACTTCTTCTGCTCCTTTTCGCAGTGCGGTTTTCGCAGCATCCATGGCAACGTTTCCGCCGCCGATCACAACAACATTTTTCCCGATTTCCGTCCTTTCGCCTGAGTTTACACTCCATAAGAAGTCGAGGGCGTGGATTACTCCTTTCAAATCTCCACCTTCAATTTTTAATTCTTGGCTTTTGTGGGCGCCAACGCCAAGGAAGATGGCATTATATCCTTCTTTTAACAAATCGTCAAAATTCAAGTTTTTGCCAACGGTTATGCCAGTATTTATTTCCACGCCCAAGTCTTTTATAAGCTGAATCTCTCTGGTTAGAACCTTTTTTGGTAGGCGATATTCCGGTATGCATTTTCTCAACATCCCGCCCGGTTCTGGAAGGGCTTCCAAAATTGTAACTTTGCGTCCCTTTCGGGCCATCTCGTAGGCAACTGTTAGCCCGGTGGGTCCAGAACCTATGACAGCAATTTTTCCTTCAGAACTTTTCACCGCCTTCTTTCTCTTCCCTCTCTTTAAACGTTCATCACGCAACTGCTCAGTTTTTTCTAGAATTTCATCCTTATCCAGTCCAGCACGTTCATGGTGAAAGCAAACCAATGTTGCCACTAGTGGTAATGGTACATTCTCAACAATTTTTGGAAGGGCTCCTTCAAGGGGCTTTGTATATCCATGTTTTGTGGCGGTTCCTCGCATAAAAAGAAAAATTTCCGGAAGTTTTAGGGCTTGGGGACACCGTTTATAACAGCGATAGCACCAGGCGCAGAGCCAAAGCTCATCCGAAGCCAGAACATCTTCGGGATTTAGAAAAATTTTCTCCAGAAGACTTCTCGGATTGTAGTCTTCTCCTAGCAACTCTGCCATGGGGCAGCTTGCCGTGCATATGCCGCACTCAAAGCAGTACTTGAGTTTTTCGACATCTAAGAGCCTTTTGATGTCTTCTTTGGAAATCATGGTTTTTGCAGCTTCCAAGTTTCGAGTCCTCTCTCTAATTTGAGGTTTCTCACCGATATAAAGGTTTACAAACGTAAAGGTTTTGAACGAACGCGCGACATCCATGACTTCTGCGAACACATTTTTATAGAGTCAAACACAATAAAGGATGACAACGGATGGAAGGTGAGAATGAGAAAAGTGAGGATTGTTTTGTATGGTGTGGGCGCCGTTGGCAGTCTAATTGCCAAGTTTCTGCTGGAGAAAGAAGGAGTGGAAATAGTCGGAGCAATAGACACAGCTAAGGACAAAGCCGGCAAGGACTTAGGCGAAGTTTTAGGCATAGGCAAAAAACTTGGAATAAGGATTTCAGCGAACGCCGACGCCTTACTTTCCAAAGCAAAGGCGAACATCGCCATCCATGCAACATCATCCTTCCTAAGAGACACATACCCACAAATATCCTCAATCACAAAACATGGTGTCAAGGTAGTATCCACATGCGAAGAACTATCCTACCCGTACTGTGCTGAGCCCGAACTTGCAAAAGAACTTGACTCCCTTGCTAAAAAACACCATACGACAGTGTTAGGCACAGGCATAAACCCTGGTTTTCTAATGGACACGCTTGTGATAACGCTTACGGCAGTCTGCCAAAAAATAGAGAAGATTGAGGCTGTTAGAGTTATGGACGCGGCGAAAAGGCGATTACCCTTCCAGAAAAAGATAGGAGCAGGCTTAACAGTTGAGGAATTTCGCCAAAAAATAGAAAACAAATATATCACTGGGCATGTTGGACTTGAACAATCTATAGCTATGATTGCCGATGCCTTGACATGGAAACTCGATAAGATAACAGCCGACTCTGTCGAGCCAGTAATAGCCAAAAAACCGATTAAAAGTGAACATATAAAAATTGACGCTGGAAAAGTGGCGGGATTAAGACAAAAAGCAAAAGGCGTAATCAAAAACAGAGAGGTAATAATCTTGAATTTTCAAGCCTACATAGGCGCTGAGGAAGAGTATGACGCCATAACAATTGAGGGCGTTCCAAACATCAAACAGAAGATTCAGCCATGCGTTCACGGCGACATAGGCACAGTCGCAATGATTGCTAACGCAATCCCAAAGGTGATTAAGGCGCCGTCGGGCTTGCTCACAATGAAGAATTTGCCAGTACCATCCGCCGCCTTAGAAGACATAAGAAAATACATTTCATAGTTCTAAACCATCTTTTAATGGGGGACAGTTTGAAGCCCAAAATCGACATAAACTGCGATTTAGGCGAAAGCTACGGAGCCTTCAA
>Ga0315309_1001598_pt1 | contig 13463 bp, 10 predicted proteins | sample TDP4_MG_FD_203080 | JGI IMG/M metagenome (GOLD analysis project Ga0315309, IMG submission 203080) | Freshwater sediment microbial communities from Lake Towuti, South Sulawesi, Indonesia - TDP4 | ecosystem: Environmental > Aquatic > Freshwater > Lake > Sediment | place: Indonesia: South Sulawesi...
TGGAGCTGCTGTCAGCAACGAGATTATCATTATTTTCCTTTTTCCGAACCTGTCACTGAGCCAGCCTCCTGGAATCTTCAAAGAGCTAGCAACAAGCAGCTGCAGGCTAACAACAATGCCCCATTCCAATGCTGTAAGCCCGACCACTCCAGAGGCAAACAAAACGTAGTATCGTGCAACGGCGCTGTTTGCAAACATCACCAAAGCATACGAAGCAATCAAACCCTTAATGTCTCTAGGCAGAGTATGTACAGAGAGCTTGGTGAAACCGAAAAAGGCATTTCGTAAAGGGAAATCGGGCTTGTCAACTCTTGGATGCATCGTTTCTTTCAAAAAAACAAAAACTGGAATTGTTGATATAAAAGTGAAAGCTGCTGCATATATGCAAGCCATCTTGAAACCGTCTTTCAATCCGTAGTTTTGAATCAGCCATCCACCTATTAATGGAGCCATCACTGAAGGAAGCGACGAAATAACCTGCAGAGAAGCTATTCCCATAGTTCGTTTCTCAGGTGGAATCGAATCTGCAACAATAGCATGAACTGCTGGATTTGCTACAGTTTCAACCGTGGAAAGCACCGTCAATGCGCCAAACACACGCCAATCCTGAACAACCGCATAGAGAAGCGGGAAAAACACTGCATAGAAAGCAGCGAGCACAATCACCTTCCTTCTTCCATAATAATCTGCCATAAAACCTCCAACAGAAAGCGTGAAAAACTGGATTAAAGACACCGCTGATGCCAGTAATCCAAGTGTTAAAGCGTTTCCGCCAATCTCAACAAAGTATAGGGAAATGTAAACGCCCACAAAACCTCCTAAAGACCGAATGCTGTTGCTTGAGGCGAGGACTGAAATGTTGCCCCGAAAGAAGCCAGAAGCATTTTGCACTTGCACACGTTCTCGCGGCGATTCGTCAGCTGTCAATTGCTTAATCCTTCATCATCTTGTACCTTTTCGTTACGTTTTCCATTTTTCCATTCTCGAAAGCATACACAGCCCAAAGGTTCTTTTTCCAGTCTCTTTCATACATAGAGGGGTCGTCTATCTTTTTCTCCGACGGGTCAACATGAATCCATCTTCTCCGCCTATTGTCCCAAATCTCGGTCCAAACGTGATCCGACATATCGAGTATCAGCCTCGCTCGATAGTTGTGAGCCAAACATAGGCTTGTGAAAAGAATGCTGAATTCTCCACATCTGCCCTTACCACATGCCAATATTTCCCTTGGATCATTGTGTCGATCAATGTTTCCCTTCTCGAGTTTCACCTTTTCATGAACCCAATCTAGCAACTCTGGTAAAGTGTATCTTCTCTGAAACAAAGACCTAAGTTCATTAAGCAGAGAGGGTTCAGTCAACCTCTGGCTTAATTCACGATATTTTTGAGTTGACTTCGAGTCTTGGGCAACCATGCCCGTGGCACCTCGTTAACAGCTCATTTGATTTCGTCAGAGTCATCAAAGAGTAAAGTTGAGCTAAAAAGTAGTTGTGAAACAACAATCAATATTAAAGGTTAATACGTCTCTTTGACTGAGGCTCTGCGGACCTACCCTCTCTAGGTTTCTGCAATGAGTTTCTAAAAGGCTCCAAGTCTGTATTTGCGCTGTAGTGTGTCCAGAAGTTGTTGAACACGCGAGACTGCAGTGTTCAACTTCCTTTTGTCTGACTCACTTGGCTATAAAGTGAAATGGAATTCCTAATAGGCTCCAAATAGAGAGCAACTAAGAGAACGGCTGTAAATCAGGAAAATAGGCAGTTTAGATCCAGTTTTGTCCAGCCTTGCGCTGCAGAATTATTCTTTTCTCGTAATTGCGTCGAGAGCGTATCTTGGGCGTGGGTTTTTTCTTCTCAATCGGTGCGATCTTAGGAGTCTGACCTCGAACCTTTCCAGCCTTCGAAAGGCTTCCGTGAGTTGGCATTTTTCGGATTCCTCGGTTTAACCAGTCCTAAGCGTTCTTTTAAGGGTTTCTTCTCCTTGACAAGAACAGCTTTTGTGTCTCCAAGGCAACACCTTGATTTAAACTTAAAGTTTGTAACCGATTTTCCTCAAGAATTCTCGTCTGGCTTTAACATCGGCTTCAGTTTCAACCCTTTTACTCTTCAAGCCGTCGATAACACCTAAGATACCTCGTCCTTGTTCAGTCTCAGCGACAATAACCTGAAGTGGATTGGCTGTTGCAGCGTGGATTGTGCATACTTCAGGCACTTTTTTCACGTTATCCAGAACATTTATTGGAAACGCGTTTTTTATGAATATTATGAAGGAGTGCCCGCAGGCAAGTTCCAATGCATGTTTAGACGCTAAATTTCTGAGCTCGTCGTCGTTGCCTTCTAATCTTATGAGGCAGGGTCCAGAGCTTTCGCAGAAGCCTATGCCAAACTTGATGTCTGGGACACTGTTTTTTAGGGCTTCGTACAGGTCTTCTGCTGTTTTGATGAAGTGTGCCATTCCCAAGATTACATTGCAGTCTTTGGGCACCTCAATCTTAACCACGCTGAACTCAACCATATTTTCAAGCCTCAACTTCGCAGTATTCATTAAAATCTTTTGGTCTTAAATGATTAACTTTTAACCTCAATCTACTGCTTGCCCTTTTCCAAAATGGCCACAACATCATCGACGCATTGGAAATATTTTGTATCTCTCAAATATTGGGCGCGGGGGCGCGGAAGATTAACTTTAACTTCATCGATGATTCTTCCAGGTCTAGGCGACATAACAATAACCCGATCAGCCATGTAGACAGCTTCCTCAACATTGTGACTAACCATGACAAACGTGTTTGTAGGAAGACTGGGATCTCTCCATATGTCCATCACCAGTGTGCGCAGGGTTTTTGCCGTCAATTCGTCAAGGGAAGAGAAAGGTTCGTCCATCAACAACACTTCGGGTTGAAGCGCCAACGCCCTGGCGATGCCAACTCTTTGTTTCATCCCCCCTGAGAGGTCGTGGGGGTAAGTGTTTTCAAAGCCCTCTAGACCCACCATTCGTAGGTAGCTCTTAGCGATTTCTTCTCTAGACTCTCTCTTCATTCCGATCACTTCCAACGGTATCTCCACGTTATCTAGGGCGGTTTTCCAAGGCAACAAACCGAACAGTTGAAAAATCATTGTAATTCTAGGATTCGGGGATGTTTGAGGCTGGCCGTGAAAAAGTATCTGGCCTGAATCCGCCTTTTCTAAACCTGCAACTATCCTTAGCAGTGTTGACTTGCCACAACCAGAAGGCCCAACGAGGCAGACGAACTCGTCCTTGTCGACTGAAAAGCTCACGTCCTCTAAAACCGAGATCTTGGATTTTTCTGTCTGAAAAGTTTTTGTTACGTCTCTCACCTCAAGCACTGGCAAGTTCTAGACCTCTGTATGATATTTTTCGAACTTTCTTAAGAGCCTGCGCCATACGAGAGCCTCCATCAAAAGAACTAAGGTTGCAATTATTGCCAAAAGCAGAATCAACAGCACCGTGTTCCCATAGAGATAACCCGTCTTGTCGAGGTAAGACCCTAATCCTGGAAGTGAATACGCTTTACTCATGGGAATTATCTTCAAAACAGAATCGAGCATTTTTGTTTTCTCAGACAGGGTTATTTCAGAGTTGCCGCGTCGGAGCACTCGAAAGTAAAATATTGCGAGTCGTCCGCTTCCATTCACTCCAAGACCGCGTTCAAGTAGCGTCGAGTTAATTGGACCAATTGAACCAGACGTGTTGTCAATTGTTCCACCGTCAAATTTGATTTCTCCTGCCCTTCTTAGGAACTCTCCTTCTGAAACATTAATGCACTGCAGATGACTTGCGTTAAAATTCACCTGAGTTTGCCAAGTGTGGAGAACATTAACCTCCGAAACGTTTAAGCTGATGGCAATTTCGTCAGCGACATAGGTCTGGTTTACTGATGCCGGATCCAAGTATATTGTGCTCGCTCCGTAGGGCATGTACTCCGAAAAGATTATTGTATTCCAACCTGTGCCCCAGGACAAGATGCTGCCCGTGACTATTGCTGGCAAAATGCACGGAATGATCACGTGAGTTATTCTCTTCAAGCCCTTAAAACCGAAGAGTTTTCCAACCTCTCTAATTTCGCTTGGAATGTTTCTTATGGCGCTTACAATGTTGAGAAACATGTACCAAATCATGTCTAGAATCAGCATGACTATGGAAGTGATTTCAAGCCCTATTGTGCCTCCAAAGGTTCGGCTCAACGTTATGAAGAGTACTGGAAACAAAGCCAAAATGGGAACCGCTTGCCCAATGTCGTATATAGGATAGAAAACAGCAGCAAACTTCTTGTGCTCTGCAGCCAGTATGCCCATTCCGAGAGCTGCGCTTAGGGAAATAATATAGGCGATTCCCAGTCGCCCCATTGTCAAAGCGATGTAGCTTGGAAGATTTACGAGCTCGTCTGCCGGGTGACTTGAGAAACCTTGTTTGATTACATCAGGACTAACCTGAGGAGCTATGAGATAGACAATTACGAACACCAATGACAGCGCCATCACAAGTGCAATGGCTTTCTCCTGACGAGTGTATTTCCTCAGCCTGTGAGACGCCACAATAAGAGACTTCGGCCAGTGAACCCGGTTTCCTAGGTGCAGCCACCTTCTTGGCCCGATTGCCCTAATCACTCCGAGTTGACCCACTCCAGAGAGGTCCAGTTTTAAGACTGGTTTGTATGTTCCAGCGGTAGCTCGTTCCATTAATCTGTGCCATGTCATAAAATTGATGTAAACAACCGTGGCTGTGATCAAGACAAGAAGGACGGCTGAAAGAGTAATATCGCCATAAACGTATGCTGCCTTGGCGAGGAAGGACCCTAACCCTGGAACCCAGTAAGTAGTGCCTGCGTACTCGATGTATTCGGCGGCTATCATGAAAAACCAGCCGTCGCACCAAGCTAGTGTTGCTCCAGAGACTAGGGCTGGAACAACAGCTGGCAAAATCACGTGCCTGACATACTTGGAACCCGTAAGTCCAAAGCTTTGAGCGGATTCCATGACATTTACTGGTATTCCTTTCACTGCACCTACAACGCCGAAGAATATCGCCCATGCCATCGATGTGAAAAGCAACAGTATCGCTGAGAGTTCGATTGCTAGTTCGCTTCCTTGAAAAAGCGATATAAGAAGTATGATAACCGCAGGAAAATAGCCGAGTATGGGAACGGATTGTAGCAAATCTATGAATGGCACCAGTATCATTGAGGCTGTTTTGTTTGTCGAGGCTAGTATTCCGAAGGACACGCCCCAGGCTATCGAAATCCCCAATGTTATCGTGATTCTCAAAAGAGTTCTGAAGGTGTAATAGGGCAGAGATGAAATCTCAGGATTCTGAACGAAGTTCATCACTAACCAGTACGCAACAACTATCATAAATAGTCCCGCAGTGAAAGCTACTGTTTGCCTTGCTCTCCTCAATGCAAGCGCCAGCTCATCTGTTCTCTCGGTGTTTAGTAACCGAAACGGTTCTAAGGGCGATTTAAGAATATCGTAGCACAATGTTCATTTTCATTTTGATGGTACTGCGAGAAATCATGCGCACAGGGCAGTTAGCGGTGGTTTAAGCCTTCAATCTGATTTTCTCGTCTGAAAAGAGCATCAGCACCACCAAAGTTGCCGCCGCAAAACTCAGCACAGCTCCTAGAAAAAGCCCGAAGGTAACGTCTAGTAGACCAAGATAGGCAAACACATTTTGCCCTAGATTCCATCCCACTATTAAGGAAAAGAACATGCTTAGTATGAGGCCTCCTTTCTTCGGGTTTTTGTGAAGTTTTGCATATAGCACGATGACTATTGAGCAGACTATTTTTGCCATCAGAAACAGCGTTGGTCCAACAGCCTTAACAACTGGATTTATCTCAAAATTCCAGAAGGCCACAGTTGAAGCAGCGTCGAACATGTTCAAGGCGGACGCGGTTGCACACGAAAATCCGCGAGCGCCACTCATGTCCCATCCAGCCCAAAACATAGGTATGCCAATGATAACAAGGAGAAGACCGCCTACGTGACCGGCCACGAAGGCTCCAAATCCCGACGCTTCAAAGACTAAGCCAAACACCAGAAACATGAGGGCTGAAGAGAATATGGCTTTGTCAATTAAGGCCATGTGACTTCCTCATAAATAGTAAGATGAGAAACAGGATTAAGAATGTTATGTGCAGACTGCAGATTGCCCTTAGAAAAATGTCATGATCTGTGGATTTGAACCGAAAACCTTTAGAGTCCCAACCTTTGGGCCACGAGTTGTATAAGCCAGTTGATTCTTAAACAAACCCCGTATGGAGGATGCGATTACCCGATCATGTGCTGTCGTGTTGAACACGAATACTGCTGTTATTTTCGATGACGAAATCGCTTCGAGAAGGAAGCGTGTAAACTTGTAAGTTTTTTCGAATCCGCATCTGAGTATTAAATCTGAAAGATTGTCAAAAAGCAAGTTTATGGTTTTTTTGGTTTCAACTTTTTGAATTTTGACAATTGCATCAAGCAGAACTGAAAGGTCGCTCGCGGGCAAAAGAGTTTCCTTCCTGTTTATCTGCTGAGAAGAGGACGTTTTCGAAGTTAAGAGTAGGAATTCCACGTTGTTGGCTTCGGAGAATACTGAGTGCAAAGTGCTGTATTTGCTTGTTACAATGAAGAGCGACTCATCATTGTTTTTTGCTTCAGAGACAAAACTTGAAAGGGCTAGGTTATAGTCAGATGTTGGATCAATTTCTAGAAGCATCTTTTTGCCCATCATCTGATTGTGTCTCATTCCAAATTGCGCAGAGAATGCGTCCCTCTTCTTTTCAATGTGAGGTCCAGTTGTCTTTTTACGCTTGAATCCTACGACCCACAGGAAAAGTAGCACGAAAGGCACAGGCAACATGTACAAGAGCGGTGTGACCCAGTCGAATGGTCGGAATGAGGTTTGTGACCTGACCTTTACCATGTTACTTGCATACTGGTTATTGTTTGAGTCTGCCTCATCGGAAACCGCGTTTACCTCTGCGTTTATTCTATACCTTGCTTCAGATAAGCCTGTGGTGTTCCACGAGAACTCTAAGGTTTTTTGGTCGCCGGGAGCCAGATTGGTCACAGTCTTTGTTTCAATCATGGTTTCATTGTAGAAGAGAGTGGCGTTGAACGTTTCCGTTTCGGTTCCATTGTTTTTCACGACCACCGTAACGTTTACGACTTGTCCAGAAATCACGTCTGTAGCCGAGGTTGTAACGCTGATTACAGCTACATCATGAGTGTATGTAGCTGTGACATAGCTGTAGTCTAGTTTGATTTGGTTTGTTTTTAGTTGATACTGGGTTGTGGTTGATAGCACACCTATGATCCTTATTTTTGCGTTTCCATTCGAGGTGTAAAATTGTTGATTGGTGTTGATGCTGAGCAGCTTGGTTTCGTTCATGCCTGATGCTGTGTATTTAAGGTAGCCTTGCCCGCTGCTTGCGTAGGCTGAGGAGGAGTAGTTCCAAACTTGAATGGTCACTGAGACGCCTGCAACACCATATTCACTTACGACGGCGAAGCTGAGTTGCGTCGGCGTGTTCGTGGTCATGGATGAAAACAAGAATTCGGTTGCAACTGTGTATTCATTATAGTATGTAGGCCTGAACTCTATCCAGTCGACTCTGAAATCAAATGGCGTGTTCGTCGTCTTTACGCCTTTAACCTTGATTCTCCAGTTACCTACGGCATCACAGAAGTGTTGTGGATTCGTCGTTATTATTTGGGTTTTTGTTTCATCAGTATTTGCTGTCGCGCCTGATGTGTATGAAATAAAGCCGTTTCCACTGGTTGGATACGCGCTCAGAGTATAATTGTAAAGTTGAAGTGTAACCGTCACCGCGTCGATCGTCCACGCGCTGTCCATAGCCGATAGAAGTTGAGTCCAGCTGTATGTGTTAGACGCACCTGTTAATTCGATCTCTACAGTGTATTCGCTCGGAAGCATGATGTTGGTTACTCTTGTTTGGTCGGCTGTGGGCAGTGAGCTATCGTCTATTCTGAGGTATGCTGCTATACCAGACGTAGCTGCGGTAACGTCGACATAATAATCGATTTCAAGGTAGTCGGTCTGGTTCACAATCGTGTATATTGCCCAAGAGTAAGTTCCTGAAACCGTTGTGGGGGTTGATGTCAAATCTCCTGAATTTGCAGCATTCGTTGCTATTGTTGTGCGGGTTGCGCCGTCCCATTTTAGAATTAAAATATCAACATTAATGTGCCCCACAGGAGAAGGCGCTGGTTTAAGTGCAACAGCTTGTGCAACCGTGTCTACCCAGAAACTCATGTTCCAGAACATGACGTAGGAACTTGGAGCGGTCGTGGATTTATCGTCTCCGTCAACTCCAGCGCGACTCGATCCGCCACCTCCAGTTCCAACTTCATAAAAGCGGTGCGCTTGTCCACTGCCATGTGCAATAGCTGTCGCCGTCCCTGATATGGCTAAGTTTGAAAAAATCCAGTCGTTAGGTACGGTTGTCGTTAACGATATTGAAGGGTCCTCACCGCCATATAAAACGCCTCGATGGTTATCAATCGGGTTTGTTTGGTCAATGCCAGTGTAGCTTACGCTTCCCCCGCTTGCTTTAGAAGTGCCTGAAAGCCTGACAGTGACTGTCTTAGGACCAGGATTTGGGTTGACAAGATACCAGATTTCTCCTCTGACTTCAGTGCCACGTACATCACTTCTAAGGAAAGTGGCTAACTGCCCACCTATAGTTACGTTTATAACCGAGACGGTTACGGTTCTGATGGAAATGCCCATGACGATAAGCCTGTTGGTTCCAGAGCCAACCACATGAGTCCATGTAATATTTGCGGTTCCGTCACCGTTGTTTCCAGAACCCGCTGAATCATAGGCGATGCTTGGGTCTGGATCTCTCCATGTTCTGTAGAATTTTGTCCAAGTGCTTGCGGGTATCGAGCTTATACCCATTAGGGGGTAAACGAAACTTCCTAAAAGTTGTCTTCCTGTCGTAGCCATAGAAGCTAATAAGGTTGTTCCAGCTAAGTCTGCGTTTTCTGGTTTTTGAATGTAGTATGAGTTTCCACCGATTGTTGTTGTTTCCTGATGCGCATAAAGCGTTTTAGCCGATGTTACGCTTGGGTAACTCTGGTAAACCATGTGAACGTCATTGTCTGACACCAAGTCTCCTGTTGTACCTGAAACGTAAGCTGTGCTTCCGAACAAGCTGTAAGCCGAAGGGTTATACGTTGAAGCAGAGGTAGCCGAAGGGGAACTTCTAACCATGAAGTAGTCTGAATCAACAGTTTGGAGACTTGCTGGAACACTGCCAGAAAAATATGTCCCATTCAAGATGTTGTAGTTGCTCGCGTAGTAAGTTGCGTTTGCGTCCGCATCTACACTGCTAAGTGACCCAAACAGGATTAAAATACTGAGTAATAACCAAATTGAAAGGAGAATGTTTTTGGAATCAGGTTTGTGTTTCAGCATAGGAGGTTCGCGCCTTTTCCGAACCTTTAGAGTTATAGGGCTCTCGCTTCATATGGCAGACTTGGGGGTTCTACGTTGAGGATTTCCGAGATTGTTGCATTTAATACATATGAATTCAGAATCTAATTCGGTATCTCTCTCATTTTCTTTTGAAAGCTGAACTAGGCATTTGTTTTGATACAGTTTGTCGATTCATAATTGATTAATACGCTGAATCATGCGACATATGAAACAGGCGAAGTTGTTGAGCAAGGTTGAATGAGTTGCTTCTATCAACAGAATGGTGATTTGATGAGTGTTCAAGGGCAAGTGAGCTTGTTGAGCAATAGGGTTCCTACGGGTATAGCTGGTTTGGATGACATGATTGAAGGGGGTTTTCCACGGGGCAGTCTGATTCTGCTGGCTGGTTCGCCTGGTTCTGGTAAGACTATTGCGTCAGCTTATTTCCTTTATCATGGTGCAAAGAACCTTGATGAGAATGGCATTTATGTGTCTTTTGCGGAGCGAAGAGAGTTTTTCTTGGATAATATGAAGGGTTTTGGTCTTGGTTTTGAGGTGTTGGAGAGTCAGGGTAAATTCAAGTTCTTGGATGTTATGACGACTCGTGAGGAATCGGTGTCGTCAACGCTTGGCATTGTGTTAAGGGAGGTCTCGGAGATAGGTGCAAAGAGGTTGGTGATAGACTCGTTTACGGCTATGGCGCAGGCGTTTAAGAGGAAGATAGATGCTAGGATTATACTTCATTTGATAGACAAGTTGATGCGTCAGACTGGTTGCACTACGTTGTTGTTAGTGGAGCTTCCTACTGGTAGCAAAACGATTGGACTGGGGTTTGAGGAATTTGTCGCCGATGGGATAATTCTGTTCGAGACTATCGAGGAAAAGGAAGGTATTCGAAAACGGGCGGTGATACGTAAGATGAGAGGCACCAGTCATAACCATTACTACAGTAACATCGTGATTTCAAGTCAAGGTATTTCGTTGATGCCCTATGTGACCTAGCTCTGTTAGTGGTGTATCTTGAAGCGAAGACAACTGAAGTTTGATGCGGTTCTGGTGGAGGCTGTACAGGAAGGTCTGAACAGCATTGGCCCTTCTGTTTCTAATGTTGTGCTTTTCTACTTGAAGAAGAATGCGTCGATTCGGTTCGATGAGTACATGGTGAAGCCGGAGGCGCTTGAGGAAGGCTTGGAGAAGATTTTTGGGCTTGGCGCGAAGGTGATTGAGAAGAAAATCTTAGAGGTTCTTTACGTTAAGCTCGAGGTGCCGCGAAGAATTGAGGACGATTTCGAGTTTGCAGAGGAAGTTAAGAATGCACAGAAGTTGTTGGAATCTGCTGAGCTAGAAGTGTTGGAAACACGTTCTCATGCGTAACTTCCAAGCTTTTTATGAACAAATTCGCCTGAAACAAACCAACTTGCAGAAGATAAGTGAATAAAACCACTGAGCTACTACTGGAGCTTGATGGCGGGCCCGCAGGGATTTGAACCCTGGTTCTCCGGCTCCGAAGGCCGGTGCCTTAATCCTGACTGGGCAACGGGCCCACAGATATGACAGCGTCTGTGGTGATTAAAGCTTTTTAGAATGGATATAGGCTGTGGGCTTGGTATGGGCGTGTGTGAAAGATTTTTTGTGCGGTGGCTCTGCTGGAAGAGAAATTTCAGGAATAGAAGGGAACAATGGCTTGGCGCCTTCTTCTACCGTTGTTGCGGCTGTGGTTGTGCGGTTGAAAGTTGTGTGCGTGTTAGTGTTGACGCTGCCTAGGTAAAACTAACATGTGCTGTGTTGATGGGGCTGCGGGCAGGTTGAAACAGTTGAACTTGAACACGCAAACCCAGACTGTTTGTCCATCCTGAATGTTGGCTGCATAGATGAGGAGTCGGTTTAGAAGTAGTTGTCCGCGCCGCGTGTTTGTTGACTACTACTTCTTTGATGTTGGTTCTCCTACTTGTCGTGGGTATGCCTGTGTGCGTGGTGGGATTTCTTCCTGTGGTGCCACCATCCAGTTGGCTGGGTACTGTTAGTGTGAATGTGTTTTGTTTTCTGTTTAAGAGCATTGAGGTTGGTGTGAAGTTTTATATGGTTTGGAATCTCAGATGTTTAAAACTCTATTATAAGGAGGTGTAGAATTTTGGAAGATTGGAAGATAAAGATTTCAGTGTTATGGCTGTTTGGGATAGTGAGTGCTTTGGCTTCCATGTTGTTGATGCTTTTGGAGCCAGGTGTAATAGAGCAGATATTAGCGGGAGAGTTAGAAGGCGTGAAAATAGGACCTGAAGTGTTGCTAGTTCTAGCAATCATAGTTTTGGTACCATTGGTGATGGCTTTCCTGTCCCTGACCTTGAAGGATTCAGTGAATCGCTGGGCAAACATCATCGTGGGCGTAGTCTACACTGGTCTTGGTCTCAAGGATCTGCTTAAGTATTTGGCAGAATCATCTGCATATGCGACATTATTGTGTCTTTCAGGAGTTGTGGCTTCAGCGCTGATTGTCTGGTACGCATGGAAGTCTAAACAGAAAGCATGAGCCTTGCTAATGAATCCCTGTTTTCTTTTCATCTGAATTTTTGTAACAGCCATTTTTGATGTGTATTTTGAGTGTGGGGTTTGTGGTGAGGTTTCCGGATGCGGTTCTCAGAGTGTCTGCGACCACTGTGGAGCCAGCATCTACATCAACTACGTATCTAAAAAAAATAAAGGAGGTAATAGGCTAGCGTTTGTTCTGCAAGGTCTTCTCGTGTTCGTTCACTGGCCCTTTTCAAACAGCAAGTAGTGCAGAATTTCTAGTCCGGCGCGCATTTGAGCGCAGGTGTATGTGTGGAGGCGCCAGCCGTTCTTTTGTCATGTTTCGATTGTCTTGCCGACGTCTTTGTGGTGGCCAACTTGCACGCATTCATATTCCTTCAATGTTAGTTGTCACCTCCTTCTCATAGGATATTGACGCTGTAATCATATCAGGTTACATTAATAATTTAAGGCGAAATCGAGAGTCCAGTTTTTGTTAATTCTTTCCAAGTGTTTAAGGCTCCCTTGGTGTAGATTGCTCTTTTTGGGTTGTAGTGTGTTTTGCATGGAAACTCTTCGCATTGGAAACAACATTTAACGTTTCTCTTTTGGGTGCATTCCCAGAAACCACAGCCTTTTTGTCTCTTTTTAAGTTGCCTACCTAACCATTCACATCCAAAGCACCTATTTTTTTCAAGTCTAAACACTGGACAAAGACTACAACAAATACCACAGGCTCCGATTTCTTGGTTCAACTTGCTAACTCCCTATTCTAATCAGTTCCTTTTGTTCTGCTATAACTTTGCCACATTTCTCACATTTTGATGTTTCTAATGGTTCATATATAGGAATCATAAACTTAACCTTAGGCTCTAGAGAAGGTTGTTCCATGAAAATCTTGTTAATTGGAACTCTGTTCCAATGACCACAATGATAACTTTCATTTCTGGCTTCTTTTTTCATGAATTCTTCCAAGTAGAAAATTGTTTCATAAAGCATAAATGCAATTGCAGTCTAAGTTGTTTAACTGTGCTTAGCCTCTTTTTGTTTAGACGATGAAGCACGGCATAATTGAGAAAGGAGGTGAGGTGAGAAAATGGAAAAGAAAATACTGCTTATACCGCTCGCACTTTTAGCATTATTAATTATTGTGCCCGCTAGTGTAAAAGCCAATCCTGCTCCGTATCTCGAATCTGAGATGCAAATAACACGTTCTGTCTTTATTGGAACTGGACCTGAAGGAACTCGATACGACTTTTACGTTGAGGGAGTCGTAGGTGGACCAAATGTCATACTAGGAACCATAAAGGGAGTGGATCACTACCTCTTTGATCCTTATGGGACTGGTCATATAGATGCTTATGTAACGATAACCGATAAAGGCGGTGATGTTATCGAATGTCATCTAACTGGATTGAATCCCCCAGGCAACCCAAGTGGAGCATACTATCCCTTTGTAGGTGTAATGGCTACGGTTACAGGTGCTACTGGCAAGTATCTTGCTTTGGTTG
>Ga0315309_1001600_pt1 | contig 13462 bp, 19 predicted proteins | sample TDP4_MG_FD_203080 | JGI IMG/M metagenome (GOLD analysis project Ga0315309, IMG submission 203080) | Freshwater sediment microbial communities from Lake Towuti, South Sulawesi, Indonesia - TDP4 | ecosystem: Environmental > Aquatic > Freshwater > Lake > Sediment | place: Indonesia: South Sulawesi...
ACGTTATTGAGTCCACTTCGTCCCGCATGGCTTCTTTGACCTTTTCCCAAATTTCAGACACTCTTAATATGTCGTCTGTGTCGCCTTCAAAGAAGTTTTCAAGGGCTTGTTCTTCTAAGTTGTATTGCGTCCACCCAAACTCTTTGTTCCATTCTTCATCTTTTTTCAATTCCTCGATGTCCTCCTGAACCTTTGGGAAGCCGAGAATCTTGTGGAGTAAGGCATCGTAGAACTGCTTTTCCTCCTCCCTGAGTTTAGACAAGGAAGTTGTCATGTCGTCTTCACCTCCAACAGGGCTAGGGTGGTCGTTGTTTCGTTTAAGAGTTCTCTGCCTGCGCTTGTGGGCGCATAGTCTTTGCGTGGTCGTTTGACGTTGGTTTGCCATTCTGACGTTAGGAGACCTGCCCGTTCTAAGTCTCGTAGCACGGGGTATATTGCGCTTGCGCTGAGATAGACGCCGTAGGCTTGCCGTATGTGTTGGATCAGCGCATAGCCGTGAACAGGCTGTTTCTGTGCCATTGTTAGGGCGATGTGTGGTAGTAGGGCTTTGAGTAGTCTTCTTTTAAATTTGTTCATGCGTTCACCATGATACTTGTAAGTTGCGATACTTTTAAGGGTTGCTTACATGGTGTTGAACATGGCTACACCTATTTCATGTGTTCGTTTGCGTCTATTTGGAAGCCGTAGTGGTCTAGGGCGTCGTTTGTGTTACAAGCGTAGCAGACGTTTCGTTTGGTTTTTTGAGCCATGTGTTCTTCGGCGAGGGTGAGTTCTTTTCCGCATTTTTCACAAGCGGTCATGTTTGTCGTCTCCTATTCAATTATGATGGTTTGTCGGGCTACGGCTTGTTTGGTGAACAAGCGTTTGAGAGGTCGCCTGCGCCAGCACTTAGCCATGTATTTCACCTGCTTGTCGTTCTAGTTCTCCTTGTGTGTGGTAGCGGTATTCGGCGTCAGAACGGTTGAAACAGCGTTCCATTATTTTTTGGCAGAAGATTGAGTTAATTTCGATGGCTATGCTGTTTCGTTTTAGGCGTTGGCATACGTCCATGACTGTGCCTGAGCCTGCGAAGGGATCAAGCACGGTGTCGCCTTCGTTTGAGCCGAGTGCGATTAGGTAGGTGATGAGTTCGACAGGGAAGGTTGCGAAGCCTGAAGCGTCCCACAGGTCTGTTGGTTCTTTGTCTTCTTTTTTGATGTCTGAGAAGTATGAGCCTTTTATCGTCCATACGTCGCCTTCAGGGGCGTCAAACTTGTTGAAGGTGTAGTTGCTTGTCTTAGCCAAGATGAAGATAGGTTCGTAAACATGGTCTAGCAAGTGGGCGTGGTATGTTGGTCGGTTTGGTCTGTTTATCCAGATGACCGTGCCAACTAACTTAAAGCCCATGTTTCGCAAGGTTGGGATTGTGTCCCATGCTGAGAAGTCGCTGAAGCCCTGTTCCCGCTTTGAAGAGTCTATATTGAGTATGAGGAGACCTGTCGGCTTGAGGATTCGGTAGCATTGTTCAAAAACGGCTTGGAGGTCTTTCATGTATTGTTCTATTGTGCCTCTGACTCCGATTTCTCCTTCTATCTGCGTGTTGGAATAGTGAACCATGCCAAAGTAGGGCGGAGAAGTGATGACGGTTTGGACGGTTTCAGATTTGATGTAGGGTAAGGCTTTTCGACAGTCGCCTTGAATGAGCATGTATCTTAGTCGCTGTTCATTTTGCAGACCGCACATACATATCCCCCTTCCTCATCTCTAAACTTATTGTCGCCTAGCGGGATTTTGAAGCCACATTTAGCGCAGAATGTTTTGTCGTCTAGCACGGTCATAACTTCAACTTGGTGTGAGTAGTAGCCACGTTGACGGTTGCTTCGAGGGTGTCGGAACTGTCTTGGACGTTTAGACGACAAGAATAATCACCATGTCAGGACTTGCCCAAAATTTTCAACACGCCAGCGAATAGGGACTTCTTTGCCGTCTGTTGTTATGGCTACTACGTCTAGGATTTGTTTGTTGCGTTTACCTTTCAGGTAGATAACGATTTCTTTGAGGCGTTGAGGAGTGAGGTCTGTGGAATCTTGCGATGATGTGCAAGGAGGAATCCGTTGAGTTGTTGAAGGCATTTGTAATTTAGACCCCTCAACGCCATGTTAAATTAAGGCGCAGAGAGTCTTATAAGGGTTGCTTACAATACGTTCAACATAAATACGGATGGTTGCGAGGGCTGGATTTGAACCAGCGACCTCAAGGTTTCTCAAGAGATGAATGGTGGGATTTGAACCCACGCAAGGGCGATCAGCCCACTCTACCTGCCTGAGTTACATCCATCTCTTATGAGCCTTGCGGACTAACTCCTGACTGTCCTACCTCGCAACTTCTTCTACCCATTCTTTTATGAAATGTTCTATGCTTTTTAGCGTTTCTTCTGGGTCTGTTTTGTAGTCGGCGATGCTGTTGATTCTCTGCGTCAGATGATATGCTAGGCTTCTTATTTGACCTTCTGATAGAGCCTTCATTCTTTTGTCGTCTCCTTCTTTTTTCGACTGTGATATTCTAGAATTAACAAAGGGAAAATTAAGAGTGTCGCAAGGCATAGGATTAACACATAGAAAATATCTCTGGTTCGAGTCTTCTTCTGCTTCTTCATTTTTTAGGCATCCCCCTTTCATCATAGGTTGGTGAACGTCCAGAGGGCATTTCGACTTTAACCTCTATTTTCTTAATCCAAATAAGAAACCTACGAAACTCAGTGTCATGGGCGACTTTAATTACTGCATCACTGCCATTGATAATCTTCAACTCACGACTTTCAAATCTTTCTAGAGGGCGCAAGGTTATGCCCTTCTCTAACGATTTAAGTTCTTCTTTCGTAAACTCACTTATTTTTTTCACTTTCCCACTATTCTAACCTCTGGTCTGTGTTCATAGCATCTCTAAACTCTTCTATCAAGTCTTCATTATCTTGAAAGAAGTCGCTTACTCTTCTTTGTGCCTCTTCTTGCGCCCGCTTAACTTTTGCATACACTTGTTGGTCAAAATGCTTCATCACAGCGTCCTTCAGGGTTTGATCGAAATAGTCTGGTGCTCTGTCTCGGAGCGCCGCCGTTTCAACTCGGTATAAGCCGTAAGGCCACTTTTTGAAGCGGGGGTCTTTTTGGAGTTTTTGGATTTCTTCAGCGTCTTCAGGTCTGTGAGGCAGGTCAAACTTTTCTATCTGTTCTTTTGTTACGCAGACCTTTTCGACTCGTATGTCCTTGAAGCCTAGTTGAATGAAGGCGTCTTTGAGGAAGCGAACTATGTCTTCGCCGGATGGGTCAAAGTCTCCTAGCGTTACGATTATCGGTATTTTTCCTTCTTCTTTTATTTTTTCAACTGCCTCAAAGAGGGGGCGCCAGCCTGAGTATCCTCTTTCGTAGAAGGTGTCAACGTTCAAGTCAGATAGAAGGGATTTAATCACGGGGTAATCGGCTTCTTTTTCGCAGACGACAATGACTTTTTTGGGTTGGTCAAGCCACATGGGCAAGTCGTAGCGACTCCCACAATCTGTGAATAAGTTTAGCCAGATTTCAACGTGTTCTCTAGGGGTTTTATAGGTCCAGTCGCCTGTGTCGTATTCTCTTCCTGCGCCGTCTCGGATGATCCGCCAATCTATTTTCTTGTTTAAGCGTTGAGCCACAAGCCATTTAGAGAGAGCCTTGTATACGGATTTGGTGTTTGACCACATCTTGTCTACGAAGTGGTAGAAAATGTCTCTAACCGATGGGTATGCTGTGTAGCGCGCATAGTATTCGTTGCAGTAGGCTTCAATCTTGCCTGCGTCTATTTTTTTCCATTCGACCACGCTGTTTCCTCCACTAAGAGAAGTCGGACTAGTCCTTATTAAAGTTTTAAGGGTTGCTTACAAGTTTTTTAATGAGGTAAATAATGAAGACTAAACCATAGAGAACAAAGGCAATTTCGATTAGCACTATGGTTTTGTTTCCTGTTATAGTGTGCTTTTCAAAAAGGTAAATCTTGACGAGCAGGGTTAGAAGTGTTATCAGTGAGAGGGTTAGAGTGGAAAAGCCTAATATTTTAAGTAATCTGCTTGTCTTTCCCATGTTCAGTTCTTTCTATCCATTTGATTTTGCGGCTCGGTTGCTTACAAGTTGTTTGAGTTCTTCTAGTTCGTGAATGAGTTGGATTCCTTTTTCTGTTGTTTTGTAGATTATTTTTCTTATTTGACCGTTTTTACAGACTTTGCACAGCGAAGTATCCGCTGAGAGCAAATTTACGTGGGTTAAAAGGTTCAGGGATTCATCAAAGTCTTTCAGGATCATTTTGGAGGACTTGAATAAGTTGTATTTGCAGTCGCCTTTTTTGGCTTGATTCAGCAGTGCAGAATAAATTTCTAAACGGGTTCTCCTCATCTCTCTTCTGCTCTTTCAATCCATTTTATTTTACGCATGAACTCTTGAGGGGGCTGTGTTAGTTTCACTGAGATGAAGTGGTCAAGTCTTTCTTCTAGTTCTATGAAGTCATATTCGGCTAGGAAGTGTGAGAGTTGAGCCAAGTCGGTTAGTGGGAGTCGCTGGAATGGTTTTTTGGCGCTGATTTCGTTTAGTGTATGCCATTCGCCGTCAGAAAGAAGTTCAAGTATGGCGTCTAGTTTTTCCATTTTAAGCCCAGCGCAATGAAGAGTAAACCGAGGGGAATCAAGACTTCGCCAAGATAGGTTATCGTTAAGTTGCGACTGCGCCATTCGTATTTTGCTGTTGGTTGTGGAGTCATGTGGTAGTCTTCTGGAAACTGTGGTTCTTCAACGAGTTCTTGATAGACGGTTGCGCCTACTAAGATGATGCCTGCGATTATGAGGGCGATGCCGATTGCGACGAGTTTGATGTTCATTTTCCCATTACCTTTAGTTTGGGGCGAACCTTACAACGTGATGGTTTGCCGTTATCATCGAAAGGAGCAAGTTGCAGGTTTCGCCTTTCCATCTCCAATGGAAATGTAGGGGTTGTCCATGTTTATAAAATCGTATGAAAGTTGGCTCTAGAACATATCTCTAGGCGTCTATCGTATTCTGCTTCCGTATATGACTAGGCGTGGTTTCAGGTATTTTCCGCATTTGTGTTTGAGGCGTTGTTTGTCGTCTTCTTTAACTATGTTCACGTCTTGCCAGTTGACTTCTCCGCATTTGGGACATTTCCAAAAATGCAGTATGCGGTTTTCATGGCGACTGCTCAAACCTATGGAGCCTTCACGACGGACGCTCAATTATTTCCCAACTGAATTTTAAGCCTTGTTCTTCCAGCCACTTCGCTCTTCTTTTTGCTTGGTAGAGGTCTCGACAGCCTATGCGGAGACGTTGACCTAAGTCAGCGAGGCTGAAATCTGTGCGGTATTCCCATTCAGGGTCTTCAGTCATGCTTTCGCAGATCGCCCTTAACCGTCCCATGTCTCGCGGCGTGCCAGGACTAATTAATAAGATGATGGGTTGCGTGATGTCGTAGGCGGGCTTCTTTTTTGGGCGGGGCGGCGGAAACGCTTTCAACCGAAGAGCTTTAGCCATTGTTTTGCCTGCTTCGGTTACGACGGCGAAGCAACCATATTCTTTAGAGAGGGCTAGCCAATCAGGGTCGCACTTGCTTTGTTCAGCGACTTTTACACAGTCATCGAAGGAGGGAAGCATGCTCTTTGGAAAGACGACATGATAAAATTGTTTCCCTTGTTCTATGCGGTAGACTCCGCCAAGTTGAGGGAAAGTCTCAACTAACTTTTCGGCGTCGGCTTCTACTTCCTCTCGGCTCGGCAGGTCGTAGTCAAGTTGCATGCGCCAAAACTTTTTGGGCTGGTTTGTAGTCTTCAAATTTGCACACCTTGTAGTAGCGTTTATTGACCCATCTCGCAAAATGACGCAAGATTGGTTTGTCTTTTCGGTTGTTATAAACCATGATGAAGGGCTTGACACCTAACTTGTCGAGTAGTTCAAATCTGTGGTAGTCTTGTTCGAATGTTGTGTTATAGCCGACTAGAACGTAGAACATTAAATGATGCGGTTTTATGTCTGCCTTCTTGAGGCGTTCTATTCCTTGTATCACTTTGGGTTCTATTTCAGGAAGGTCGAAGGAGAAGTAGAGTCGTCTTTTCTTAAAGTTGTCATCGTAATAGTGGATCTTGTGTAGTAGTTTGGCTACTTCTTGATCGACAAGCCGTATGTCTAAGCCTTGGTTGAAACTAACCTTTATTTTTCGAGCGATGAGTTCATGTAGTTTTTCAGCCCATCTTAGTGAGGCTAGAAAATTGTTGTCGTAGAGGATTAGTTTCTTCCATCTTGGAACGTAAAACTCATCTATTGGTGCGTGTTCTTGAATCATTCCTTCTTTTTTGGGAACTATGCACCAAGGACATGAACGGTGGCATCCTCTTGAGGTAAAGCCGATTGAGTATTCGATGCCGTATAGGTCATAGTCAGGTCTCATGTGTTCAATTTCTTCTGGGAGAGTTTTTGATAAGTCAACGCCACTTCCACCTATAACCCATTCTGCACCGCTTCTGGAGAGCATAATTCCTATTTGTCTTGCTAAAGTGCCGTTCTTAGGAAAAATACACGAGATATATGCTCTGTCAGGTTTGAATGGAATTAAACCCCATGAGAACTTCTTAACTTTACTTAATGCAACAATGTCGCCTCTTCCTTTGTGGTAAGAGGAAAATTTCATTAACGCCAAGTTTGGGCGTGTTCCATCCACTTGAACCAAGAGAATATTCATAGTATGCCAGGTCGCTCCCAAACGTAGATTAGTTTTATTTGTGGTGAGATTTTTTTAAGAAGATAAACGTGTTTCAAGTGCCAAGGTTCTTGAAGGATAAATATGAGGTTTCCGAGCACGAAGATGATTCTCTTTCGGCTGATTCTTGTTATTTCTTTAATGAGAGTTTCCCACTTGTGCCATGTTGAAGGTCCGTGCCAAGGCGGGTCTGTTATCACAGTGTCAAAGGTGAAACTTCTAAAGGGTAGATGGTACATGTCGGCTTTCAGATCAGAAGGGAGAGCGAGGTCGCACCTTACGTCACCTAGAAAAGATTTGCCAGAGCATAGATGTAATGTGAAGCCTCTGCATAATCTACGATAAAGTTGTTCTTCACGTTTCGACCAAACCCAGACTTCTTTAAATAATGTTACAGGTTGCTTTCGCGGCGGGCTCACTGTTGGCATGGCGTTTCCGTGTTCGTCTGTTTCAACGGGATAACTCATCGTTTCTTTTCCTCTAAATAACGTATAACCTTCGTCAAATTCTCTGGAGACCAGCAAACGGGACAGAGATACGCTTCTTTTTCTTTGTATTGAAAGTGTGTCCAGTTTGATTCTTCTTTTGGGTTTGAGCGTTTTTGTTTTCTGCAGATGAAGCAAGTCATTAGTTCGCCGTGGAAAGGCAGGTCTTTTATTGGTTTTCCATTGGTGTGGATAATCACGTGGGATAATCTGCTTGACTCGCTCTCTATTTTAGCGAAGTCTATTGCGATTTGCCCTTTGAAGTCTTTAGGGTCTACGCAACAGATACAGACAACCTTTATGTTGTGTTCTTTGACGAATTTATGAAGCCAAGGTCTAATAAAACCGGGAGTGCCACATTCAGAGCAAGATACAACTTCTGAATCGCTGAAGGTATCTGAGAAGCCAAAAATGACTTGGTCAGGCATCTTTCCCTCTCGCATCAGAGTTTCTAACCGTTTTTTCCCCCATTCATCGAAGAATTCCTTACTTAACAAGCCTCTTTTCCTCCTCTTTCAGTTTGAAACTGCGCCACCATTGGTTACCCCTCATGCCTCTTGCATGAAAATACATTTTCTCAAAGCGTGGGTCTTTGTCTAATGCGTTAAGTATTCTATTATGCCTATTCAAAGGATGCACATGTGTGCCATCTTTTTTAGTTCTAAGAGTCGTATGAAGTTGGGCATCACACCTCTCAGCAATCATGTCCAAGAGAAAGGCATCGCCCCACATTATCCCCTGATTGTCTGTTTCCTTAAGAACCTCTATTGTGATGTCAGCGATGGTTTTGCGAGTCAACTAAGCGAGCCTCTTTTCTTCTTCTTTGATTTGTTTTGGTGTTTTCTTTTCGCCTGTTGTGTATTTTTTCATGTCTTCTTTTTCTTTGTCGGTTGGTTCATAGATGAGGGCGGGCGGCTCGAATTTGGTGTGGTAGATTTCTTCTTCCTCTTCTCGCATGCTCATTTCTTTTATGGTTGCGCCTCGGGGTTCGGGCACAATTTCTATCTCGCCGGTCTCTGCTATTTCGGGTGGTGAGGCTCCTGTTGGTAGAGTTACCCAGTTCCAGCGTGCGTAGAAGTCTGTGGTTATGGTTTTTAGTTCTGCTTGTGTTAGTGGTGCTGTGTAGTCTAGTTCGCCTGTGGTTGGGTTTCGGAGGGCGTCTATGTTGTATGTGCATTGGAATCTTTTTGTGTAGGGTTTGGGTGGTGGTCCAGTTACGACGCTGAAGATTACGAGTTTCACCTGCACCATCTGTTTGATTACGACTATTTTTAGGGCGATTGCGGCTTCTACTCGCCGTATGGCTTCTCGTTCCACTCGGATTTCAGGCAGGATTTTGGCTCTTTCTGTGTCCCATGCCAGTCGGCGCCCTCTTGCTTCCGGTAGTCGGAGGTCTCTGATTTCAAGCCATTCTCGTCTTAGAGGGGCTCTTAGATGAATCCATCCGATACGGCGGAGTTCAGCCATGCGGCTTTCTAATGTCGCTATGCGGGAGTCCCAATATCGGATTCTGCCCACTATTGAGCGGAGTCTAGTCCACTTGCGGTTGTATTCTTCTCGGAGACGACGTAGTTCCTCAACCTCTCGGTCGTATTCTTCTTTTGGAACTCGGTAGCGCAGAGCCAAGTTTTAAATCCTCCGATTCCTTCTTTTTCAGGTAGTCATATATTTCTGCGGCTAAGTATCCTCGATAATTAAGTTTGATGTTGCTTTTTGCTTTTGGGTCGTTTTCAAGGATGATTTGGACGTTTTCTTTAAGGCGTTCTAGGAAGCGTTTTTCTCGTCGCTCTCGGATTATGCAACGCTCAACATAGCCGTCTGAAAGCGTTATAGTTAGTTCTCCGAAAAACCGCTTAGTCACGTTTGATCCTCTTTATCCAAACGTGGTTTAGCCATGTTTCAACGTCTTTAACTTTTTCACTGCCCATCGCAATGAAAAGCGTGGAGAGTAGCATTGGTAGAATGGCAAAGGGATTTTTAAGTTTTAGAGTTTCTTTTTTGTCGCCGTATTGGATAACTACGATGTTGTCATCGAAAATTTCAATGAAGAATATGGACTGCGCTTGTTTTCTTTCGCTCATTCTTTTGTCGTCTCCTTTTTCCAGTCTCTCGGTGTTTGAAGGTAGGGTTTCAGTTGTTTGCCTCTCATTTTTCTTTGGTATGTAGAACAATTTTTGTAGCCGAATAAGAAGCCAAATCTGACTCGACAGAAGGCTTTGAAATTTGACTCAGAGACAGTGTCGCCGCATTCGTTTAGGAAGGGACATTCCTTCATTTCGTCACTTCCTCAGTGCTGGGCATTGTTTTCCATAGTCGGTTATCTGATAAACTCCTCCCATATCTTTAAAATATTCAACTAAGCCAAGTTCTCGGAGAATTGAGACAAGCGGGTAGACTGTTCCAGGTTTTACGTCTAGTCGTTCGTAGATGTTTTTGGCTGAGACGGGACCTTCTTTTGCGATTAGGCGCAAAATCCTGACGAAGATTGGTTCATTCATCCTTACAACCTCACATATTTTATTGTAAGGCGTGCTTAAAAGGTTTGCTCAGGGGAAAAACTATTAGTCTATTTGGCTCAAATAGAGGGTGGCGGTTGCTTTGGCTAATCCTTCGTCTCCGAGTTTAGAGTTGGTTCATGCTACGGCGTCTGTTTACAAGCGGTTTGAGAGTTGGCTCAAAAGAGCGTGCAAGAATTATGGCGACCTCTTAGATTGGAAGGCTATAGTTGATAATGTTTTGCGTAGGGAGAGGGCTAAAGACCCAGCGCTCGATGTGGAGCAGAGGGCTAAGGTTACTGATGCCATAGAAGAGTATGATAAACTCGATGATGTTTTGTTGAAGTTGGCTAAGTATAAAGCCTTCGAGACGTTTGGTTGGACTGGTGAAAACTTCATTAAGTGGGTTGGCGACGAAACGGTTTCTGTTGGTTATAGTGGTTTGCGGGAACGGTCGGCTCAGTATTTGCTTTCAGATATAGTTTTGACCCCTGAACTTCCACTGGAAAAGAAAGCGAGAGATGTTTTAGGCTTTTATGGTGTGGAGCGTTTAGCCGTTCTTCGCATTCCTACACGAGAAGAGTCGGTTAGGGAACTTTTAGACTTCTTGGAGAATGTTAAGAAGTGGCCTAGAGATCGGTTGACGTGGGTTGTTGAGAAGGTTTATCCGCTTGATTCATCTGGCGGTTTTTGGACTGTTTCTCAGAAGGTTGTTGCGCTTGAGAGTGTGTGGGATGCTTGGGAAGATATTATGGATTCGTGGCGATCCAAGGTTACGGCTGAATTGAAGAAGGCACTTCAGTTTGAGGTTTTGAAGACAATTTTGATGGCTGAATGGGAAGCCGAAAAGTATCTTGAAAGAGATGTGTTTGAGAGTGTAAAAAACGAGTTCATGGTTAAATATGGTGAAACAACCGAGGAGCCGGAGAAAGTTAAGGTTGAGTTTTTCGAGAGGGCTAAAGTGGTTTTATCTGAAAGAGCGCCTGTTGAGACTAAAATCGTTGAAGTTTATGAACAGGTCAAGTCTCTTGTGCCTGCCGAAAAGGTGGAACTTACGCGCGCAGGTCTGTGGAAGGCTATTCGTTGGGCTTTTCTACACCCACAAGTGTTAACCGTAGACGCTTTTGCGTCAAGTTGGGTTTTCCCATTGGGCTTTACTACTGAAGAAGCCAGAGCGATTGGGTCTGCTATACTTGAGAAGGTAGTTAAGAAGCCTGTTCCTCTAGTGCGCTATACCAAGGTTCGGTTTTTGGTTTCCTTGCCTTCTTTTGTGGGCGCTGACATGAAGACGTATGGGCCTTACAAAGAGGGTGACATTGCTGAAGTGCCAAGTGATAATGCCCACGTATTAGTTAGGAAAGGCGTAGTGTCTTACGAGTTGGTTCCACCTCCACCTTCGCCACCACCGCCACCAGTCGTTCCTAAGGTCGTATTAACTAACGAAGAAAAAAATATGCTGAACATATTTTTCCTTGATAAGTTGAAAGGCGCAGGTATTGCAGAGCCCGAGAAGTATAAGCCTGAGTTTGAGAAGGCTTTAGACGTTGGTAAGAATTATGAGTATAATTTGGCGGTTGCTAGAGATGTTGCAGACGACATAATTGAGAGGGTGAGACCGATTGCGAAAATGATTGAGGTTCATGTTAAGGTTAAGGTTAGTGAGGGTGAAGATCTTGGCACGTATGTTGCCATGCTCATGTATGATGTGTTTGAGGTTATTTTTCTCGGCTTAACGTCTACACCTGCTTTGAAAACTTTTTTAGAAAGTGGTGAAGAGTGGGTTGACTTCACTGAGCAGTATCGTATGGCTGGGTTTGAGGAGGAAGAGATGGCGACGCATTTGGCTGAGTTGCCTTATCCGTTTAGCACGGGTGCGCGCATACGTGTTTATTGGAAGTATCCTGAAGACGTTGAGTTTACAGAAAAAGCGAAGGAATGGTGGGACACCTACTACAGAGTTTACAGTCGAGAAGCGTTGGAAGCGCTAACCGTTCCCGCTTTGACTGACATAGCCAAAATCAAGCAGGTTAAAGTTCCAAAGACGAAAGCCGAGTTGATAGCGAGTATTTTAGGTTTGGCTCCGCCTCCGGCACTTCCACCAGCACTTGCGCCTCCTCCCTTGCCTCCTGCAGAGCGTCCTTTGTGGGAGTTGCCCGAGCAGATTAAGCAGTTGACTGAGGATTTGGAGAAGGAAGCCTATGCCACGTTTATTGCGGCTGGACTTCCATACGAGGAATGGCTTAAGCATCGTGCAACCATCAGTTTGCAGATTAAGAGCGCCGTAGACATGTTTGGAGGCGCCAAGAAACTTGAGGCTGAGAAAAAAGTGCGAGAGAGCGTGGCTAAGTTTGTTTCTGACTTGATTGAGAAAGTTAAGAAGCCTCCGCCAGAAGTTGTTGTTCCTCCAGCGGTTGTTCCCGCTGTTTTTCCGCCAGCGGTTGAGATTGTGTATGCGCCGAGGGAGAAGCCGTTGAGCGAGGAAGAGTTGAAGGCGCTTCATGAGGAAATTTTAGGCATGCCCTATGAGAAGGCTGTGGATGAATATTTGAAGGCGATTACTGAGGGTAGAACAGCCGACGTTGATGCTTGGAAGAAGAAATTTGCTGAATCGTCTGAACTTGTAAAAATGAAGAGGAAGATTGTTAAATAATGACAATTGAAAGAAAGGTCCTCGAATCACTTGCAGAGAACATGCTTCCCATAGAGAAGATGTTTGTTAAAACGAGCGGTTATCTCCCTGATAGAGTCGACCGTGCATTGGTGCTTCTTGGTGGAACTCTAGAGGATTATAAAGCGCTTGTTGAAATAGTGAAGAGGATGAAATAGTGGCTATCACTCTGCCGAAGGACATGCGGTTGCGTTTGATGAAGTATGCGGGCACGCCAGGTGTTACGTTATATTTGGATAAGCAGACTGGTGAACGAAGGATTCTTCCAACAGCGTTTTACCTAGCGTTGAAAGACCTTCGACCTGAACGCTACGAGCATATTGAGACTGCGCCTAGCCTAGCCGACATTATTAGGAAGTATGGGGCTAGTGACTGGACTAAGATGGTTGGAAGCGTTGAAGAATTAGAAAAAGAAAAAGGGGAAGGTTAGCCTAGTCTGGCCAAGTATGCCAAGTATTCTGGGCGTTCTCGTCTGCGGGCTCTGTATGCCTTTGCGAATGCTCTGCGGTGTTCTAGCCTTGTTGCAGGTGTCAACTTGCCTTCGATGGTGTCTCTAACCTTTCCAGCGATGGCGGGCATCATTTTGCCAGTCGCAGGGTTAAAGACTACTCCGTAGGTTCCAGCCGCCGCCTTAGCCGCCGTAATCAATGCCTTTGTGCGCCCGATTTGAGAGGGAGACAGCAGATCAGGACGACCCACCCAAGGTTGGGTTACCTGCATCGCTACGCCTTCCTTGGCGAACGGCGACATCAAAAGCCTTAATGGGCGAACTAGCACTATGCCTCTAGGCGTTACGAGTGCTTCTCTCAAGACAGCCATGCTTTACCACCTTACGATAGGCTTAAATTGTGTCAGCATATAAATTTTGGTTGCTAGAGTTAACTAGGTGAACTTGGTTGCCAGGCATAAAAGTTGATAAGAAAACCTTACTTGCAGTTAAGCGTGTAAGATCTCTCATTTCTCTTCAGTTTGATAAGGATTTTTCTTTGAATCAGGTTGTGCAGATGATGGCGTCTGATTTTTTGTCGAGATTGACTGCAAAAACGTCTGTGG
>Ga0315309_1001601_pt1 | contig 13455 bp, 9 predicted proteins | sample TDP4_MG_FD_203080 | JGI IMG/M metagenome (GOLD analysis project Ga0315309, IMG submission 203080) | Freshwater sediment microbial communities from Lake Towuti, South Sulawesi, Indonesia - TDP4 | ecosystem: Environmental > Aquatic > Freshwater > Lake > Sediment | place: Indonesia: South Sulawesi...
CCGTCCGTCGACGCCAATCGGATCAGTCAGTGGATTAACCCATGTTCCTGTAGCCACAACAACCGTGTCCGCATAGATCTCATCTTGAGCGGTTTTGACTCCGGTTACGCTCGCATCTTGCCAAATAAACGGTTCACCTGGAACACCAAGCTTGTTAACAGGATCCAAGATCAGTCCCTTAATCTCAACGTTGAACTTAGCCTTGACTTTCGACATCTTCAAGAACTCGTTCTTGTAGAATGTTACGAGTTTGCTTGGATCCAGGGTTCCGCACTTCGGTCCAAACAGCCCTGCATGAATATTCTCCAGTCCCATTATCTTGGCTTCTTCGTCCTCTGAGACCTTCATATTGAGTTCCGGAAACCTCTTCTCCAACTCCTTCGCATCGTGCAACTTGTACTGAATTCTGTTAGCTTCCATTTTCTCCATCCATTTCTTGTTAATGGGATTGTCAAGTTGTCTCTCCGTGAGAAGCCACAAGTAGCCCACCAACTGCAGATCCAAGTCAAACTTCAAGTCCTCTTGAATTTGAATATAGAAACTTATGGTTGTATCAGCTAGAATCTGATTAGTTCTCGACGAGAACATGTTCCTGAAAGCCGCGGCGCTCATGGCGGTGTTGGCTTGACCAGCGTCTGCCAACTTGTCGATCAAAAGAATTCGCTTATCGGGATTATTCTTTTGAAGGTGGTAGGCGGATGCTAAGCCAAAAACTCCTGCGCCAACAACTATGATATCGATCTTCTCACTCATAATTCGGTTCCGCCTCGCCTTCCCGCATTTTGCAGAATAAGGGTTTATCGTTCTTTGCCCGTATTTGACCTGCCATAACATATAAAGATTCTCTCACACTTTCCGTCAACTGATTACCAGAGCAACAACGAAAATCGTTATTACAGTGATTAACACAAAATGTCACGACGTATCATATTTGGGAGAACAAGTGATGGCCCTCGGAAAACTGATCTGACACTCAACAGTGGGAAGAGGATCGGACCAGTAGTGGGAGTCAATCTGTCTGTAATTGAACACACTTGTCCTCATATGTCGGCACGAACAAAGTGCGGCACTGAGGTGAACCGTGGCAATGGAGTTTCCCCCTCGTGCTGAGTGGATTCTGTATGCAGGTTGTTGGGCATCGTATCGAGTGCCTGAGTCAGCGTGGTGCACCGCAAAGATACTCGAGAAAATCGAATTAGACTTCACCGTTCTCGGGAAGGATGAGAGATGTTGCGGGATGCCTTTCGTCGAGACCGGAGAAGAGGAAAAAGCAGCAAAACTCGCCTTAACTAACTTGAAAGCAGCTAGGGAGAGAGGTTCGACGAAGATCTTGACCATTTGCCCGGGTTGCTACCACTCTCTTAAACTTGCCCTTCCAAAATTCATAACCGAGGAAATGGAAGTCCACCACGTATCTTCATTCCTACATGACAAGATCGCGAGGGGCGAAATAGAACTTGACAAACCGATGGAGGGCAAGATAACTTACCACGACCCATGTAAGCTCGCAAGGTACTACAACATCGTTGAAGAACCCAGATCGATCCTGAAGACCATCAAGGGTACTCAATTCGTTGAACTCCAGCACTCGGGACTAGATGCCAGGTGTTGTGGAAGAGTATACGAGAAAGAACTGGCTGAGTTGACACTCGCGATGAGCAGAGAACGGATGGAGGAAGCTGCTTCAGCCAAAGCTCAGACAATAGCAACTTCGTGCCCCATCTGCGCTCGGAACCTATTGATAGGTGCTCAGTCAGCCAAGAGAAATATCACCGTATATGATCTCCCGGTTTTGGTTGCCAAACTGGCCGGCTACATCTAGACCGAAGAAGGACTTCATGGATGTGAATGAACATTGTCGAAGTTACTCCCCTTCGAGGATGTCCAGAAAAGGTTCAACGAAGCACTGTCAAATAAGAATGACGTAATGAGCAGAAAGTACATCTGCGACAACGCCGCAGTTCTGAGACGACAGACAGCTAGGATGGACTTGAAGAGCGCACAGGAGAGGTTCCGCAAAATAAAAGAGTACTCGATCAGCAACTTGGAGAAGCTCGTTACGCAAGCCAAGACAAGCTTGGAGAAGAACGGCTGTAGGGTTTGCGTGTGCGAGAAAGCGTCAGAGGGAATCAAGATAGTCTCGGAACTGTCTCAAGGACAGGAATTTGTGCTAAAATCCAAATCAAATGATATCAAGGAGATGGGTCTAACTGAAGTCCTCGAGGCAAATGGCGTTAAGGTTATAGAGACCGATCTGGGTGATAGGGCTCTGCAATTATGTGGCGAGAAGCCATTTCACCCGCAAGGACCAGCCGTCCTCGTGCCAGCGGCAAAGGTGGCTGAAGCCTTCACGAAGAATCTTGGGAAACCAATAAAACCAGTACCTCCTGATATAGTTGAGGCTGCTCGCGTAGGCTTCAGAGACCTATTCTTCAAGGCTAAGGTTGGAATTACGGGGGCGAACGCTATTGCCGCCGAGGGCGCAGTAATCCTTGTTGAAAACGAGGGGAACATATCAAACATAACGAGGCTATGCAACCGCCATATTGTCGTCGCTGGAATTAACAAAGTGGTGCCGACCTTCGAGGACGCGTTCCATGTCGCTAGAACTAATGAGCACTTCCTAGGAATACTCGGGACGTACATGTCAGTAATAGCGGGCCCGAGTAGAACCCGGGACATACAGGGATTGGAGGTGCTTGGTGTCCACGGCGCTAGGGAGGTTCACGTCGTGCTTGTTGATGATTGGAGAACACGAGCTAAACGGGAAGGATTCGAGGAATGCCTGTACTGTGTTCACTGCTCATCCTGCTTCTACGATTGCCCAACGTTCAGAGCAGTTGGTTCTGACTACGGGTACAAGTACAAGAACTTTGGTGGAATCGGAACGATTCACACAGCATTCCAAAAGGGGTTAAAAGAAGCTGCCCGTGCGGGGCTATTCGCCTGCACTTTGTGCAGAGGTTGCATCGACAAGTGTCCGGGGAAAATAGACACTCCAGGAATGATCCAGAAACTACGCAAGAGAGCGATCGAGGAAGGTGTCAGACCGCTCATTTATGACACAACTTCTAGGAATATTGAAGGGACGGGAAACGTCTTTGGATTGCCGCGTGATGATAGGCTTGAATGGACAGAACTTGGTGAGCAGGCACTCTAGCTAACTGGCAACCATCCACAACTCTCTCGTGTTCCCCACTTCTCCTCTTGCAACTCTGTAACTCATCGACGTTCTCAACTTGCGGTTCGAACTCGAGCATTTCTCTCACTAAGATTTGGCAAGACTAGGACTGGAGAGGGACTCCTTTTATTCGGCCATACGGCTCCACAAGTCTTCCAACATCGCTCTTCGATATTAGTAGACACTTTCGGAGCCCCTTTTCGTATGCAAGTCTAGCACGAAGTTTACCGCGCCAGTACAACTGATTGAGCGTCGTATGGTGGATACCTAACATCTTGGCAACGTCGACTAGTTTTTTCCACCCTGCCCTCTTCAGCTTCTCTGCTTTCAGCTTATCCGTTAAGATTTTTTCCTTGAGTGTCTCAACGTCCCTTTCTGGAATGTAATACCATGAGCCATATTTCCTGTCTTTCGTGGGCTTCTTCCTAATATATCGAGCTGTTATTTGTCCCTGTCCAGAAGACATGTCGAGCCAACGACGAATGGTCTTTGCATTAACACCTATTATTCGCGCAACCTGACCTGTAGTTGAGTACGCCCTTCTTTCGCGGTATGCCTGCTGAACCTTCCCTAGCCATTGAGACACTTTCCACGAGTAGTTGCTGATGCCGGCATTAAGCATTGCAATCGCTCCACGCTTGAGTATACTCACGTCAACGACCCCATTAAATGAGCCGAGTCTATTGCTAACGTGATCGTGCTGACAAACCCGTATGCTTCCTGGAGCAAGGCTCTCAACAAATCCCTTCATGTATTCAGCGAGAAATGGATATTTGCTCTGTGAGAAGATCCATCTCCACTTTGATACCGTACCGAAATAGCTGCCGTTTCCATGTTGAACACAGACTGAGCAACATCCGTCGCCATCGAGCAGACCCGCGACAAATGGTATTCCAAATCTAGCATAACCTAGTCGATTCTTCCTTAGAAACTCACTCCATGCCGTCGTGTTTGCAAGAGTTCTCTTGTCGCTTGGAAGAAAGAAATGCAGAGACCTTGAATATACATCAACCGTCACCATCTTTTTCCGATTTGATCTACTAATCTTCGGTGTCAAATGAGCACGATTAAGTAGCTCGAATAGTCTATGTGCCAACCCCTCTTCTTCCTCGCTGAAACAGAATCTCGTGCCATGCGTGCTGGAATAGCCGTCAGCGAGAAACAATCCGCGAATATAGTTCCACTTCTCTGTGGTGAGGGCGGAAACATCAAAACTCCTGCACTCAGGTGACAACATCAGATCTCCATTTTCTCATTTGTGCTTTTACGCTTATATGCTCCCCTTCTGTAGAGGTATAGAGGCTCCGCTTGACTACAGTACCTTAGAATTTCACACTGACTACGGTTACAGGTACAAGACTTTGGTGGAATAGGCGTGATCCGCACAGCGTTTCAAAGGGGACTGAAGGAAGCAGCGCGGGCAGGGCTTTTCGCGTGTACACTGTGCAAAGGCTGTGTCGACAAGTGCCCAGGAAAAATCGATACGCCATGAATGATACTCAGGCTACGCCAAAGGGCTATTGAGGAAGGGATCAAACCGCCAGCCTACGATGCAACAACAAAGAACATAGAGCATACAGGAAACGTTTTCAGCCTATCGCCTGAAGAGCGGGCTAACTGGCTGGAAGAAGGAGAGCCGATGTCTTGAACAAGAGAGGCAACCGTGTCTTTTTTCACGGCGATCTTTCTCTTTCCACTCGTCCTTCGACTTCTCTTTCCACTTTTCTTTGCCTCACCAGTACTCTTGCTCTCTTCCTTTTTACTGAAGATCTTCCATGAGTGAGTTTGGATCAGAGCGCCTCCCATTATTGTTATAACAATACCGATTAGGCGCAGATATGACAATGGAAACTGGATACTGCCATCCACTGGCACAATTATCATTTCCCCAAAAATCAGTGTCGAGCCCAAGACCGGGATGGCTACTCCAAGTGATGTTGAAATAGGGTACGCTAGTGAGGCTCTTCCCCGGCTCATAGCTGATTGAAAAGAAAAGAATCCCAACAATATGATCGCATATCCAACAATGAAGGGAACATTCAACAAGAACGCTACCCAGCTGTCAATTGAGAAGAGGTTAAATTCTCTTTGACCGCCTTGTGCCCCGTAGGTCGCCAAGTACTGGAAGAGCGATGACACAGAGTAGAAGATCCCTGCAGCGGTAGCTGAGGTGGCTTCCCAAGTTGGCGCATTCGATTCTTTACTTCTGATGCTGTTTGCTATCATCAATGAGAAGGCCAGTGCCAAGGCGATTCCGTTGAAGACGATGAAAGCGCTGTAGTCAACAAATCCTTGCTTGGTTACTTGAGACTCTAGCGACACGGACAGCGTACCGACCGTAACTAAGACAATACCCACCTTTTCTATGAAGTTGAGTTTCTCGCCCAATAGACGGACGCCGAGTACGGTTGCAACTACTATGCTAAAACTGCTTACAGTCTTGACGACGTTGAAGTCGCCAATGTAGAACGCTTGTACAGCAAGAGCCCAACCTATCTGAGCAATTATCCAGCCAGCAATCCAAAGCTTACAGAGGATCATGCTAAGAAGGACCTTTATCGGGTTCCTCACAATTTTCCCCGGTGTTATTTCAGGCACCTGTGAAAGTCCTTTTCTCTCCATTGCCACGCCGATTCCGCCGAGGATCGCTGCTAGAATTGACAGGTAGAGGAAAATGTCAGTCATGGAACGAGACCTCAACTAGTATTATTGTCGGATCCTCTGACTTGAAATCTTATGATCTTGTCGAATATAAAGAGATTATTGAACCGGAGAACTTCTACACTTCGCTTTAGGTTACCTCTCTGGTTCACCTACGAGCTTTAAATGTGTGAGCAGACAATTCATAACAAGGAAATCTTATATGACGGGCTAGGAATATTAGGACACTCGTAAGCGAGAGGTGATGTTGGATGCCTCCAGAGATCGACAGGGACGAATGTATCGGCTGCCAAGCATGTGTTCAAGCTTGTCCGAACAGCGCTCTCGAAATGGATGACGAGGAGAAGTCCGTCTTAGCACACCCTGAGAAGTGCACGGACGTCTGGGCTTGTGTTGACGTGTGCCCAACGGGCGCTTGTCGTAAGCCTGGGAAGAACTAGGCTGCGAAATATGCAAAGAGAGAGGAAGAGAAGCATAGGAAGAAGCAGGGTTGTCACAATTGCTTCATGTGTGTTCCCCAAAATCTTTTTCTCGGAGTCTGAGTGATGTAAGTGTTACCTACATAACATTAAGCTGTAGAAGAAAGAAACCTATGCAAATGAAGCGCTATACGATTGAAGGTGGCAAAGGAATATATTTGTAGAATGCGCGTGGACAAAAACGGTGTGATAATTCCGCGGATGGGAGCGACTTGGGTAAGGTTGCTAAGATACCTGTGATAGACCTAGAAACTTGCATTGGAGCCGGCGAATGTATCAAAAACTGCTCCAAGAAAGCGCTGAAGCTGGTTGACGGAAGAGCTGTTCTCATAAATCCAAAACTATGCGTCGATTGTAGAGCTACAGCTTGTGAATTCTCATGCCCTACTGGTGCAATCACGATCAAATACCAAGAGGTCTAGGAAAAGAGGGATGGACTCCAAATCAAGAAATCCCATAAGCATTCTGTTTCAGGTGTAACTGCCTAGAATAGGTCGAGAACACGGTGGCACAAAGTTGATCTGGCAGCCGAGAATTCTTTCTCCTTCTATTCTTGGGGTCACACTCGCTTCAAGAAGTCGATTGTCTCTTCCCCTGCTTTGCTTTTCTCTGAGACACCTTTCCTAGGTGCTAGTTCTTCTCTCATTTTGGTTTTCCGGAGTCTCTCGAGAAACAGTTTCAAAGAGGATAGAACAGCCCTGTGTACCTCTTCACGTAACTCAGAGGTCAGATCCATGCCTCTCAGGTTGACTACGTCCTGTGAGTGTCTGTCCAAGAAAACCTTGGCGACAGCCTGCATGATCTCTTCTGCAGCTGAAATCGGGAAACTCTCATCAGCGATAATACACACTATAACTTGAGGTTGCTCCATGACCTGCAGGGCAGCGATCCTTAACGGAGGAATACTAACCGTTTTCAGGACAGCTTCTTTGGAGACTTCTCTCGCGAAGGACGCTATTGCGCTGAGGAAACCTGTAACCAAGTTCGGCTCTACAGAATCTCCCCAGTACTTCACATGGAACACGGATGTCCCGTCAACGGTTATGTAAACGTTACTTATTAATCCATGCTCCCCCATTTCCACGTCTTCTGTCAAAACAAGTCACCGTCCAGCTCCGACTAGATTCAGCCAAGCGATTACATGCAGAGATATTATCAGCAGGCTCAAATTCTGGACAGCAATCCTTTCAGAGGTTTTCAGGGTGGCTGTCTGGTACATTCTTCCAGATAATAGGAAAGTGGAAGTTGTATTAAAGGCTTTTTTAACGAAACCGATTGATCGCTTCAAGACTATGCGACTATCACAGATGTTAACTTCCTGATCCTGCTTGAAGAATCATGAATCGTAGGGCTAGACGTGGAATATTGGAGTTCCTTCTACATCTGTGGAAGATTTAGGAAGCCACATGTACACCTATCCGCATCGCAGGACACTGGAGTCCAATGATGCACATTTGATATGGTTGTCTCCCCGGTAAGCGTTAACTTAATATTCGGGGTGGAATCACGGTTACAAATGCAACTGGCCTCATGCATGGAGACTGACAAAAAGGTAATGCCTAACGACACCGGGATATATTGCCACTTACTTTGGTGAGTGAGAATCGGATGCCCCGCAAGATGCCAGAGAACACCAGTACGCAAGAAGATAGTTCAGAAAAGAAGACGCCAAGATGGCATCTTATGCGATCCGAAGAGATCCTCAAAAGTCTAAAGACGTCCACCAAGGGGCTACGAGAGGAGGAGGCCAAAGCCCGCCTAGAGAAATTTGGTCCTAATGAAATCGTCTACAAAAAGAAGTTCTCATCCTTGAAACTCCTACTCAAGCAGTTTACCAGTTTCCTAGTTATCATCCTAATATTCGCGGTCGTTGTCTCGGCTTTAGTTGATCTAGCCAAGAATGAATTCCCATTGGACTCGATTGTGATACTAGCCATAGTTATACTCAGCGCTCTCCTCGGATTCACTCAGGAGTATCGTGCAGAGCAATCAATGGAAGCACTGAAAAGGATGGCTGCGCCGAGAGCAAAGCTTCTTCGGAATGGCGTTGAGACTCCGGTCGAATCGAGAGAAGTAGTTCCAGGCGACATATTGATCCTGGAGGTGGGGGACAAAGTCCCCGCTGATGGAAGAATATTCGAGGGTGCGAACCTTAAGATAGATGAAGCGGTCCTGACTGGTGAATCCACGCCGGTGGAGAAGGCTTCCGAGCCTCTTAGAGAAGATTCTCCGATAAATGAATGGAAAAATACGGTCTTCTCATCTACTGTAGTGACATATGGAAGGGCAAAGGCGATCGTAGTAGGCACGGGAATGAATACCCAGTTTGGGAAAATAGCAAGGATGATGGAGGAAGCCGAAAAGGGGAAGACTCCTCTTGAGCAGAGGCTTGAAACAGTCGGCAAATGGTTAGGTATTGCGTTCCTTTTCGTAGTCACTGTTGTGGCTGTGCTTGGGCTTATCCGGGGAGAATTAGACCCGCTCAGCATGTTTGTGTGGTCAGTAAGTCTAGCTGTTGCGGCGATCCCTGAGGCACTTACCGCAGTAGTCACGGGATCACTCGCCATCGGGATGCGTCGCATGGCTAGGCGAAACGCAATAATCAGAAAGCTTCCGGCGGTCGAAACGCTTGGATGCGCAACAGTGATCTGCTCGGACAAAACTGGCACGTTAACAAAGAACGAGATGACGATTCGGAGAATTTTCACTGCAAAAGGGTTCACGGATGTTTCAGGGGTTGGGATAGAGCCTAAAGGTGAATTCTTTTTCGAGGGTAAGAAGATCGATCCAAGTCGAGACAAAGACTTGATGAAACTCCTTACCGTGGGAACATTCTGCAATGACTCGCAACTTGTTTACGAAAACAAGTCCTGGCGTGCCACAGGCGACCTCACCGAAGCAGCCATAGTCGTCGCTGCAACTAAGGCAGGAATTAACAAGGAGGAGTTGGACACAACATGCCCGAGGGTGGGTGAGATTCCATTTGAGTCTGAGAGAAAACGGATGACAACTATTCATCCCCAAAAGGAAGGCCGCTTCCTCGTATGCGTGAAAGGGGCACCAGAAATACTCCTGGATCTCTCGACACGGTACCTAAATGAAGGCAAGGAAGAGAAACTCACAAGTGAGTATAAGGAATCATTCCAAAGGGCAAACGAGGCAATGGCCTCAAAAGCCTTGCGCGTTCTGGGTATAGCTTACTCAACCCTCAAAGAGTTGCAGAAGGACAAAATAACTTCTGAGAATGTTGAGAGGGATCTAGTATTCACCGGGCTCGTAGGGATGATAGACCCACCGAGGCCCGAAGCCAAAGAAGCCATCGAAAAATGTAAGACCGCAGGAATAAAGGTCGTCATGATCACTGGAGACCATAAGCTTACAGCCGTAGCCGTCGCAAAGGAACTTGAGTTGCTTCACCAAACCCACAGCGCGGCTGATGAAAAGAATCCTGCGGAGACTCCATCTGAGGAAGGAAGAGATGTCTCAGTGCTAACCGGCGCGGAACTCGATAAGATGAGCGACAAACAGTTGTTCAAGATAGCGAATGACGTGTTGGTTTATGCCAGAGTCTCACCAGAACATAAGCTCAGAATAGTTAAAGCTCTGAAGGCGCATGGGCACGTCGTGGCGATGACAGGGGACGGGGTTAATGACGCGCCAGCGCTGAAAAACTCAAACATCGGTGTCGCCATGGGGATCACGGGAACGGACGTGACTAAGGAAGCCTCTGACATGGTTCTGTCGGATGACAACTTCGCTACAATAGTCTCAGCAGTCGAGGAAGGCAGAGGAATTTATGATAACATCAAGAAATACCTGATATACTTGCTTTCAAGTAACGTTGGAGAGGTTCTTACACTCTTCATAGCTAGCCTCTTGGGATTCCCACTCCCGCTTATTGCGCTGCAGATTCTATGGGTGAACCTCGTGACCGACGGGTTCCCAGCACTTGCTCTCTCAATAGATCCACCTGACATAGATGTCATGAGTAGAGCTCCAAGAGACCCGAAAGAGAGTATTTTCACGCACAGGATAAAAGCTATGATATTTGGGATTGCCGCCACCATGCCGATATCGATTCTCCCAGTCTTCTACTTCTACAATCCAGCTCTACTTGATAGCGTTGGGTCCCCTAGTCCACAGTACATGCAGGCAATGACAATGGCATTCACAATAATGGTCATGTTTGAAATGTTCAACGTGTATACCTGTAGGTCCGAGAAATACACTCTCCGCAAGATCGGTTTCTTCAAGAACAAGTACCTGAATTTGGCGGTTATTTCTTCCATACTCCTCCAATTAGCTGTGTTGTACACCCCCGTCTTCGAAATACTCTTCCAAACTCATGCTCCAGCAATCTCAGACTGGTTTGTTATCATAATGGCGGGTTGCCTTCCACTGGTAGCCGGAGAAATTGGAAAAGCGATATTCCCACCGAAGAAAAAGCAAGTATAACACTTTCAGAAAAGAAAAGTTCACCCACCTATGCCACCGACACAGACTGCAAGAAGAACTAGTCCATTTATGTCCTTACTCATGGATATGAAACTTTACTGATGGCTCCATCTCAAAGAGTTTTCTCAAAGACTCTGATGCTTCCTTCATCTCCATGCTATCTGTGGGGAACTTCCTCAGGAAATTGTAGAGCTCAACGTGGATCTTCTGACAAGAACGGTAGACTGATGAGATTCGAAGATAACCAGAGGACTCTCTGTCCCCAAGGCTTTCCCGTTTTCTGAGGATTCCATCAATCCTTTCAGTAAAGTCTTCGATCCTGTCTTCACTCACGCATTCATAGCCCATCTGATGCAACAGGCCAATGGCAAGGTCGAACACCTTTTCGGGTGTAGGCGGTTCCGTTGTCGAGTCTCGTATCTCCACATTCCCCTCAAGCATATCCTGATCTTTGTTTGAAACCGATGATTTGTTCATGTTTTGGCCGGTGGCAATTATGTCTCTCATAATTACTACCATGATCACATTTCACAACAGGCTCAATCAAATTTAAGTCGAGAACGATATTCAAGAACTGCATTGTTTCTGGAAAAACTCTCAGTTTCCACACCCTTTCCGGAGCCACAAATTTGCTACTCGAGGTCTCTGAAAGTTCTCGGTTCTATCTCTACTCTTTGCGCTACAACCTTCTTGCGGCGCAGTTGTTGGGTTTCCTTCTGCGCTTCTGCTAGACCGAGTCTATGTGCCTCCTCAAAGCAATAGAGCGCTTTTGCTTCTTCGCGCTTTCCCAAGTAAACCATTCCAATGTTATACCATGCATTGGCGTTCCCAAGTGTGATTGAGAGAACCGCTTCATAGCATATTATCTCTTTGTCATGTTGCTGTTGTCTCCCGTACTCGGCTCCCAGGTTCATCCAGGCCAAGGTGTAGTCTGGTTTAATCTGGAGCGCTTTCCTGTAGCACTCAATCTCCTTGTCGTGCAACTCATCCATTCCATACGCTACCCCTAAATTGTACCACGCCTCAGGGAAGTTCTCATTGATGCTTAACGCCTTTTCGTAATACTGCCTCGCCTCCCCATTCTTTCCGCCTTCACCATAGGCGCCCCCCAAGGCAAACCAAGTGAGTTCGTTACTTGGGTCGACCTCAGTCGCTTTCCTGTAGCACTCGATCTCCCTCTCCACGTTTCCCGTTAACCTGTTTGTGTCACCTAGCTCGAGCCAACTCATGGAATTACTAGGATTGATTTCAAGTACTTTTCTGAAGTACTTCGCGGCGTCGTCAAGTTTTCCTTTTTCCTTGGAGGCTTCCGCTAAATAGAACCACGTGTCAGGGTTTGAGGGCTCTAATTCAGTGGCTTTCTTAAACAACTTAATGGCTTTCCCGAAATCCTCCCTATCCAGACAAAGAAAACCCTCCCTCATTACCTCCTCAAAAAGCATCGGCATCACATCTCCGCGGCAATAACCCTATACCCGTCTATAGACTGGCTGTGTACTATATCTAGCTTTCCACCGCCAAAATCGGAGCTGGCGAAACATTTAATTCAAGCTTAGCAATAATCAAAAACACGCTGACAAATCAGGAAGCCGGGTCGTTCACATGTGTGAGAATGTCGTCGCTTATGTGCATTAAGGTTGCCCATTTCGAGAAGAAGGAGGTTTGATTTCTTTTGGTGCGTGAAACTGGCGTTTCATATTACGGTTGTACACAAGCTGACCATGCAAGAGAGGATTTCAAAGAGATGGTTGATCACAACTGCAACGCTGTTCAGCTGGCCGTAAGCGAATTTGACTGCGAACACTGGTGGCCTTCCGTCAAGGAGATCACCCGAATAGCGAAGAATGAGTTTGGATTGACAGTTCACGTCAGCTTGTGGGGTTTCGGAAAAGTCTTCGGCGGTGAACCCATTTCAGCTTTCCTTCAGGACCATGAGAATTGCCGCCAAGTTATGGCAGAAAGCGGGAGATCATGTGCTGCAGCATGTATCAACACAGGCTTCAGAGATTACTACTTGTCGTGGGTTAAAGCATTTGCCAGGGATCTTGCTTGGGACTACCTATTCCAAGATGAGCCTCACTACGCTGTGCCCTCCTCAAAGGAATGGACGTGTCGCTGTTCAGCGTGTCAGCAACTTTTCAAGGAGAAATTTGGTCATAGAATGCCAAAGGAGCTGACCAGTGAGGTTCGTGGATTTAGGGAAGATTCCCTGGTTGCACTCCTACTCGAAGCCGCGCGATTAGTCAAGTCCATGGACCCGAGCAGGAAGGTGATAACCTGCTTGCTCCCTGGCGGAGGAGAACAATCGGGAATAGGTGACTGGTCAAAGATCGCTTCAGCAAAGGATATCGATGTCCTAAGCACGGATCCATATCCTTATGTCTTTGGCAAGCCCGCGATGCGCCCCTATGTGACAGAGGTGACAAAGAAGGCTCTGAAGCTTTCCAGAGACCACGGTAAGAGGACACAGATATGGGTTGAACTCTTTGCTGTCCCTGCAAGCAAGACAGAAGAAGTCAAGGAAACGATCAAGTTAATAGATGAGCTCGAAGTGGAAGGAAAGAAGGTTGACAGTATATTCTGTTGGTCCTACAGGGCAACAAAGGGGACAACAATAAGTTGCACCAAACCAGATTTAGCTTGGAAACTCGTTGGAGAGGCTTTCGGAGAAGTTCTCGA
>Ga0315309_1001602_pt1 | contig 13453 bp, 13 predicted proteins | sample TDP4_MG_FD_203080 | JGI IMG/M metagenome (GOLD analysis project Ga0315309, IMG submission 203080) | Freshwater sediment microbial communities from Lake Towuti, South Sulawesi, Indonesia - TDP4 | ecosystem: Environmental > Aquatic > Freshwater > Lake > Sediment | place: Indonesia: South Sulawesi...
CCCCCTCCTTTTTCCAGTCGAACAAGGCACCCCCTAGAACCTGAATCGTGTTCCAATCCAACAAACTCTGTTTTGTGAGAGGGAAGGAATGGAAACCGTAGGTTCCCATATGGCGGGCCCGGCGGTATTTGAGCCCAAATAGGTGCAAATACCCAGCAAGAAGGGTATCCCGCGCTGACTCTTCTCAATCTATGTCGGCTGTTCGGCATCGGCCGGTATAGCCCCATAAAACATTCTGCGCATCGCTTCTTGTCACTTGAAAAGGGTCGGCCGAGTGAAAACCGACGACGGAGGGGATCGAGTTGGACTCTGACGCTACGTCATCTGGGTGGAGGATAGAGGAGCGGCGGGCGCTCTTCGTGTTGGGATTGATTGCTGCTTTGGCAACGATCAGGTTTGGCGCTGGGGCTTCTTGGCAGGTGTCGGTCGGAACTCAGAAGTTCGATGTAGTTCCGATAATCGATGTGATGCTGGGGTATTGGGTGCTGTATGAACTCTTCATGGTCTTGGGACTCTCGGTCTGGAAGGACCTGCAGAGACACATTATCGAATTCGCCCAATTCTCCTTTTTTCTCAACTCATTTTCATAGTCATAATTGGATCAGCGGTATTCGTCTTCAGTTATCCTCCATTCTCGTTCTATGTGGCTGGGCTTCTGCTAGCGTGGCTTATCGGACAATCTGCTGGTAGCATTCGAAAAGTCCTGAGGACAATGCGAGGCCCAAGGAAGGCCGGATTTCGCATCACCGCGGAGTCTCTTGCGAAGCTAGGTGCGTGGGGCAGTGGGCTCATACTGTTGCTCGGCTTAAGTCCGCCAAAGATTATATTGGCCGTAGGCCATCTCAGATGCGTGTGAACTATCTCGAAAGCAACCCATCCACGAAAGACCCTTTCACCCCACTCTCCCGGGAAGTTAAGGTAACGGCTATACCTATCGTATCTGTCTAGAATAGCCCTTAAGGTGCCTATGAGTTCCGGCATCCTTCTCCGAAGACTCTTCATACGACTCATCACTGAATTTGTTGCTGCTAACGTAAAAGTGTATGATGTTTGGTCTAGACCAAACTTGCAAAGTAGCAACCAAACGTTGCTCTAACTCTTGCTTAACTCTCACAGAGTACAACGGGCCAGTTGTGGCTGTTCTACTTGGATGAGGTCCTGAGGGTTCTCATCGCTTGAAGAATAGCTAGCGTGACATCCGTGGCCTTGTATGTGTTGGCTGCTTCTTCTAGGAGCCAGTTCCGTATGAAGTAGTCTCGGGTTTCGGATCCGAAGTTCTGGGTGAACTCCTTCTTTTCTATGCCTGAGGTTCCTGCAGCGACGATCGCGTCTACTGCTTCTTCGTATTTCTTTAGTTCATATTTCCAGTCGATGGGGATCGCGGGGAGATGTATCTCCTGATCGAAGCTTTCATGAATGTAGTAGACAGGTGCTCTAGCTATGAAACCCAAAACTGATGCTAGCGCTACCTCCGGCTTGTATCCGCCCGTGGCGCAGACACGGACATTCTTGTGTTGAACCAAGAGTTTCGACAATTCGAGGAGAAGCCGCGCGAGGCCCCTGTGGAAGCTTTCTGCTCTGTGTAGGCCAGTGATTTCAATTGAGTCTGCGACTTGGATGTTCGCGCCAAGAAAATCGATCGGCCAAAGGCTTGGGATCACCCTGTAGGACACTGCTGTTGTCTCAAGTGCCTACGAACGGCACAACTCATAGGCAATTTGGCCATGCGTCTTTCTCGGCTCATACAGAGCGGCCAAATCCGTAACACCCTCGTTTTTCGTCAGGTAAGAAGGATTAGCTAACACGGCGAAGTTTCTGGAAAGCCTCAAGCTTCTAGGCGTAAGGATAGGGCATCGTGAAGCTTTCAAGGAATGGATCGAGAACCATCCAATGAAGCGATGGTTGAAAGAGCGGATCCGAGCCATTAGAGCGACAGGAACCAAGAACGTCATCATAGCTGACTGGGAGAAGAGACCGTATCTCTCGCCCAGATCTCAAAGGGACCGTGCCCGTAGGTCAGTCCTTGAGAGCGAAGGCGACATGGATCTGCCCAAAAGAAGCAAGATACAAACCATACCTTGCGATGATTCCAAGCATGCCTTTCGAGGCTCGTAAATCATAAATGTCTGGTGTGAAGCATGCGATTAAGGAATTAAGGTGAAACAGATGCTGAAACTGAGTAAGCGTGAGGAGGAACGTGCTTTAGAGATCCATCAGAAATCGATTGTGATTGATTCCCTAGCTCCTCGAGGAGGGCCCCTCATCTACTCTCCTGAGATAATACAACATCTGAAGGAGGGATTGCAAATCGGAAAGTCTTCGTGGGCTCTCAGAAAAGAAGCCCTAGAGATAACGGTGAGATATCTCGATGAGGATCCCAAGTTTCGAGACGAATACCTTGGGTTAATACGTACATCCGGTGTTACAGCTGCCAGTGAAACTATTACAGCGCTGGGGGAAATCCCACATCGATTTGAGAATGCAATCAAGGGACTCTCGCTAACAACGCAGAAGTTAGACGTTCTCTCTGATTACATGATTAAGACTACTCGAGCGGAGGATATCAAGAAGGCGAAATCTGAGAACAAGTATGCAGTTTTGATGAATCTTCAGAACGCTTCGGTGATAGGAGACGACGTGAACAACATAGATCTGTTCTACAGGTTCGGCGTTAGGGTTCTACAATTAACGTACAACCTCAGGAATCTTGTGGGAACGGGGTGCACAGAGCGGAACGACAGTGGCGTTAGCGAATTTGGCGTAAAAGTCATCGAGAGGATGAATCAACTTCATATGCTCATAGATCTTTCACATTGTGGACATCAGACTTCCATAGATGCTATTGACCTATCAAAGGATCCGGTCGCTTTCACTCATACAGGATGCAGGTCAGTCTTTGATCATCCCAGAAGCAAAACAGACGATCAATTGAAAGCAATCGCGGAGAAAGGCGGTTACGTGGGCATATATGTTCTCTCCTTCTTCTTGAGGCGCCCACCTGAAAGAGCCACTGTTGAAGATGTCATGGATCAGATAGATCATGCGGTCAGACTGATAGGCGCAGACCACGTAGGCATCGGAACGGATTACGAACAACCATATCCCAAGACCATAGAGCAGATGATGGTCGAAAGGTCAAGAATAGAGTCATTGAAAGTCGGGTTTAGGCCCGAGCATCACATCGATCCAACACTACACACAGATGGTCTTGAAGACTGGAGCATGTGGCCTAACATAACCCGCGGCCTGGTTTCGAGAGGATACTCGGATCAGGAGATCTCGAATATAATCGGGGGCAACTTTCTAAGAATCTTGGAGAAGGTCGTTAGGTGACCTGTCTGTTTCTGACCGAAAAGTGGGGAGGGACCGGCCTTCAGGCGGGCTTCGGCCTAGTCCTCTTGCGGTAGAAGAAAATCGCGACCGTGACTATGCCAATGACGGCTACAGCCCCCAAGGCGTACTCAAGGATAGGAGGCGGAGCCTTGGCGAGCGTGACTGCTTCGGTTGCGAGCTTGTAGGCTTCGACATACTTGCCAGCGTCCAAGGCCTTCCGTGCCTCCTCCAACCTTTTGAGGGCATCTGAGACTTCGTACCCTTTGTTCTTCAGTTCTGCAATCTCTTTCTCAGCGTTGACTATCGTGGCCTTTGCCTCGCGTGGAGAAACATCGGTGCCTTTGATCCACCACACAGTATTGAACTGACTCATGTACCCGAACGGCAGTACCGGGATTCCGGCGAAGTCTGTTGAGTATACATGGGTGTCGTGGTCCTCCCAGATGGGAAGCTGGGGCAGATCCTTCATCATGATCTCTTGGATCTCGTAATAGTACTGTCGTCGTTTCTCGTAGTTGGCTTCTCTTTTTCCCAGCTCGAGCAGCTCGTCGACCCTCGGATTGCTGTAACTCACGAAGTTTCTCGTCCCTGTGGTATGATAACGGCTATAGATGCCGACATCCGGTTCCGGCCCTGTAGTCAAGCTCCATGTTACAAGTTCATAGTCTCTTTTGATCATAGCCTTCCCCCAACCAATTTTCTCATTGAGAGTTGCGACTTCCGTCGGCCTGATCTTGAGGTCTATCCCGATCTTCGCCCAAGTCTGCTTCATGAACATGGTTGCATCTTCTCTCTCTGTATCACCACGACGGTTCATTACTTCAACCGAGAATCGCATTCCATCAGGGCCCCTCTTATATCCCGCTTCATCAAGCAGCTTGTTCGCCCTCTCAAAATCTGGTTTGAAAGGATACATATCACGTATTTTGGGATGGTAGTATGGCTTGACACTTGAAGCGATCGAGCTCGTTCCAATTTCAGCTGCACCGTATAGAATGTTGTCAACAATTTCCTGTCTGTCAATAGCCAAGAACATGGCCTGTCTAACCCTCACATCCTTAATGGGCGAGGAGGGATGCTGAGTATTGATCCCAACTACCATTATACTACCACCGGGGCCGGACCCAGTATACACACTTAGCCCCTTGACCTTCCTGAGTCTCGCCAACTCGCTCTTCGGGGTCCATAGATATATGTACTGGGCCTCACCCGCCTCAAGCGCCATGACCGCCGCAGCATGCTCCGGAATTATCCTATAGATCAGCTTGTCCACATACGGGCCGCCACGATTGTATTCCCAGTTCGCCTCTAGCATAATGTGGCTGCCCTTCTTCCATTCAACGAATCGGAATGGCCCAGTGCCTACTGGTTTCAGGTTATACGGATTCGTCTTAATGTCGGTCCCATTGTAGATGTGCTCAGCAACTATTAGAGTTCCCCAATACAATCCAACAAGCCCGTCTAGAAAGCCACCTATCTGCTCCTTGAGCGTAATCGTAACGGTCAACTTATCTGGGGTCGCTATGTCCCTGATGGGGGCCAAGATTGGCGCAGCTATTAGTTTCTCTTTGCGAATGGTATCAAACGTGTACTTCACATCTTTAGAGGTGAATTCTTTTCCGTCATGCCATTTGACACCAGCTTTCAGCTTGAAGGTGTAGGTTAATCCATCTTCTGAGACCTTCCATGACTCCGCCAAGTTTCCGACAAGCTTCAGGTCCTTGTCATATTTGACTAGGGAATCATAGATGTTATTGACAAGTCTTGTAGAATAGCCGTCCCCTACGAGCATTGGATTCAGATTTACCGGGTCAGCCAAATCAATTACCGTGAGTGTCCCACCGAATTTCGGTTGCTCCGCTGACACTGGCACTGACAATAGAAGAGATAGAAGGAGCGTTAGTCCCGCCAAGCGGATAAGTAGTCGCTCCAACAATTTCCGCCGACAAGGCATATATGCTCAGTTCTGATAAACCTTTTGGGGACTCATGTCGCTGGGGAGATACGTTCTCTCAAGAACGGCTCAAACCATACCAGTTGTTTTTGGCGTCATTCTCCTCAATTTCACGATAATTCGCCTAGCTCCCGGTGATCCTGCTCTTCTCTTAGGTGGAGAGGTTGTGGCGACTACACCTGAGTTTCGTGAGGCGTTGCTGCGTGAGCTGGGTCTCGATAGGCCTCTCTGGGAGCAATTGCTCAGATACATCGTTAATGTTCTCAGATTTGATTTGGGCTACTCATATGCGTACAGGAGTCCTGTCGCCACGGTCATACTGGAGAGAATTCCAGCAACACTCTTGTTGATGGGAAGTAGCTTAATATTCGCCGCTGTTCTCGGAATAGTCTTGGGTCTAAATGCTGGCAAGAGGCCGTACTCCCCATTCGACAATATTCTTACAGTTTTCTCGTTGACAGGATACTCTATGCCGAATTTCTGGCTTGGACTCATGCTACTTCTAGTGTTCGGACTAATCCTTGGCTGGCTTCCAATCGCAGGCATGTACACAATCGGGGGTGGCCTTGAGGGTGTGGAATACATGTTGGATGTCCTAAAGCATCTGATTCTGCCCGCCATAGTCCTTGGAACCAGTCAGTTAGCTCTGTATGCAAGGTTGACCAGAACAAGCATGATCGAAGTCATGATGCAGGACTATATCACGACGGCTCGGGCAAAAGGGTGTCATGAGCGCCACATCATATATGATCACGCTCTGAAGAACGCTATGCTTGCGCCGATAACAGCCATTGGGGTGAACTTGGGCTTTGTGCTCTCAGGGGCAGTGCTTACAGAGACTGTTTTTGCTTGGCCCGGTATCGGCCGCCTAGCGTACGATGCAATCTTTATTCGCGACTATCCCGTATTGATGGGGATTTTCATAATGGCTACATTTCTCGTTGTACTTGCGAGTATCACAACGGATATCATCTATGCTTTCCTTGATCCTCGGATTCGATACCGCTAGTCTGAGACGGTGGATATGTCAGGGGCCTTCTGGACTGCACATACAAATCAAATGAAGGAATTCTGGAGAAGATACCGAAAGAACAGAGCGGCCGTAGTGGGACTCAGTATCATTATCTTTCTTGGCGTAATCGCCCTCATGGCTCCTTACGTCACGCCTTATGATCCATGGGAGATCAACTTCGAAGACAAACTTGTTGCGCCATCCTCAAAGTATCCGCTTGGCACCGACCACTTTGGTAGGAACGTGCTTACGCGAATTATCTACGGCGCTAGACTATCCCTGACTATTGGGTTCGTCGCAGCGAGCATAGCCGCCACTGTTGGGACGCTTCTTGGTTCGTTTTCAGGCTACTTCGGCGGCAAGATTGATCATATTCTAATGAGGTTTACCGAAATGTTCATGGTAATCCCGACATTCTTCTTGAATCTGCTCGTTATTGCCGTTTTCGGCGGGAGCATCTGGAATGTGATGGCTGTTATCGGAATGACTACCTGGCCTACGCCAGCGAGGCTGATTAGATCACAATTTTTGTCGCTCAAGGAAAGAGAGTTCGTGGAAGCTGCGCGACTGACAGGCGCCAGCGATAGGAAAATCATCTTTCGACACATCTTGCCGAATGCCGTCGGCCCCGTCATAGTGAGTGCATCGTTGCAGGTCGCTGGCGCGATACTGACTGAGGCAGGGCTAAGCTTCTTGGGGCTTGGCGACATTCACCAAGTGACCTGGGGGCAGATGCTGTACAGGGCATTAGCCTACATAAGAAACGCTTGGTGGATCGCTACGTTTCCTGGAATCGCGATATTTGTAACAGTCCTGTCATTCAACCTCGTCGGAGACGGGTTGAATGATGTCCTAAACCCTAGGCTGAAGGAGAGGTAACATTTTGGACAAGTTGCTTGCCGTTTCCGGACTGAGAATGCATTTGTTCACTTCTCTTGGCACGGTGAAGGCTGTGGACGGTGTTTCTCTTGAGGTGCGGAAAGGGGAGACCGTAGGATTGGTGGGCGAGTCTGGTTGCGGAAAGACCATGACAGCGTACTGTATAATGAGGCTCGTTCCGTCGCCTCCAGGCCGGATTCTGGAGGGAAGAATAATCTTCAACGGCAGAGACCTCTTGGAAATGAAAGAACCGGAAATTCAAGCAGTTAGAGGGGGCAGTATAGCGATGAGCTTCCAAGATCCGACGACCTATCTGAATCCCGTAAAGAAAGTGGGTGATCAGATATCTGAGGCCTTGGCCCTGCATCAAAGGCTTTCCAGAGTCGAAGCGTGGGAGCGAACTGTTGAGGTCATGGACCTTGTGGAAATACCCTCAGCATCCTCACGAGCACACGATTATCCGCATCAATTCAGCGGTGGAATGAAACAACGAGTAATGATCGCTATGGCAATCTCATGCAGGCCAAAACTGCTCATCTTGGATGAACCTACAACTGGATTGGATGTTCTCATACAAGACCAGATTCTTCGGTTAATCGAAGATCTGAAGAAGACCCTTCAAACATCTGTCCTATTGATTACGCATGACTTGGGTATCGTAGCCGGACTCTGTGACAGAGTTGCAGTAATGTATGCTGGCAAGATTGTAGAATACGCGCAGAAAAGACCCTTGTTCAAGGAACCTCTCCATCCCTACACGAAGGGCCTGCTTGAATCGATTCCCCGCTTAGGCACGAGGCAAAAAAAGCTGAAATCGATTCGAGGCACTGTTCCTGATTTGATCCGCCCTCCTTTAGGCTGCAGGTTTCATCCGCGGTGCCCAAGAGCTAGCGCAGAGTGCAGTAGGGATGCGCCTGAGTTAGCGCCCCTAAAGAGGGAAAGATGGGTCGCTTGCCACCATCCCGTGGAGTAGGAGGAAGCGGTAGTGACTGAGGATCTTGTCGTAGTTGAAGACCTAAAGAAGCATTTCCCTGTCGAAAGAGGTATTCTCGCTAGCGTATTTTCCAGAGACGGTGATTTCGTTCACGCAGTTGACGGGATAAGCTTCACGATTCAAAGAGGAGAAACCCTCAGTTTGGTAGGAGAGACCGGAAGCGGAAAGACAACTACCGGAAGGCTTGTGTTGAGAGCCACACAGCCGACGGGCGGGCACATCTATTTTGAGGGAAGAGACATCCTCGCACTTGACAGGAAAGCTACGAGAGCTTTGAGACGGGAGATGCAAATGATCTTTCAGGACCCATTCGCATCTCTGAACCCCAGAATGACCGTTATGGATATTGTGGGAGAGCCTCTGGAAACCCATGGAGTTGCAAAAGGTGTTGAGAAAAGAGACCGTGTCATAGAGTTGCTTGAGAAAGTAGGACTCGGTCCAGCTCAACAACTACTTAGCAGGTATCCGCATGAATTCAGTGGAGGTCAGAGACAGAGAATAGGGATCGCAAGAGCTCTAGCGCTAAAACCGAAGTTCATCGTGGCCGATGAACCGGTCTCAGCTCTCGACATGTCAGTCAGATCAGAAATACTGAACTTGATGCAAGATCTCAAGCAAGAGTTCAATCTGACCTATCTCCTGATCGCTCACGACCTGGCAGTTGTGAACTACATGAGCGACCGGGTCGCTGTAATGTATCTCGGAAAGATAGCCGAACTTGCATTATCCGAAGAACTCTTCGCCAAACCATTGCATCCATACACCAGAGCGTTGATGGCGGCCATTCCCGTTCCAGATCCGGATATAAAACGGGAAGGTCTGAGAATAACCGGAGAGATCCCGAGTCCGATCCATCCGCCAAGAGGATGCAGATTCCACACAAGATGCCCCTTCAGGAAATCCGAATGCGTCACAGCAGAGCCAGAGCTCAGAGATATAGGAGGTAATCACCTCGTAGCATGCCACCTTCAGAACGCTGGTTGAAAAAACGTGGACCTCGGACAAAGAAAACCAATCTCTTGGAGGCTGCTTGGTAGACATTCGTCTTGCTGGTTAGCTTTGTTGGGAATTCGATCGGTAGCCTTAGATCATAGTTTGATGCCAAGGGTTCGAATACCTGACTCTGCGACTCGAACGAATTTCCTGTATGTGGGAAAATCGAAGGTTCTGATCCAGGAGGATGGAAACCCGTCCGGATTTGCTAGCACACCCCCGTGGGCCCGCCAATACAAAAAGGGGGGAGTTCGGTAGAAATTACAGCCTGGAAACAGTAACCCCCGGGCTACTGTTGTCTAGATTGAGATTCATACTGCTTCTCTCTTGGACGCACTTCAGCGTGACTCGATCGTTTATTGTGTCCTACGGTTCGTTGAACCAAGAAGATAGAAACTTTTGAGCCAAAGCGACGGTATGGGCATTCAGAGCCGTTCTGGAGATTCGAGAAAAGGATATCAAGCTACTTATGATTCAAGAAGCTACAAATACGTTTCTGGTCTTGGATAGATGAGGTAGCCTACTCTTCTTGCTCCCCTGAGTCTAAGGCTTCCCTCATCTCTTTCTTGATCTTCTCCTCTTGCTCCGAGATCCTCTTGGCATGATGTATCGGATGGATGTCAAGCATGAACCAAGGAGGATGCTTCTTCAAGAACTCCTGCACTTTGCCTTCACTCACTGCTTCTCCCTGTTGAAACTTCAACTATACTCTGGAGACAGTCCTCTCTTCCTCAGAATCTTGAGTGCTCCATTGTTGGAGATATGGCGCCAATGAATCCTAGGACTTGGGTCCTCCGTTCCACTCCGCTCAGATAGACGGATCTATTTCGCAATAACGGCCACATACTGGGCGTTGTTGGAATCAATGAATTGCTTGAGCTTCCATTTCGTTCTTGTAAGTATCTCCTTCATTTCTTTTTTGGATACGAACAGATAATCAAACCATCCAGTAGAACCTTTCTCATGTCTTATTCTGATCCTTACTTGTCCAGCCATCCGTCCCCTTCTTCTGTTCAATTTGTGATACTCCAAATGCGCAGGCTTCTCGGTTTTGTAAGGATCACGAGTTTCAGCGATAATCACAGCATCTCTTGAAGTCATCCTATAGAATCTCTTGAGCAGCCTTTGCGCTTTCATAAAGTCGCCAAGCAGGCCGAAATTGTTTCCCATCATTACAATTGTGTCAAAGGAGTTCTGCTTGAAATATGCATTTTCGATTGACATGGCCTTGGCCTTCCTTAAACCTCTTAGTTTGCAGATCTTTATGGCAAGCGGGGACTTGTCGATTCCGAGCACATCGAAGCCTTTTCTCTGGAGATACAAGGCATGTCTGCCTGCCCCGCAGCCGATGTCTAGGACTCTTCCCTTGACAAATCTCATCGCTTTGCGCACGAAAAGAGGCCAATCTTTGTGATTTGAAAAGTAGGTTCTTGGATTGTAAACAGAAACTAGACCGTCATCTCTTTCGACAATTTCGAAAGCTTCACTCCCTTTATGGCAAGCCCACAACAATTGACCAAAAGCGTCCTCCTTGGTTTTCAGAGTTTTTATTCCTCTCACAGATTGCCAACCCTTCTAGGCCTATGTTGTGGATGAACTCAAGCTTCGTGCGACCATATGCTTGCTCGCAAATCTTTGTGTCTTAGACATATGTGTGATGTTTATTATCTGTATCTTCCTCATCGGTGCTCCAACATCTTCGATCCTCGCCTACATCAGCGTGCATCCATATTTCCCGAGTCCACGAAATTCGCACTTCACACGGTTGCACGATGGTGAGGCCCGGCGGCCGCACCACTCCAGCGGTTACTGTTGTGGACTCGGAAAATGAGCTAGCGAGTAGTTTCCAACTCATTTCATTTCACGGATACGACCTGTCTAAGGCTCTAGAAGCGCGGCAGGAATCGCCGTGTGCGTTTCATGTAGGCATGATAATCGTCGCCGAATCGCTCAATGAGCATCGCCTCTTCCCTGCCTATCTGCGCATATAGCAAAGCAGTTCCCGCGATCATCGGCAGCACCACCAACCAGTTTGCCGTCGACACGGCAAGAGCCATCATGAAAGTAAGGCCTGCTGTATACATGGGGTGCCTAACATATCTGTACGGCCCATTCGTCACAAGCGTATGCCTCTTCTTCAATAGCAGTTTGGGCGGGGTCCACTCCTTTCCCAGAGCACGATAAGCCCATCCAAGCAAAGGAATGGTTGCTATGGACAAGCCCACGGCGCTCCAGCGAAGCCGGAGAGGCAATGGAATCGTGAACATCGCCATCCAGTCGGGGTAAATCGCATATAGAATGTAACCGCAAACCCAGAAAGGCGTGAGCACTGCTCGGGCAATTATGCGACCCTTGCCCTCGCGTTTGAATGCGTCTTGCAAGTGTTTCCTTAGCGAGAACCTTGTTGCTGGTTCTTCTCTGGTAGTGTATTCCTTGTATGTAAGGTAGGCTATGTATACAATCCAAAGGGCGAAGAAGATCATTCTGAAGAGCAACTCGTCATTCACGATCGAAGCCTCCAGTTCATTATGGGCAAAAGCCCTTTCCTATTCTAGCATGTAATTATTGCCTCGCCATACTTGACGAAGACCTCGAGGAGATCCGTGTCTTCGATAGGTTCCACCATTTCCCTTAGGTCAGTTTTCCCCAGCCCTCTTTCTGCGCCATATTTCCAGCCTTGCTCTCGCCGGCTCCCACATCCATCTCGTGAATGATGAGAAGAAAAAGAAGCGGAGGGTCGGCGTTCTCAGTACCGCTTCGTCCACTGACAGCATTAGCACACCTTTCTTATCAAAACCTTCTGACTCGGTAGGACGCTTACGAACTGCCATCCTTCTGCGAGGTGCCTCTGCAATTCTTCCTCGCTGACTATGATCTGTGGGTCCCGCTCTCCGTTCCGCATCTTCTTGACCTCCGACTCGAAGAGCGCTATCTCCTCGTCCTTCGTCAGGTCCCTCTTTAACTCCTTCTCCTTCGCAACCTTGACCTCCATCAGATCTATGCCCAAAAGGCTCTTCGCTATGCTCTTGAGTGCCTCAACCTTTGCTTCCTTAACTACGCTTGCCTGTTCAAGCGGTTGAGCTGTTGTGCTTAGGAATGGTTCGCATGCCTTGTAACTGCTGCGCATGTCCTCAATCATCTGAGGCGGCAGCCTCCCCTTATTGGTGCTGTATCTCGCTTCAACGTCGCCCTTGTGTCCAGCGATGAACTGCAGGTACGGGTGGCTTATCTTCCCTTTCGACTCTGCTATGATCAACTGCGTCTCAGCATAGGCGCGCAGCACGTATGGCCGCTTCCTTACACCTGCGTTCCTCATGCACCTTCGGATCTGATGCGTTATCTTTCTGGTGAGGACGAATGGTTTCGTCTTGACTCTTGGGCGCTCATGGCCAACGAGAGGGCTCTCAGGCGCGAGTTTCTCGCCGGACCTCAAGCGCTCCTCCAGATACTCCTTCAGATAGGTGCATCCCTCATCGCCAAGAAACGTGAAGTACTTGTGCCTCGCCTTACTCAGAGGCGCCCTCACAATAACCATAGTCGGAATCTTGTCGAAGTGAACCTTCTTCCCCTCTATTTGGAGCTCCGGCAGATCCTTAAGCATCAACCCGTCGCTCCCATCAAAGTTACCGATGCTCTCAGACCTAAGATCTGCAAGAGCCATCAAAGCTTCAGCGACTCGAACCCTAGGCGGCGACGCCCAGAAGATCCTCGACAGCTCCTCTTGGCTTGGAACCTGCTCATCTTCGATAGTCGGAGTAGCGGATGCATTCCTGACCTTGATCTTCCTAGTCAACGTGATGTCGTTGTACCGAAGCCAGTTCTTCACCGCCTTCAAGATGCCCAGAACATAGCCAGGCGCCTTCCCCTCATCCTCAAGCCTCCCAACAAGATCCTCAAGATCATCTTGGAACCCTTTCAAGTTCTTCTCAGCCTTCTCAACCATCGCCCCAGGCGTAGTCGACATCAATTCGCATGCCCTACCAAGCCTCCGGCCAGCAACCTCAGCCGTTATCGGACTGCCCCTAGCCAGACTCGAAAGCCAACGCTTCACCCTAACGTCAGCCAGAAGCCCCTCATACTTACCGACACTATTCTCCGTCATTCAAGCCCCGACAAGCATCATGGACGGCCTAAAATATGAGGTATTTGCACCCAAAAATAGGCGGGCCCGGCGGGATTTGAACCCGCGACCACTGACTCCGGAGGCCAGCGTCATATCCTGGTTGTCCCGGCACTTGCTTAAGTGTAACGAGTTCCGCTCAACATTTGCCGCCTAGACCACGGGCCC
>Ga0315309_1001603_pt1 | contig 13450 bp, 14 predicted proteins | sample TDP4_MG_FD_203080 | JGI IMG/M metagenome (GOLD analysis project Ga0315309, IMG submission 203080) | Freshwater sediment microbial communities from Lake Towuti, South Sulawesi, Indonesia - TDP4 | ecosystem: Environmental > Aquatic > Freshwater > Lake > Sediment | place: Indonesia: South Sulawesi...
GAGAATGATCTATGGTCAGCCTACAGTGGATATAATAACAAGGCTGTATTCCGAGATATATGACAGCCTTGCCATGGCATACTACAATGTCGGCGATCGTGCACGGGAGATGAATGCATATTTGATGAGCATTTCATTAAATCCGGAGAACGATGGTGCCTATACAAACCTGGGTGTCCTTTATTTTGAAATGGGGAAAAGAGAAGAAGCATACAGAAGCCTTAAGCGGGCATTGCAGATTAATCCTCTGAACGAGCTTGCCAGGCGCAATCTCAAAAATCTATCCAGATAATTGTGGTTATTCTTCTATGGCGACGACGATGACAGTGATATTGTCGTCGCCGCCATTTTCTATGGCGGACGAGATCAGGCGCAGGCAGGCTTCTTTGACCGGAGATGTTGTGATAATCTTCAGGATGTCTTCGTCCTTCACATTGTTTGACATGCCGTCGCTGCACAGAAGGTAGGTGTCCCCAGGCTGTATATCTTTTGTGAAGGTGTCTATCTTCACATCTTCTTCAAATCCGACAGACCTGGTGATTATATTCTTATAGCTATGGAGCTTCGCCTCCTCAAGCGAGAGAAGACCAGCCTTGACCTGTTCCCTTACCCAGGAGTGATCTTCGGTGACCTGCTGGATTGTCCCTCCCCGGATGAGATAGGCTCGCGAGTCTCCTACATGGGCTATGTGGACCTGATTGTTTCTGATCCAGAGCGCCGTGCAAGTTGTCCCCATCCCTTTAAGGGCAGGATCGTTCCTGCTCTTCTGGTAGATCTGGCTGCTGGCCTTCTTGATGGCATATTTGAGCATATTGACGGCTTCGGGAAGCTCTTGCTCACCGGCAGACAATGTCAGATTTCTGGAGGATGATAATGTTTTCAGGACATCGCCGATGGTTTCAATGGCAGTGGAGCTTGCCTGTTCTCCTCCTGCGTGGCCGCCCATACCGTCGGCAACTATGAAAAGGGAGAGATCGTGATCAATGAGAAAACTGTCCTCGTTGTTCTTCCTCTTTTTTCCGATATCGCTCTGTCCGTATGATGCGATCCGCATTGTTTTTAGATCTCCCAGATGCGCTTTGATCCGGTCTTCTCCTCTATGAGGAAAAGGAAGGTGGACTCACCCAACTGAAGCTTGTCGCCGTGGTTGAGGGCCTTCTCATCTACCTTTGCGCCGTTGAGGAATGTCCCATTGGTGCTCTCGAGGTCACGGACAAAAAAGCGGTTGTTCTTGAAAAAAATAAGGCAGTGTTTACGGGAGATGTCCTGCCTGGGGATCCTTATGTCCACATCGCTGCCCCGTCCTATCTCCATATAATCCCGTGCCAATTCATATCGCACCCCTGCTTCCTTTCCCTCCAGGACGACCAGGACTGCGCGGATGTTCTGGGGCAGGTTCTCTTTGCTGGTGGTCTTTCGGATGATGGCAGTCTTATCGTCTTTTGGCATATATGCCATTATCTACCGCTCAGGCTCACTCTTTCAAGCAGAAGGCTTGGCGCACCCCAGGGCCCGTAGAAACGATGATCGCTTCCCACGCATTTCACACCCCGGAACAGTTCAAAGAGGTTTCCTGACACGGCCATTCCCCTGACAGGAATGCTCAGCTTCCCTCTTATTATTCGTCTACCGGTGACACCGAGTGAGAAGTCCCCTGATACAGGATCGGCGGTATGAACACCAACGAGCTCAGTGACATATATGCCGGACCAGGCTTCCCTGAGCATGTCTTCCAAAGAGCGGGCGCCGGGCTCAATGGAAAAGTTGGAGGCGCCGACCCCAGGGGGGAGTTTCATGCTTGTCCTCGAGGAGTTGCCCGTTGAGGATGTTTTCGCTTTTCTGGCATAGAATGTGTCGTATAGGAATCCGAGCAGCTTTCCCTCCTTAATGAGCTCTGTCCTCCCTCTTTTGACCCCCTCGCCGTCAAATGGGAAGCAGGCTACTCCCTTCTCATTGAGGCCGTTATCGGAGATCGTCATGATTTTGGAAAATACCTGCGCGCCCGTTTTTCCCCTGAGGAACGACCTCCTCTTTTGGACAGACTCTGATGATAGGGAGGGTGAGAGGATAGAGAGAAGTTCTGCTGCGGTCTCCCTGTCAAAGACAGCAGGGCAGGAGAGGCTTTTGATCCTACTGGCGCCGAGGGACGAAACGGCCTTCATTGCTGCTGTTTGGCCGATCTTCTCCGGATTCAGATCGGCAAGAAAATGAGAGAAATCCGATTCCCATCCCATCTGGGAATCACCCCTTTCCTCGGCGATAGCCATCACGGAAAGGCTGACAATTGTGGAACTGCCGGTTCTCCGGAGGCCAAGGGAGTTCGTCACCGAGGCATCCATAATGTATTCAGAATAGGTCGCCTTCCTGACCCTTTTCACCCTTCGCGAGAAAGAGCGGGTGGAATCTTCAAGGGCCCTGATAATATTCACCTTTTTCTGCCTTGGGATGTTTTCAATGGAGTGGTCATAGATCCTCAGGGTCGGTGTCAGGCCATTTTCGCCTGGGAATCCATACGCAGGATCAGGGTCGGTTCCTCTGGCGCCCTGAAGGGCATTGTCCACCATTGTCCTCAGGGAGTCGGGGTTGAGTCTAAAGCTGTATGAGAATCCGAGCCTATTGTTGTGGATGGTGCGAAGGCAGGCACCCATGCTGCGCGCCTGCTTAAGGGTCTCGAGCCGGCTGTCTTTCACCTCTATGGAGAGCGTGGATGTTTTGAGTAGAAATGCCTCAAATGAATCCGCTCTTCCCCCTATGATCGCTTCTATCCTGTCGTTCATCTGTTCTATGTCCATCATTGGCTTTTGTCCGTTTCGCTTAGCTCCCGCATAAGAGCAATTTCGCCGCAGTCTGGAAACTCCGGACACTTGATGCAATCTCCCCATATTTTCTGCGGAAGGATGGTCTTTTCTACAACCATGAAGCCGAGATGGGAGAAAAATTCAGGTTTGTATGTCAGGCAGAAGAGCTTGGCAATCCCATAGTTCTTTGCCTCAGTGACGCATGACTCCACCAGCCTTGATCCGATCCCCTTTCCCTGCTGCTCTTCCCGGACTGCGAGGCTGCGGATCTCAGCCATGTTCTCCCAGCAGAAATGGAGTGCGCAGACTCCATAGATGGGAAATCCATCGTCCTCCTGAAAGACAAAGTAATCCCTTAGATACTCGTATATCTCCACGAGTGAGCGGGGAAGCATCTCCCCCCGTCTGGCGAAGGTCTCAATGAGCCTGTGTATCTCCTTCACATCTTCCATTCTGGCTTTTCTGATCATCAGTGTGCACTGTTGAGCATTTCTTTTGCATGCTCCCTTGTTTTTCCTGTGATCTTCATTCCGGCAAGCATCCTGGCTATCTCACCAACCCTTTCTTCCTCTGTAAGCTTCTTGATCCCTGCGAGCGTCCTTTTTCCTATTACATCCTTAGTTACCTTGAAGTGAGCATCGGCGTAAACAGCGATCTGAGGAAGGTGCGTGACGCATAAAACCTGATGCGATGTAGAAACCTCCTTGAGCTTTCTTCCCACAACCTCTGCGGTTGCCCCGCCTATGCCTGAGTCAACTTCATCAAAAATCATTATTGGAATGCCCCCTGACCCGGGAGGCTCCTTCTCTGATGGCTTCCCGGCAAGGACTGTCTTCAGGGCGAGCATAATCCTGGATAGCTCTCCTCCTGATGCGATCCTGGTGAGGGGCTTTGGTTCTTCTCCCACATTGGGAGAGATGAGGAACTCTGCCCGGTCTATCCCCTTTGGATCGACCGGGAGCCCTTGAACCTCCATGCCGGGGCCCGGGATTGGAAGGGTTGAGAGATCTATCTTAAACACTGTTTTCTTCATGCCGAGGGTGGCAAGCTCTTCCTCCACGCTCTTCGTGAGACGCTTGGCAGCATCCCCCCTTTTTCCGGAGAGTTTCTTTGCATATGAGAGATATGCCTCTCCGGATTCTTTCAGTAGCTTTTCACATTCAGCAATCCTCTCAGTATTGGTTTCCATATCCTTGAGTTCTTTCAGCACCCTTTCGTTGAATTTCCTGACCTCCTCTGCTGTCCCTCCATATTTCTTCTTTAGCCGTGAGAGTAGCTCAAGACGCGATTCTATTGCCTCAAGCTTCCCGGGATCGAAGGAGATCTTCCCAGCGTAGTCCCTGAGTGAGAGTCCTACCTCCTCGGCCTCGACCAGAGAAGATGAGAGGCTTTCATGCAAAGGAGAACAGCTCGGGTCAATTTTTTTAAGCTCTTCAAGGCTCTTTAAGACCGATGACAGGATTTCAGAGACCGATCCCTCTCTGGCATAAAGGGCATCATGGCCTTGTTGGGCAAGGCTGTGGAGTTTTTCTGCATTGAGAAGGATTTGTCTTTCGGATCTTAATTCTTCCTCCTCTCCTTCTTTAAGATGCGCTGAGGCGATCTCCTCTGCCTGAAACTTCAGAAGCTCCTCCATCTGTGCCCTCTGCTTCTCCCTTTCATTCAGCAGCCCCAGTTCCCGGACAGTATTGAGAAATGTCTGTGCCCTCTCTACCACCTCTGCCCTGAGTGCCTCAAGGTTTCCGGCCTGATCCAGTATATCAAGGTGTGTTTCCTGCCTGAGGAGCGTCTGGTGTTCGTGCTGACCGTGGATATCAACGAGGTAATCGCCGATCTCCGAGAGAAGGGACAGTGTAACAAGGCTTCCGTTAATGTATGCCCGTCCCTTTCCCGATATCGGAATGCTCCTTTTGAGGATGAGATCGCTTCCTTTGTCTTTCAAGGGGCGGAGTGCTTCTGCATTTGGGTCCAAAGAGAACATTCCCTCAATAATGGCTTCATCGCTTCCTGAACGCACAACATCAGTGTCTGCTCTTCCGCCCAGGAGAAGCTCCACTGCATCCACAATAATAGATTTTCCCGCGCCGGTTTCTCCTGTAAGGATATTGAGGCCCTTGTGGAATGAGACCTCAAGAGATTCAATTATGGCAAAGTTTCCGATCCTCAGCTCGGCGAGCATTTCCTAAGCCTGTCCCCAGGCAAGCTTCTCTCTGAGGAGCCTGTAGTAGCTCCTTTCAAGGGTTCTGATAAGACGGACAGTGTCCTTTCCCTGCCTTACCACCATATAATCCCCTATTTCCAACGGATGCCCTTTTTGTCCGTCAAGGGTCAGATAGACATTCCCATCTTTTTTTATAACAGTGACCTTGACGATTGAAGCTTCAGGAATGACAAGCGGCCTTATGGTCAGGGTATGGGGGCATATTGGTGTGATAATAATGCAGCCTAACGAGGGCGTTACAATGGGTCCTCCTGCAGACAGGGAGTATGCCGTTGAGCCTGTTGGTGTGGCGAGGATAAGGCCATCGGCCCTGAATGTCTCCAGGAACTCATTGTTGACCTCGACCCTGATCTGGATGATCCTGGCAAGCGCGCCCTTTGTGATTACGGCATCATTGAGGACGGTGTGCTCTCCTATCCTGGAGTTTTTCCTGAAGACCGATGCCTGAAGCGTTGTTCTCTCTTCTACATAGAATTCTCCCGAGAGGATCCTGGGCATGACACTCATAAGCTCGTTCATGCTCACTGCAGTCAGGAATCCCAGCCCGCCTATGTTAACCCCAAGAATTGGGATTTTGCGTCCCTTGACGAGACGGGACGCTGAGAGCATGGTTCCATCCCCTCCGAGCACTACCATCAGGTCTATGAGATGGGGTATCTTCCCCCTTTCATATCCCTTTCGTCTTCCCAGGGCGCGCGCCGCGCTTCTTTCCATGACTGGCTCTATCCCCCTTTTTGAAAGCCAGGCAGAGAGCTTTCCTGCCCCAACGAGGGCCTCCTTCACCCCGCTCTTTACAATGATCCCTATCCGTTTCATCAGAGAATCACTTTATCACGGGTGAAAAATGAACTCCAGAAATAGCATTATGATAAGCCCTCCAGCTACACCGATTGTAGCTTCCTTTTCATTCTTATGGCTATAGCTTTCCGGGATCAGGTGAAGAAAAGTGACATACATCATGGCCCCGCCGGCAAAGCTGAGTGCATATGGGAGAAGGGATTTTAATAAGGAGACGAGAAGGATGCCGATGAGTCCGGCCACAGGCTCTGCAAGGCCAGAGGCCAGGGTAATGAAAAAAGTTTTTATCCTGCTTGTCCCTCCTAACCATATGGGAAGGGCGACGGCAAGGCCTTCAGGGATGTTCTGTATTGCGATTCCTACGGCCAGGGCAAGGCCATGTCCGGGTGGAAGGGAGTAATATCCAACCCCGCTTGAAAAGCCCTCTGGGAAGTTATGAATGGTGATCGCTGTTGCTACCAGGATGCCCCTGCGGAGCGTTGGGGTCAGGGCATTCCTGCTGAAGTGAGGCTCAAGGTGAGGAAGAGAGCTTTCCAGGACAAGCATGAAGAGGACGCCGAGCGTTAATCCTATTGAGACCTGATAGAGGTGCCCTGCATTCAAGGCCGGAGAGATCAATGAAAGAGCAGATGCGGAGATCATAATGCCGGCTGACATTCCGAGGAGACCATCATATATCCTGTGAGGGATCCTTTTGAATACAAATAGGGGAAGGGAGCCGAGGCATGTTGCAGAGCCTGCAAAGGCGCTGGCTAAAAATGCTCCGATCATATCAGGAATTCTTCATATCATAAGTGCATGCTATTCACAATATATGATGGCAGTGCGATAGCCTTGAATGCAGTCCTAAAGGAGATAAGAACTATTAGGGATGTCGAAGGCATTCATCGTGGTTGTCTACATTCCTTAGAATGATCTCTGACCGTTGTTTTCCATACTCCCATGTGAAGCGATATTGTTTGTTGATATAGGCTTCAAAGATCTTACCTCCGAAACTGCCGGTTGCGTTCTTTACTTCATGGGTTCTTAGAGAAGGATGCCGAGGATTATGTTCCAGAAGGAGGATTTGTTTGTGAAGTTGTTGGTACACTTCCTCTGTCAGGCGTTCAGCCCGGGACAGAAAGTGGTCTGTAGGAACCAATGTAAATGGCATACATTATTTCTTCTTTCGTCTTTTAGCAAGTTCATTCAACAGCGCCTTGCCGCTTGGGAAGCGCGTCAGCCGTCCCTCAGCAATATCTTTTGATGCTGCCTTTTCACCTTTCTGCCAGCGTGGTGTCCAGAAATAGGCCTGAGATACAGGAACAGTTATGTGTGGGGTAAGAACAATTGAACCATCTTCCCTCTGTTCGCACTCGAACATTGTGATATTGTCAGGAATGAACTCCCGCGGAATTGTGATCTGGTTTCGTTTGCCTAAAAGAACCTGCTTTGTGTGAGCCGACATAATTTTCCTCCTTTATTATTACCAATTTACATAATATCAGTATTGCTGTCAAGCTGATTTTCCGTATTATTGAAGCAGTAATGGGTGAAGGATAAGAGTAATTGGCGTAGGTGTCTCTTTTTTAACATTTGACCTTTATAATATAAATAGTTACCATTTACTGGAATCAAGGAGGTGGCGCATGGCAACAGGTGGATATATTGTTCTTGGCATAATTGTCATTTTGATCCTGTGGATTGTCTTAACTTACAACAGGCTCATCAGTCTCAAGAATCAGGTCCTCAACGGATGGAAGCAGATAGATGTTCAACTCAAGCGCAGGCACGACCTCATTCCCAACCTCGTTTCTACGGTGAAGGGAGCCATGGATTTTGAACGAGGCACCCTGGAAAAGGTCATGGAAGCAAGGGCAAAAGCAATGGGAGCCAAGGGTGTGGCTGATGCAGCACAGAAGGAAGGGGAGCTGTCCCAGGTCCTTGGCAGGTTTTTTGCCGTAATGGAAAATTATCCTCAATTGAGATCCAACGAGAATATTTCGCAGCTTCAGGAAGAGCTCACATCTACGGAGAACCGCATCGGATTCGCGAGGCAGTTCTATAACGATATAGCAACCCAATTCAACATAGCCCAGCAGGTCTTCCCCTCTTCAATCATTGCGGGCATGGCAGGGTTTCAGGCCGCCGAGCTTTTTGAGATCCAGGCTGCAGCAGAGAGGGAGGTTCCCAGGGTTGATCTTTCTATGCAGCAATGATCCGGCATGAACATCTATGAGCAGCAGAAGAGCAACCAGCGGAAGACCTGGATTATCCTTGTTGTCTTCATACTGTTTTTTCTATTTCTGGGTTATGGATTTGATGCCCTGTATTTCGGATTCAATCCAGCCAGCCTCCTGACACCAAGCCCTCAATTCCCATTTGCGACATTGTTTGCCCTGGGGTTTTCAGGTTTCACCTCGTGGCTGGGGTTTTCTTCCGGAGACAAGGCTGTCCTGGCCTCAGCCCATGCTGTTCCAGCCAATCCCGGGGATCTGAAGGAAAAACAGGCAGAGAACATTGTTGCTGAGATGGCAATCGCTGCTGGCCTGCCTCCGCCGAAGCTCTATATTATCCAGGACCAAGATCCAAACGCCTTTGCCACCGGAACCAACCCTGAGCATTCAAGCATTGCTGTTACACAGGGGCTGTTGGATGTTCTGAACCGGGAAGAGCTGCAAGGAGTAATTGCCCACGAGATGAGCCATATCAGGAACTACGATACCCAGATGATGACGATTGTTGCCGCCCTTGTTGGTGGAGTTGCCCTGCTTGCCGACTGGGCCAGGAGGGGAATGAGGTTTGTTACTCCAAGAGGACGCGGGAGGCAAAAGGGCGCGGCACCCGTAATATTCCTCATTGTTTGGATGACGGCTGTGCTCCTTGCCCCAATCCTTTCACAATTGCTGGCAATGGCAGTCTCCAGGAAAAGGGAATACCTGGCCGATGCCTCAGGAGCAGAGTTAACGCGGAATCCAATGGCCCTTGCCCAGGCTTTGAAGAAGATAGAGTTCTCTGCAGCGCCGACTGCCAGTATCAGCAGGGGGACCGCTCACCTCTGCATCTGCGACCCACTTGGCAGGAAGATGGGGTTGAAGGAGGGATTCCTGGCCGACCTCCTGGCTACACATCCGCCTATGGTTAAGAGGATCAGTGCCTTGAGAGAAATGGCCTTTGCCGGGGCGCGTGAAGGGAGTGTGTGAGGCGCAGCTTACTACTCTTTGATCTGGATGGGACCCTTCTCCTGACCGGAGGGGCAGGGACGCGTTCCTTTGAGAGGTCATTCCTTAAACATTATGGGGTCACTATTAACACGCAGGGGGTAAGGATGGATGGGAAGACCGATCCTGCAATAGCCAGGGAGCTACTTTCACTTTATGGCCTTCCCTCAGATGACCCTGCCGTGGAGAAGATACTCTCAGGATATGTGGAGGCACTTGAGTCCGAGGTGGCAGCATCACCAGGCTACCATGTCCTGCAGGACGTTGAAGAGGCGCTCAAGGAGCTTTCCCAACGAAAAGATGTCGTAATTGGTTTGGCCACAGGCAACCTTGAAGCAGGAGCGAGGATCAAGCTGGAGAGGGGCAATCTCAACCAATTTTTCCCCTTTGGGGGGTTCGGGTCTGATTCGGAGGACAGGACTGAGATCGTCCGGATCGCCGTGAGGCGTGGAAAAGAGTATGCCAAGGAAGACTTCGGACCTGCGGATATTGTTGTAATAGGGGATACTCCCAGGGATGTTGATGCTGGAAAGGCAGCGGGCGTTAAGGTCCTTGCTGTGGCCAGCGGGTCATTCGATCTGGAAGCCCTCAGGGCATGCTTCCCTGATGCTGTCGTCAAGAGCCTGTCCAATCCCTCGGACTGGCTGACTTCTCTCTTCGGAAAATAAAAGGAGGAGTTGTTTCCTGTTAAACGGCCTCCACGATAGTGGCGATGCCCATGCCTCCACCGATGCACATGGTTATAAGGGCTCTTTTGGCCTTTCTTCTCCTCAGCTCATGCAGTAATGTTGTCATGATTCTGGCGCCGCTGGCACCCAGAGGATGTCCGATGGCAATGGCTCCGCCGTTCACATTGAGCCTATCCATAGGGATTTCCAGCATCTTTGCATTGTAGAGCGCTACGGCAGCAAATGCCTCGTTGACCTCAATGAGATCCATGTCTTCTATTTTTAATCCAGCCCTCTTGAGTGCCTTTCTTGTCGCAAAGGTTGGGCCAATCCCCATCTCATAAGAATTGACCCCTGCAACAGCCATGCTCACGATCCTGGCATAGGGCTTAAGCTTATATTGATCTGCCTTCTTTGCACTCATGACGATTGTTACGGCAGCGCCATCGTTTATAGGGCATGAGTTGCCAGCAGTGATCACAGCCGGCTTGTTGGGATCAAAGGATGAGACGATGGACGGGAGTGTGGAAACCTTCTCGTATGTTGAATCCCGCCTTGGGCAATCATCCTTGTCAACAATGACTGTGCTTCCATCTTCTTTTTTGACCTCAACAGGGACGATCTCTTCCTTGAATTTACCGGCGTCTATGGCAGCGATGGCTTTTTGATGGCTCTTGATAGCATATCTATCCATATCCTCCCGTGAGATGTCATATTTTTCAGCTATATACTGGGCGGTCTGGTGCATGCCGATCGCCTGGGGATCGTTTTTCGTCTTTTCCATAAGGGTTGGATTCATGGCCCTCATTGGATTGAGCCCGCCCATGGGGATCATACTCATGCCCTCAATTCCCCCTGCGATAAATAACTCTCCGCACCCGGTGGCAATGGCCTGGGATGCTATATGGATTGCCTCAAGACTGGATCCACAGAAGCGGTTGATCGTAGCTGACGCAGGGCCCACCATAGGTATGTCAGCAAGCTGGGCAACGGTCCGGGCAACATTGAGCCCCTGTTCTCCTTCGGTCATGGCGCACCCTATGATCGTATCCTCAATCTCATTGGGATCGATGCCGGTCCTCTTTACTATTTCGCGGACAACAAGGGCGCCCAGATCATCGGGCCGGACAGTGATCAGCGAACCCTTATTTGCCCTTCCCATAGGGGTCCTTAGTGCTTCTACAATTACAACATCTTTAAATGCGTTATTTGCCATTGCATATCCTCCTTTCATTTTGATGAAAATCCTTGACTACCCTAAACTTCAATGTTAATAGAGAAATAAATATACTACTGTATGAAAAACTGTCAAGAATAATGGCAAGAGTTCTTATAACAGGAGCTGGGGGCTTTATCGGAACTGCTTGTTTCGATCTCTTCAAGCGCAAGGGCTATGAGATCGTTGCTACCGATGTCCCAGGAGCTGATCTCTCTTTTGCCCAGAAGGCCGGTGCGCGCACAACTTTCATGGACATCTCTGACACGGAAGCGTTAAGGAATATTGTTAAAGGAATAGACATTGTCGTCCATACAGCCGGGGTTTTTGATTTTGGCGCCCAAAAGTCGCTCCTTAAGAATGTGAATATTGATGGTGTTGCAAACATCTGCGAGGCTTGCCTGGGCGCCGGTGTGAAAAGGTTCGTCCAGTTCTCATCTGTGGGGTCATATGGCAGGCCGCGAAGGATCCCGTGCAGGGAGGAGGATCCCAAGAACCCCAGGAATCTCTATGAAAAAAGCAAATGGGAGGGTGAGAAGGTGGCCCTGTCATATCACAAAAAGGGGCTTCCAGTGGCAGTGATAAGGCCCACCCTCGTCTATGGCCCAAGGAGCCAGTATGGCTGGGCCATTCATGTCGCTTTATTCGCGGTTCTCAGGGACATGGGTGTGCAGAGTATGTGGTGGCTCAAGGACGGGCCCCTTGGTCATGCCGTTCATGTTGATGATGTTGCTTTGGCTACACTAATTCTTGCAGAATCTCCTGACGCCCCCGGGCATTCATATAATGTTGCAGACGAAACCCCGATTCCTATGATGGAGTCATTCCGTTTTATTATTGAGACTATAGGGATTAAAATCTCCGGTGAGATGAGAAATCCTAAAATCCTTTTCATGACCATTGCACGAATTCTAAATGTATTAATCTGTAAAGCCATTCCATTCAATCCTTTTTCCTTAATTAACAGGATGATCTTTAAGCACTGGGAGGGGATGGTTAAGCAAAAAGGATTGGTTCGCAACCTCCGGCCTCGAATAGACAAGGATTGGATCGGTTATGGAACAGGGGACCACTGGTATGACATTTCCCGTATCAAGGCGCTTGGTTTCAAACCTATATTTCCTGATTTCAAACAAGGGATGAAAGAGACCATCTCCTGGTACCGTAGGAACAAGTGGATCCCTGAATTATGAGGAATACCCCGGCTGTTATAGGAGTAGGTATGTTAAGGGTCGGGAAGCACCCCGGCAGGAGCCCGTTGGATCTCGCCGTGGAAGCCGGGCTCAAAGCACTCAGGGATGCCAGCGTGGACAGGGACGAGGTTCAAGGTCTCTTCATTACGCCCGAAGGTTTCGCCATCCCGAATTCTCAAATGCTCGCAGCAAGGCTTAACGAGGTTTTTGGGTTCAAGGGCCTCAGGTCCCTCTCCAAGTTCGAGTGCGGCGGTGTCTCAGGAGCGCTGGCGCTCAGGTATGCCGCTGATGACATTATCCTGAAGAAAAACGAGGTATGCCTTGTCCTCGCTTCTGACATGACATTCGGAGAGCCGCCCGAGGATATTGTCCCATTCCTCAGGCAGGCAGCCATGATCCAGGGCGGGCTTTATGGCCCCTACGATGCGCCTTACGGGCTTGGCGCTCCTGTCCCGTATTATGCCATGGCAACCCAGAGATACATGTATGAGAACGGGATCGCTCCAGAGAGCATTGCAGCCCTTCCGGTTCTTCTCAGGAAAAATGCCTCAAAAAACCCGCTGGCGCAGTTCAGGGATGAGATAACAGTGGAGGATGTGCTTTCTTCAAGGATGGTAAGTCCCCCGGTCCATTTGCTCGAGTGCTGCCCAATATCCGACGGCGCTGCAGCCCTTGTCCTTGCATCTCCTAAGAGGGCGAAGAAGGCAAAAAAGCCCCCTATCTGGATCACTGCCATGGGGGAATTTCACGACAGCAGCCATTTCTATCCCAAGGAAGGTCCAATGACTTCATTTCCCTGCGTGATGAAGTCTGCAGAGGAGGCATATGGCCAGGCCAGGATCAAACCCAAAGACATCCAGGTGGCAGAGGTATACGGCGTGTTTGCAGCCACAGAGCTTATGGTTTACGAGGAGCTTGGCTTCTTTAAGAAGGGTCAAGCTGCTGATGCGCTAAAGGAGGGGGCTACTGCAATAGGGGGACAGATCGCTATGAATCCAAGCGGAGGACGCCTTTCGCTCGGTCATCCAGCAACGGCAACACCGCTTCTTGAGGCAGGAGAAATTGTTCTCCAGCTAAGGAAAGAGGCAGGGGAGAGGCAGGTGAGCGGCGCACGGAGGGGTCTTGTTCATGCAGAGCACGGAATGCTCAATGGAAGCATGGTTTTTATCCTCGAGACATGAAGATATGGATATAACACCAATCCTCAACAATATTACGGTCAAGGCTATTCAGGCATATGGTGATGTTGCTTCAAAGAGATTTTATGAGGAGCTGAAGAACCAACGCCTCATGACCACAAGATGCAAAATCTGCCGCAAGACCTTTTTCTATCCAAGGGTGTTCTGTCCGTTCTGT
>Ga0315309_1001604_pt1 | contig 13447 bp, 13 predicted proteins | sample TDP4_MG_FD_203080 | JGI IMG/M metagenome (GOLD analysis project Ga0315309, IMG submission 203080) | Freshwater sediment microbial communities from Lake Towuti, South Sulawesi, Indonesia - TDP4 | ecosystem: Environmental > Aquatic > Freshwater > Lake > Sediment | place: Indonesia: South Sulawesi...
ATCTTTGGTCTATTTTCTTTAATTCAGCGTCTATTTCCTCAAGGGAGCCCAGAAATTTTTTCCTCTCATCTTTAGCTGTGGTTATTGAGGTTGATAGTTGTTCCTTCATCTTGTTTAATTCGCGTATCTGTTTTGTAGCTTCTTCTAAGGCTGTAGTGGCGACGCTCACCTTTTTCTGTAAACTTCGTATTTGCTTATTAATAGTTGATAATTCAATTTTCGCATTTTTGAAGCCTGGTCTTAATGTGCTTTCAAGGCTTGATTCGTTGAATGATATGTTGCTTGTTATTTTCACGAGCTCACGTTGAAGATCGGTTATCTCAGTAGAGAGAATTGATTTCTCTTCCTCATATTTTGCGATAAATGCAGGCTTAACTTTCAATTTGAGGCTTTTTTCTTCTTTTTGGAGGTCTGCAACCCTTTTCTGGATCTCAGTCCTCTTCGCTTCTAATGCAGCTGATTCATTCTTTCCTTTCTCAGCAATTCTCTGCAGACTTTTAATTCGCCTATTTAGGATACTGATGTTACGCTGAATCCTGCCAATGTTTCCACGAACTTCCTCGATTTCACGTTCAAGTAAACCAATGACATTAGTTCGGCGCACTTTATCATCGTTTAACTTGGCAACCTCATCGTCAATTGTTTTGATGTCCATTCTTCTTCTATTGAGCATTGTGTCTAAGGCGTTAACACTTTCACCTAGACTTTCCATCGCTGACTCACTTGGAATTATTGCGGCAAGATCGATTGGAGAGCGGTAATAGCCACTTTCCATACCTCCGCCGGGTTCGTATAGGTCTCCTTCCAATGTACATGCCCGGTAGCCTCTCTTCATAGCTTCCAAAGCAGACCTGTCGCTCTCAGTGATTACAGTATCCCCAAAAACGAAGTTGACAGCTGGTTTTAGCTCTGAATCACATCTTATTATGGAGGCCGCGGTATCGATTACACCTTGAATCTTAGGCGGCTTCACAGTCCTAGTTGAAGCCACTTCTGTTAGTGGAATCAGCTTGATTCTACCGAGCTTTGTTCTTTTTAGGCTCTCAACGCATCTAAGAGCAGTGTTAATGTCAGCTACAACTATTGATTGAAGCCAACCAACCGAGGCCGCTTCTATAGCTTCTCTGTAGTCAGGTTTGACCCTGATCAAATGGTTTAGCCTTCCGTAAACACCTGGTATTGCTCCGCCTTTACCCATTTCTTCTATTTCTTTAAGCGCTTTTTCTTCAGCTGCAACTTTTTCAGCGAAGTCCTTTTGAGTCTCAACTTCAATTATCGCTTTCTTTGCACGTTGAGCAGTCCTGTCTGCCTCGGATAATTCTTGTTCAAATATTTCTTTTCTTTTTTTGTTACGTTCCATCATTTCTATTATATTTCTTAAAGCTACTCTTTCTTCTTTTTGAATTCTGTATAAGTCTTGTAGATGAGCTTTTAAATTTTGGAACGTTGATTCAAAACCAGCCCTTCGGGCTTCTAATGTCTGTAAGTTTTCAATTAGAACTTTTAATTTGGCAGCGGTGCCTTCTATTTTAGTGTTCAGTTTGATTATTTGCCTATTCAGTACTTCTAGTTCCTCTCCAATTTTTTCTATTCTAGTAGTATTTTTTCCAAGATTATTTTTCATCTCATCGAGTCTATCGCTGACTTCGGTATACCTAGTCTGTTTTTTGTTCAGGAAATCCTGTAATCGATCCCGTTTATGTCTAAGGCGTGCAAGAATCTTCCTAGAGTCCCTAAGGGATTTTCTGATAGATTCAATGTTCTGTAAGCGTTCCTCACGCATCTTAGCGAGCCCGGTTAGGCTTATCTTTCCAGCGTCTATCTCAGTTTTTAGGCGCGCAATATCCGCATTTACATCACCTATGCTTTTCTGGACGCTAAACAGCCTCGTACTACCCTTATCCACCACATCCTCGTCGAATTTACGCCACTCAGATTCAACCTGCTCTCTTTTTGATTGGAGTTTTTTACGCTCCTCACCCAGAAGGCCGACGGCGACCTTCTCCTTCTGTAATCTCTTGGTTACCTCTTCTAGTTTCCTATTTAGTTCACCTATTTCGTATGAAATTCTTTGAGCTTTAAGACGTCTAATTTCGTCTTGGATGAAATTGTAACGTAATGCATCATTTCGTTCTCGCTCCAGGTCTTCGATTCTTTTCTGAACTTCCTCTATGTGGGCAGTTGCTACTTTCAGGTTTATGTCGGCTTCATTAAGTTGAATTTGGGCTTCCGCTTTCTTTGAGTCATATTCAGATATACCAATTAACTCATCAATTATTTTTCTCCTTTCTTCTGGTGTAACATCAGCGAGTCTAGTGATTGTCCCCTGCATAATCATGTTGTAGCCTGCAGCATGTAAATCGGCAACGGTTAGAATGTCTACTAGTTGACCCCTTGAAATTTTTCTCCCATTTAGTCTGTAGGTGCTCTGACCACTCTTGTCAACTTCCCTAGAAACCGAAACCATATCCATATCGAAAGGTATGCGCCTATCAGAATTGTCGAATTGAATAGCTACCCAAGCAGATTTAGGTCCTTCCCCTTGGGCGACATTACTATCAAAAATTATCCCTGAAAACTTGTCAGCCCTCAAAGAACGGGCGCTTAACTCACCTAGAACGAAGCGAACCGCATCCATTATGTTGCTTTTTCCACTTCCATTTGGACCTGTTATCACTGTCAGACCTCTGTCAAGGGATACGTGTACCTTCCGAGGCCCGAAGGACTTGAAACACCGCATCTCAATTTTTTTAATATATACCAAGTTAATCCCTCGAGGATGCCGCTGTCTCAGCTATTTCTTTTGCTATCGGTTTTAATTTACTGTTCAGGCAGGTTAAGAAGTGTTTCATTGTTACGGGTACCATCTGCGATTATCTCTTAAGAACTAGAAGATAAATATTCTACTACCCAAACCCAAATCTGAGGCTTAAGGCGAATGAATATGCGTATCGAAGCTCTCAGAGAACAGTTGCGTAGAGCCAATCTTGATTGCTACCTCATCACTAGAGTTACTAGCATTTATTACTTTACGAAATTTCTCGATGTCAAAGATGCTAATTTATCACTCATATTACCAAAGGAAGAAACACCGATTCTCTACGTGCCAGAATTAAGTTTAACAGCCGCCGAGGAATCAGCGAGAAACTGCATAGTTAAGCCAGTGAAAATTGGTGAAAAAATATTTGATAAGGTTTCTAAGGAGCTTTCTGCACTCAGAGCGAGAAGGGTGGGCTTTGACTCTCTACAAGCCTCATTCTTCCTAAGAGTAAAGAGTAAAACAAGAGGGATCACGCTCAAGCCAACACCGGATCTTGTTTGGAGCCTACGAAAAATAAAAAACGATGAAGAAATTTCCTGCATGAAAGTTGCAGCTAAAATGGCGGATAGAGGCATTAAAGCTGCCATTGAAACAGTTCGAAAGGGAGTCTACGAGTATGAAGTTGCAGCTGAGGCCGAGTACGCAATGCGTTCAAGTGGATCAGAAGCATTTGCGTTTGACACAATAATTGCTTCGGGACCGAGGTCAGCACTACCACATGCAAGAGTGAGTGATAGAAAAATTCGAGAGGGAGATTTTGTAGTAATAGATATAGGCGCTGTTTACAATGGATATCATTCAGATGTTACGAGAACAGTTATTGTTGGTAAACCAAATTGGAAACAAATTAAAATTTACAAATTAGTTTTACAGGCTCAAGAAAAAGCTTTCAGATCCATTAGGAGTGGAGCCAAAGCCAGATATGTCGATTCAATTGCTCGCAAGATAATTATGGAGAGCGGATACGGAGAACACTTTGTTCACGGTCTGGGTCACGGCATTGGGCTGGATGTGCATGAACCCCCAACACTAAACCCTGTCAGCATGGATGTTTTAGCTAAGGGAAATATAGTGACCGATGAGCCAGCTATCTACATACCTAGCTTTGGTGGAGTTAGAATTGAGGATACAGTCGAGGTTCTTAAGGATAAGGCTGAGTGGATCTCTAACCACGAATCTAGCTATAAACTACTTCCCTAAACTGCGGTAGATTTGCATTCAATCATGAATAAGGTTCAAAGTGAGGCTGAAAAGGGTATGCCTAAAGAAACGGATAAACAACCCTCAGTGACTGAGAGTGGACAACTTATTGCTGAACTTGAAAAGCCTGAAAACGCCAAGCCGCTTGCCGTGCTTTTGGACGCTGAGGGCTCAGTGGGATGGTCAAAATACACAAGAAGGGACAAATACAAAAACAAAGAATACACATACATTCGCGAGATACCCTACATAAGTATAGAGATGAACGAATTAGAATCAAAGAGAACCATAGATAAGGTTGCATGCTTAATAGGGGCAACATCAAGAACCACACCACCAAGAGATGGGTGTGAACCGAAGCGCCATACACAAGTGACGCATAAGCGGGCGTTAGCGGTGTTACACTACACTGAACAATACTTAGACAAATTCAAAAGAATGGCACTTCTTCTCCAAACCCTGTTCAAATACCGCACTGAGCCGAATCTCGAAAGATTCAGAGGAGTAATAACTACACTCTTCGGGAAATACGTGACATCGAATGAAGCAAACGACATAATGCTAAAGATGACAGAGAAAGAATTCAACACTCTTATACAAAGAGCAGAAAAACTAACAGAGGAATTCCTAACCTGAGCGCTTAACTAAAAGCCCTCGCGAGTTGGCATAGAAGGCTAACGCCCATAGCGCCTCATACGGAGCTGATATGTTCGAACGGCGCGCCACAGATCGATCTGTCTAAAATCAGGCCAAAAAACATCTAGGAAGGAGAGCTCACTGTATGCTCCTTGCCAAAGAAGGAAGTTGCTTAGTCGTTCCTCACCGGAAGTCCTAATTATTAGATCTGGATCGGATTTTGGTAAATAAGATGTGTAAAGGTGTTTTTCAATAGTATTCTCATCAATAGCAGTTGGTTGTAAACGCCCCTCACTTATCTCCTTTGCAACTTCTTTCACAGCGTCGACGATTTCAGCTCTACCTCCGTAGGCTATTGCTATATTCAAATAAAATTTGTCATAGTCTTTTGTCAAATGCTCTGCTTTGCGGATTAGTTGTTGAGTGGTTTGAGGCAGTTGATCAATTCTACCTATTGCTTTTACATGAATTTTGTTCTTATGAATTCTCTCATCTTCCAAAACTTTTCTAAGTTTTTCTTCTGCAATTTTCATTATTTCATTAACTTCAGGTTGAGGTCTCTGAAAGTTTTCCGTAGAAAAAACATATAGTGAAACTGTTTTTATTCCAAGTTGACTGCACCATTCAAGGAAGACCTCAACTTTATCTGCACCGTAAGAGTGCCCAAACCATGATGGAAGACTGTGCTCTGAAGCCCATCTTCGATTTCCATCAAGTATTACGGCTATGTGTTCTGGTTTTGGTCCATCTTTAATTTGACGCCATAAAATCTTGCTGTATATGCCGTAGGTAAGTCTATTAGCAACTATAGCGCGTAGTGCTCGATTAAAATAATGAGACCATTTCTCCATGGTTATGACCCTACATTCTAGCTGCTTCCAGAGATGTTGCACATTCGCATTTTCTTTTCTCAGGGACTTTTCTAATAGCCTCTTTTATTGTTTGCTGTAAATTTGCCGCTGATTTACTGGCCACCTTAGAAACCTCTTCTGTTGTTAATCTCTTTTGCATCCCAGCAGCCATGTTTGTTACGAAACAAATTGTGGCATAGCAGATCTCCAATTCGCGGGCTAAAACTGCTTCTGGAACCCCTGTCATCCCGACGACGTCACAGTCTAATTTATGGAACATTTTGATTTCGGCAGGAGTTTCATATCGAGGACCTTCAGTACACAAGTAAACTGCATTTCCCCAGGCTGTGCCCATAACTTTCTTTGCGGCGTTTAACAGAACTTGGCGAAGTTCAGGGCAGTATAGGTTTGTTGCATCTATATGTGTCACTGGAGCTTCATCGTAGAATGTTGTTGGCCTATTTTTTGTGAAATCAATTAGGTCATTTGGTATTACGAAATCTCCTGGTTTGAATTTTGGATTAATTCCACCCACAGCGTTTGTGGCAAGTATTCTTTCAACCCCCAAAGCGTGGAGGGACCATATGTTGGCTTGATAGTTGACTTTATGCGGGGGCATAGTGTGCTTCTCTCCATGTCTAGGTAGAAATGCCACGTCCTTACCAGCAACTTTTCCTATGGTTATTGGTGGAGAAGGCCCGTAGGGAGTTCCGATTCTCGTTTTGGTGGATCCTTCTATTAGAAACTCTAAACCAGTTCCGCCAATTATGGCGATTTTAGCTTTTTCCACCTTCCTCAGCCTTCCTGAAGTACTCAATAAATCTTCGATGTAGACTGTAAACTATAAGAGTTGATAGGACGGATACGGCTATTCCAACGCTGACCCAGTACATCAAAATTTGTGATTGATAAGTGGGATCCATCAGTATTTTGGAAATCTCCAAAGTCACGGGATAAATTGTTATAGCGATCACAACCCCAATGATATTCTGCCAGATTCTTACGTCACGTGTGAAGTAGTAGTGTATCACGCTTCCAATCAGAAAAATTGAGATCCCTGCCACAATTAGATCTATAGATTGCTGTAAGAAGTCGCCAATGAGAATTACAACAACACGCTCTAGCGGCATAAGTTTGATACTATCATAGATAGATGCAGCGTGTGTCCCAGCTCTATAGCAAGCAACTACCATGAGAATTATTCCCACTAACGCGGCGTAGAGTCTAACCTGTTCCAGTGGAGATGGCAACGTGGGTATTTTTTTGATTTTCCCTGCCACACTAGATAGCATTCTGTCGATACCGAAGCCCTTTACGAAGAGCACTATGCCGAGTGCAATGAGCGCAACTTCCCATGCATATTGCCAGACTCCGAAGAAGTAGAGAACGGTGAAAAATACAAGTAGAATGCCCGGTATCCCTAAGATAATACGGGAGTACCGAGGATCCTCTACCAGCCTCTTCACGTAGCGCCCGAACACTGCCCAAGACTCCTCTACAGCTTCGCTGTGGCGCACTATTACTCGTTTAACGGACATGATCGGAACACGGGATTGAATAATTGGGATCACGATTTCATCGGCATAACCATCAGAGACAAGTATGACATGGGTAGCTGGAAAACTTTTCAGAACCTCATTCAATTCACGTATAAGTTTTCTATCAGCCTGTACACCACCAACCTTAGAGCCGGCTATTACAGCAACCTGATGCTCATGCTCTTTCTCCTCATCCTTAAGGTGGCTATACGTTCTCACAGCCTCAAACATAGCGTTGGCATCAGCCTCTTCAGGGTCGCTGAGAGCCAATTTGACTGCAGCATCAGAGACATTTCCCTTTCCAATAATAGGTGTTTTTACATCGCCCTTCACACCAATATCATCGTCTCTGTCAACGCAAAGTATTAGAATTTTTGAAGGCTTCTCTACAGTTTCTGATTTTGGCTCAGCCATATTTTAGTCGCCTATTTTCTTTCCAGATATTTCTCAATGGCTTTAACCTTATTTAGCATTGTTACATGTTTTACGTCACGTCTATCATCTATAGTTAGAGTCGTCATCACTCTCTTGGCCCCAGCTTCGAATGCGGCTTCATGCGAAACCTTAACAGCCCTGAAGAGGTCGTCCAGCGTTTTAGCTTCAATGGATGTTGATATGGGTCCAACTTGGAAACTTATTCCCTTAACCTTCCTAAGCGCTTTTACAGCCAAAGCGACATATGGACTGAGACTGGTTGATGTCGTACCTAGAGGTATTACTGTGAGACTTGCAATTATAGTCAATTCTATGCCTCCGCAGTTTAGAGTGCCGTATAACCACAAAAACTTTTCTAAATCATTTTTTCAGGGATAATGCTATAGCTAAGCTTCCTTCTAGGGCTCTCCACTTATTCTCAGCGCCGCAGATGACTATTACATCACCTTCGTTGAGTTTGAATGAATGAAGTATGTTTTTAGCTAACCTTGGATACTTTTTGGCGAAATTAGAATAAACGTTAGGAACGACTAATATGCCCTTTAAGTAGTTTAAAAGAATGGCTCCACGAGCACCAACTCGAACCGCAATGTCTCGCTGATCCATCGCCGATTTAACCGATTTAGCCCCGCCTTTAATTTGTACAGCAATATTTTCTTCAGCTATTTTAAGGGGTCCAGCCACATTGAATTCTTTGATCTCCATTATCCAATATTCAGTAAGTAGTTTTTTGAGAAACTTTTCTCCTTTCGCCGTTAACTGACAACCCAATTTGCTAGCTGTTATGTACCCATTTTTTAAAAAATTGAGAAGAAGACCTCTAACCACACCTTCAGGAAGGTTAAGCATATCATCAAGGCGATACCTGCCCACGGGACCTTCATTTTTAATTAAAAATAGTAGCAGAACTGTTTTCACATTACGCTTTTCTTGAGGTACCCTCAATATTGATCAAACTTACTATAGTTTGAAACTTGTAAAAAGTTTGCCGCATATTAAGGGGGCGTAAAACAGGCTTATGGTTTAGGCATGAGTTAACGTAAAGACATTTCCATTGATCTTAATCAGATAGGGTAGGCTCCACATGTCCGGCAATATGAAGATATTAAGGGTAGGGTTGAATTACAGTATGGACATATTTTACCCGCAATATCTTTAGGATGCGGCACACCAACGGTCCGCCTATAAACTTCGTAGTAAAATAGTTGCTCTTTATCCCTTATTGTTACCTTGTCTTCATCAAGGTACTTCTCCATTTTTTCTCTAAAATATACGTCAGAAATTATCGAATTAAATATGGTTGTAAGAGTTGCTGTTCCCGAGCCGACTTCTATTGGGGTTTTAGCCCTCCACACAATTTCTTCCGGCAAAATATTTTCAAACGCTTTGCGGATTATCCATTTTCCCCACGTTTGGCCACGTTCAACTTGAACTTTTAGCTCAGGATCTATTTCCATGGCAAACTCCTTGAACTCAGAGTCAAGATATGGAAGTTTAACCTCCATTCCAAGCAGGTAAGCTAAATCCACAGAGGAGAACCTCATTACTTTCCACAACCTTTGGAGTTCAAAATGTAGCTTCTCTTTTTCTAGTCCGAAGAGGAAGCTATACCCTGCGAAGAGTTCATCGCAGCCATCACCTGTCATAATGCTACTTACACCTTTTTCCCGAGCTGCCTTCAAACCGATGAATATGGTTAAACTATTACGGATCTCCATGGGGTCAAATGACTCTAGTTTCTTAACAACTAAGGGAATGGCTTTGTATAGATCATCTTCACCGAAGGTTTGGACTGAGTGCTTTAAGCCAAAGTGATCCGCAACCAGTTTAGCGTAGTTAATATCAGGCGCTGAGGCGCCATCAAATGCAACTGTGAAGGCTTTAAGGGGTGTGTATTTTGACGCTAGCGCTACTAGGGCACTTGTATCAAGACCACCAGAAAGAAGAACGCCTTCAGACAAATTCCTTTTAACAGCTTCTTCTAATAATAATCTGAGCTTCTGACAAATTTCGTTAATGTAATTATGCATGTAGTCCTCTCCAACAGTAAACTGTCACCATGGTTTATGTATTATTGGAAAAATAGTTTCGAATACGACATCACCTTAGGCTTTGGATAAACATTGATTATTTCTCCTAAAGGTTTTGTTTCTTCATGAAGGGATGAAACTGCCTTTAGATGCCTTTTAGCAACTTGAACTGCTTCGCTTAGCTCCCTACGCGAAGGCTTCCCCCAAGGCATTTTAGGTACCGGGATGAAACCGTCAATTCTATAAGGTATCGCCGGATCTACGTTGGCGATGAATTTAGCTATCCTTCCAATTTCTTCTCCTTCAATTAAGCCAGGTATGAAAACGCTCTCTACTCGGAGTTTAATATTCGTCTGATTTAGAATGTTGATGGCATTTAATACTCGCTTATTGGACCTCCTAGTGTAAAATTCATGAAGACCTTTAGTGTAAGCTTTAACACTTACCCAAACTTCGTTAAGTCCAATGTCTTCCAACTTCTTTACATACTCTTTGTCTAAGAGGACTCCATTAGTTAAGAGGACAGCTCTCACATCTAAAGCCTCAAGTAGGGCTACCAATTCAGGGTCAAGGGTAGGCTCGCCTCCTCCCAGTATAATCTTCCTCACGTTTAATGATCTTAACATACTTCTTACTTCGCATAGTTTCAGTAGCTTGACACCAGTGAATCGCTCAAGATGTTGCCGAGCGTCATTAGGAAGATGGATATCGTAAATTGATAAGTTTCGTATGCACCCTTTACATTGGAAGTTACATCCATAGAAGTGAAGATAAGCCGTATTTCCATGTGTGAAGCATGTGATGTGATTGATGTTAGTCATATGGTTTTCACCTCTTTGCCTCCCCAGTATTTGCAACCACATTATGTGCCTTATTCAACCCTTACTAAATGTGATGCCGTAAGATATTTAAATGTAGGATAATTATCCTACATTATGACCGATAAGCCTTGGAAAGTACGTCGGATAACTTTGCTCAGCGTTATAGCTGCGTCCTGTATAGCTATTCAGTTAACGCCAAGACCCCCAAACGTGGAATTTACCTCAGTAATTACATTTACTGTTGGAATAGTCTTTGGCAGTGTTTTTGGAGCCACGCTCGGAGCTCTAGTTATGCTCGTTAACGGGTTCCTTTCGCCATGGGGTTTCTGCGGACTGTCGATGCTGTTTCAAATGGTAGGTATGGCTATTGTCGGGTTTGTCGGAGGTTTGTTTAAAAAAATTACAAACGAGGGAACTGCCCGATTATGTGTTGAAGCTGCCGTGTTAGGCGCTTTCTTAACCTTTGTTTATGACATCATTACAAATGTTGGGTTCGCTGTAGCATTTGGAATTCCTTTGATTGCAGCCCTTATCACTGGCATAGTATTTTCCCTCATCCATGTTTCTTCTAACACCATTCTCTTCGGCTTTTTAGCTATTCCCCTTTCATATTCTATACGAAACTTTCTGGGAGGTGGAGAACTACGTCCGTAAGGAGAAGGACTTTTCTTTTTATAACGTTAGCGCTGTTAGTTTGGTCTGTGATCGCAACAGGCTTTGCGGTCTACTATTACAATACATACAAGGAATTTTATGAAAAAACTACAAAGGAATTAACAAGCATTTCAATGAAGGTTAACATTCTTATAAAATACGGAAATGGAACTAAAAGGTGGTTTAATAGTACACTTTTACCTATAGGGGCATCTGCTTTTAATGCAACAATAACTGTTGCTAGAGTAGACTACATTACTGGAACCTACGGAGTTTCTGTAACCGCTATTAATGGAATTAGCCGAAATACCGCAGAGAAGTTGTACTGGATGTGGTGGTATTGGAACGCAACTACAACTAAGTGGGATTTTGGACCGGTTGCATGTAACGAATTCATTCTTCATAACGGTGATGTAGTTGCATGGTACTATGAAAAAGTTACAACGTGGCCTCCAGAGCCGCCTTAAATTGCTATCACTAGATGGCTTCCTCCCCACCAGAGTAGATTCGTGTTAACTGCGCATGTAAATCGGTTATTCCATCGCAGGTTTTGGCGGACACAGGTATTAACTCAAATGTTAATCCAAGCTCAGTTATTGCTCGCAGAATACCATGACTTAGGAGTCTTTTCTGGTCAGTTAGTTGAGTTTCCACAGCCGCTTCAAGAGCTTCCTCATCCTCAGACCAGTCCAGTACTTCATCCAATTTCTCCGGTGGAAGAAGGTCTATTTTTGATAGTGCATAGACCTGGGGAAGGAGGAATCTGTGAAAAACGGCTGTAGCTAGAAACATGTTTGAAACGTAGTTCAGTGGATTGCTTGAGAAAGAAGCGTCAAATAGGTAGGTTATTACTTTAGGATCTTCTGTTAACCCATTGACTATCATTGGGCCACTTGCTCTGAAGGCGAAGAGCTCCATCTGGCCGGGCGTATCGACTATAACGTAGTCTGGCTTAAGTTCCTCTATTTCCCTGCGAATCTTGTCCATTTCAGTTGCCATTAAGTCAGCCGCCATAACTAAGGCTCCGTTTGGACCGAGCCCGTATTTTTCCATTAAATCATCAATTACTATGTAGTTTCTAACATCCACATCGGGCTTGTAAGGTAACGTCACGGCTCCGGGATCCAAGTTCACCGTAATTGAGTATTCCTCTTTTTCATGTAGCCAGTTGGTGTAGGTTCCTGCAAGAAGCGATTTACCCGAACCCGCTGTCCCAATTATGAATGTTACGTACATCTATCTATTGCCCTCCAGGGGAGGCCATCTTCCCTCCGTGCTGAACTATTAATTTTGATATCTCTTTAGCTGCTTGCCTGACTCTATTTTTCGAGAAAGTTATGCTACTGGAAACTGTAGATATGTGTAGCTCGATTTTAGAGACAGCCTCCGCCTCTTTTGGGTGAGATTTTATGTAAATGCCCGGGTTTCTTCCCATCACTTCGTCTATTAGAGGAGCCAGTTCAGATTCAACTATTCCACTGACGTTTAAGCTGAGTTCGTAGGGATATTTCTTCCCCGCTACTTTTCGAACAATTGGTGCAACGTTTTTTTCGAACATAGCTTGCATTTCAGGCGGAACTCCCGGAAGCGAGACAAGTGTAATACGCTTATATTTGACCAAAACACCTGGAGCGGTTCCAATTGTATTTAACAATGGGGTAGATCCTTTTGGTAAAAATGCCATTTTAAGTCGAGGTGAAGTTAATTCTAATTCTTTTAAAATACCGCCTTCATGAGCTTCACGGTAGGCCTTCCTTACCATTTCTAGTGCTTTATTATTTAGCAGAAGAGGCTTGCCTAACGCTTTAGAAACTCCTCCCAAAGTTCGGTCATCGAACGTTGGACCTAGCCCTCCGCTAGTAATTATCAAGTTGGGTCTGCGGGCTAAAGATGCTTTAATGGCTGAAGCTATTTCCTCTACGTTATCGCCTATTGTGGTTATTCGTTGAACTATGCCGCCTAAGTCGGTTATCTGCTTTGCAAGCCACTGTGCATTCGTGTTGCTGATTTTGCCGATTAAAAGCTCATTCCCTACGCTAACAATTTCAACGGAGCAGGTCATTGATGCGTCCCTACTCTTTCTTAGAAAGCCACCATTTCAAGTACTCTTTCCGTTCACGCTTACGTTTTTCTTCCTCAGGTTCGAGGTCTTTCCTTTTCTCACGTATTTCCATAAGTTCTTGATAGGTTAAAGAGAGGCCGCAGCTCAGACAGCTGTATTGTTTACGGGAAGGGTCGTATCGCATTTGACCTCCGCATTCTGGACAGTCGACTGGCACTACTATTTTCTCCTATTCCCATTAGAGTTAGGAGAAGTATAAGATATGTTTTTAGTTGAATTCTGCTGAGAAAATTAACGCGGAGTAACCATTGCCAGCTTAACCTGTTTGACTCCCCTTTTCGTCATTAGTTCTTGAGATAAGTCTCGAATCTCTTTAACAGAGCCTTTAACGGCTATTAT
>Ga0315309_1001605_pt1 | contig 13438 bp, 16 predicted proteins | sample TDP4_MG_FD_203080 | JGI IMG/M metagenome (GOLD analysis project Ga0315309, IMG submission 203080) | Freshwater sediment microbial communities from Lake Towuti, South Sulawesi, Indonesia - TDP4 | ecosystem: Environmental > Aquatic > Freshwater > Lake > Sediment | place: Indonesia: South Sulawesi...
AGGCTAGTATGGTTACGTCACAAACGAAAAACGCCTTGATGGTTGCTTGGAATGCTCCGGGAATCAGCCGAAATCAAGTGGAAGCGGCGTTGAGTTTGGCTGTGGACTATGTTACGCGGTTTTGTGAAGCGACTGTGGAGAAAGGTGAGGTCTTAACCTAGTTAGATAAACGTTTTCTTGTTTTTGTTGCGAATAAACTTTCTTGGTGGTGCGTTAGGAGAATTTTTCCTCACCACCATGCTGAGCGTTTGGGGTTTATTTTGGTTTCTGAAGGCGTGGAGGAGTCTGTTTTGGCGCTGTTTGGGTGCGCAAGATCATGCACGTCTTGCGTGAAGAAAGTTTTGGACCGGGCATAGAAAGGGTGTGGAACGTCTAGGTTGGGGTTCTTATGGTGGAAGTGTTTTGGAATGGAGGATGTTTGGGTTAAGCAAAATCGGTGAAACGAGTGAGCTCCAGCAAATCTCCGCTGTTTCATCATTTAAAAGGCATAAATTTTTAATTAAAAAATGATCTATTGTTCCCTAATAACGGAGGAGATGCGATGCAGGTCGTCTCTAAGGAGGATGTTAAAGGATTTCCTATCCTTCAAAAAGTTGTAGGTAGAGTTTTGCTTAGTGGCGAAAGATTAATGTTTTTGCTGGCTGAAATTGAACCGGATGGAGTTGTTCCTGAGCATAGTCATCCACATGAGCAGATGGGCATATGTCTAAAGGGCAAGGCTGAGTTTAAAGCTGGAGACAAAACCGCAATTGTTAAGGCTGGCATGGCATACTGGTTTCCTCCTAATGAAAAACACGGTGTTAAGGTCATTGGAGACGAGAAGGGAGTTTTTCTTGACGTGTTCAGTCCCCCACGTGAAGACTACTTATCAAAGCAAAAGGAAGCTGAGAGGAATATTTGAAGTTCAAGGTACGATTCACTTTCCCTTTTTTGTGAAATCCGTAATATTAGTATGATGATGGGAAATAACGTAGATGGATGTTGAGAGGATACCAAGAGTGATGTAAAATAAAGAAGATTAAGTCTTAAACTAATAGTCAAGGAATTGTTTTCAATTAATGTAGAGCTAGGAGAGTCTCATTAAAGAGAAATTCGTCGTAGAATATCAAACGAAACGGAGCTCATAAAAGTTCGATGCTCACGAAGACCTCTTCAGGCACGCGGATTCTCATGATTCGACGCATAACCCGCTCCTCCGCGTCGATATCGATGAGACGCTTATGGATACGCATCTCCCACTTGTCCCAGGTTTGGGTTCCCTCACCACAAGGACTCTTGAGGACGGGCACGCGAAGACGCTTAGTGGGTAGGGGGATGGGACCCATCATTTTTACGCCAGTTTTCTCAGCGATGGCCTTAAGTTCCCCACAGACCTCCTCCAGCTTTTGATAATCCGTGCTAGTTAACCGAATTCGAGCCTTTCTCACCATCGCTAAGGTTCCCCCTAACGTTCGCTCTTATCCTTTTATCCAGTTTTAAATACTTTTTCCCTCCAACCTTCAGGAAGCTGTCTGAACTTAGATGCGCGAACGACTTAAGCAGAAGAGAGGATGGATCAGTATAGGCTCAAGCTATTTATAAACCATCGTAACCATGATAGTTTCATAAAAGAGCAGCTTAAAAGCGGGGTTAATCTACATGAAGAGGAATTCAGCCCTTTCTTTCTCCAAACCAGTCCTGGAGTTGAAGACCGCCAAGACCTTCGAGTACTCCGACAGAGCAGCTGCCTTAGCAAAGAAAGGAATGAAAATCATCTCCTTCGGAATAGGTCAACCCGACTTCCCCACCCCCAAACACATTGTAGACGCCGCCATAAAAGCCCTCAAAGAGGGCTTTACAAACTATGTTTCACCCCCGGGCATCATGGAGCTAAGAGAGGAAATCGCCAACCATGTTTCCACTTTCACTGGCGCCGAAGACGTGAAGCCCGAAGAGACCCTCGTGCTTCCAGGCGCTAAGCCAGCCCTTTTCTTCGCCATAACCAGCTTCATCAAACCCGGAGACGAGGTGATCATCCCAGACCCCACCTTCTACCAATACGACAACGTGGCTAGGTACGCCGGAGGCAAACCCATCTTCATACCCTTAAGGGAGGAAAACGACTTTAGGCTGGTCCCCGAAGACTTCCAAGACGCCATAACGAACAGAACCAAGATGGTCGTGTTGAATTCTCCCCAGAATCCCACAGGAGGGTTATTAACCAAGTCTGACGTCCATAGCATCCTCGAATTAGCAAAAGAAAAGGGAATACTGGTAGTCTCAGACGAAATCTACGACCACTACACATACGAAGATGAGTTCACGAGCGTCCTCACCGACCCAGACTGGAGAGACTTCATAATCTACATCAACGGCTTCTCAAAAACCTACTCCATGACCGGATGGCGCCTTGGCTATATGGTAGCTGAAAAGGAGGCTATCCGACGCTTCACCACATTCGCCGAAAACACCTTCTCCTGCACAACCTCCTTCGTGCAAAGGGCAGGAGTAGCCGCCTTAAAAGGGCCTCAAGACTTCTTTAACACCGTGCTCGAAGAGTATAGGAAAAGGAGAGACTTCATGTACCACGAGCTGAAGGTCACACCCGGTGTTAGAGCGAAAAAACCCGCTGGAGCCTTCTACATCTTCCCTAACATCAAAGAAATTCTGGAGGAAACAAAGCTCACCACTGAAGAGTTTGCAGTAGGACTCATGAACAAAACAGGAGTGGTAACGATTCCAGGGTCGGCCTTTCCACACAAGACGGGCGAAGGGTACCTACGCCTTTCATACGCATTGTCCATCAAGAATATACAAGAGGGATTAGAAAAACTCAAAGCTGAAATATCTAACACGGGTAATTGAAAAGTTAATCAGCTTGCCAAACACATTCTAGAACAGATTAACGAAGCCTTTCTCTGCCCAAGCTTTTAGTCTGCCACGAATATCGTTTAATTTTGGTGGATTCCCCGTAGCCGCAGGCGGCGCATCGCTTCTCCTTGACGTTGTACGCCCTCCTACCGCATCGTCTGCATCGGATATGTAGGGTTTTTCCCATACGCCTTCCAAAAGACGGGGTGCCCTTACTCGTTTTTCCCAAAGACTGTCACCTTGGAGGTGGAGAAATTATGATGACGTTATCCCCACGAACGATGATAACCCCCAGTTTTTTCACGTTCTCCACGTCTGTGGTGTCCTCAGTTTCCTCCAGCACCAAATTAAGGTGCTGGTCAAACCCCTTTAGTCTTCCTCGTAAACTTTTTCCACCCTTTAAGCGCACAAGAACGAGTTTTCCAAGGCTCTCCTCCAGTATTTGAGTGGCCATTTCGCTCATACGCCGCTCCCTCAACCACCACTTTAAGTCTTTGTCCTTCTATACGTGCCAACGAGAATAATTTAAAGGTATTGCATCAAAAAAGGTTTTAGTGTCCTAAGTATATGTAGGATCTCTCAATGAAGTATAATTCACTGTAGCGGCAGTTGTTGCAAATATACACATCGAAAAACAGTCTAGACGCCCCAATTGTTGATCCCTCGAGTCTGCCCTCTTCCTTTCTGATGTCAGTGCTTCCACACTTGGGACACTTAGACATAGAAGCCCGGGTCATCTGCAAGTCTCGCCAATGGAATTCAATATTAACAAAAAGGGAAAATAAACTCAAATTATCCGTAGTATATCAGGTTTTCGTCCTCGAGTCTTTGATGCAGCTTATTCACCGCTTGATACACGTCCTCCTCCCTTTTAGCGCCGGTGCAAACCAGTTTTCCACTTGCGAATAGGAGGATCACCACCTTCGGGTCGTCCATTCGATAGATGAGACCAGGAAACTGCTCCGGTTCGTACATGGTTCTTCCGAGCACGTAGGCAGACCGTTCAAGATCGATCATTCCTCCTAGGCCGGCTGAGGCGACAATATTTTGTATCTTCAGCTCCGGCTTGCTGATGATGATTATGCCGCTCTTCTTCAGCTCTTTGATGACCCTAATCACAGCTCTCCTCGCCTCCTTCTCTGATTTAGCGCCGGTGCAAACCATCTTACCGGAGTTGAAGATGAGGGTGGCGGTCTTCGGCCTCTTCAACCGGAAGACCAGTCCTGGAAACTGTTCAGGGCGGTACTCGACCCCCGGATATCCTTTCACCACCGCGTTGAGGTCAACCGTCTGCTTTAACGTGGCAGAAGCAACCACGTTTTCAATATTAACTAAAGCCTTAACTTTCGGCATCCAAATACCCCTTTCATGAGCCTATACGTTGATAGTATTGATTTCTTATAAAGGCTTAGTTTTTAGTCTTAGCCTCCTTCCTTTTAAGGGGAATGTAGTCCATAAATAAGAGGATAAGTATCAACGCGACGATCACCGCAATTCCCCCAGGGGTCCCTAAGAATATCTTAAAATAGCCAAGAAGGGGAACTCGACCTACCACTTTGCCAATCACATAATCATCCGGGACTTCCCAATTGTCGGAACTAAGATTACTGTCCCCCTTTGTTTTAAAAAACCAGGAGTTCCCCCTATAGACTTTGTTTACTGCCCTGTGCACGATGAATTCGCTCGGGTCAGTCGGCTTACGAAACACAATGATGTCTCCAGTTTCGGGGGCAGCATAAATTTCGCAAGGGTCTAGGCCTCCCTGAACCACAACCAGATCGCCGACGTGCAGACTCGGAATCATGCTCCCAGAAATCACTGCGTGTAATGGGTATTCTGTTCTCAAAGCCGCCCTCAACGCCAGCCAGAAACCAGCAACGCTGATCACCGCGATGAGTAAAAGAATAGCGGTCTTCACAAACTCGCTCTTCAGCAACCTCGACTGCTTCATCTCTTCATACACACCTATCTTCTAACAAATGCTTAGGAAGATTCCCTTGTTGCATGTTAAAAACTTAACGCTTTACCATATAAAAAGAAGGGGGTATACAGAACACCTCTGAGACTACCGAAGTCGAGTCTTCAGCCCTTGTCCTCGAATTTTAAATTTCTACCCCTTCAGCTCCCATTTTTGCTTTTCCAACGATTCCCTTGAAGTTTTTCCCGCACGAGGGGCACTTGAACATGCCAAAGATGGTGACGGTTATTCGCATCTTCTTATCGGGAAACGGTGCTATGAGCTGCCATGTCTTGTAGGGGTCCTTCGCCACTTCACCGCAAGAGGGGCAGACGTTTTGTTTTACCTGTTTCCTTGGCATGTTGGTCGCCTAGCAGTATCAGCGCCCTAAACCTTCCGCTTGCTTAAAACAGCTCTGAAGGGCTTTTTGCACCGGAAACAGTCAAAGATGCCTATTTCCAGCTGCACTCTCTTACCCGATTTATCTGGACGACCAGCCATTGTCCAACGTTTTCTTGGCGTAGCAACTTCGCCTCCACAGCTCGGACACTTAGCCATACATTTTCCTCCATCATTCTGTTATCTTGGTTTAATGTTATTTGAATAAAAGATTTTCCCACATAAAACGGTTAATTATTCATCAGTTTTGAATAAATTTTTGACCCCTATATACCGGGGGGACTAGACAGTCATAGACAACGGGGTCATTCTCGTCGTGTTTAGAAAATTTTGTTGGTGGTGCGCCCGTTGGAGGATTTTGTTCACCACCACCAAGTAGGCTTCCTCCGTAGCTGCCTCTTTGGCGCGGAAGACTCTAATGGCTTCTCGAAAACTGTCCTTTCAAAATGTAGACTTTGGAAAAAGCTTTCTTGGAGTCTTCCCATTAGAACTATTCGAAGAAAATGCCTAGGAAGAGGAAACGAGCACCGTGAGTTCACTCTAGAAAGGTCGGTTTCCATTATAATTTGACAAAACCAAATTGTTGCTCGTGTATCACCCATATAGTCCTTGATGATTTCTATCAGGGACTTCTAGGATTAATATGTATGAATAGTTGATAAATTCTCTTAGAGTTGAATTCAATTTCTTCACCACCTGACTTATAGTCTCTAACTCTTGGATCAAAAATTATGTAGAACCCAAACTGTACATTCTCGTTAGTCATGTAATATTTCATCTGTCTAATTCCTTTTTCATAATATTTTTTACCTCTCCATATTTTTACCTCGAAGGGGTATTTTTCCATGTTCATGATAAGTAAGTTATCACTTTTCCCTTCTGCAACCTCAACTTCTCTAAATTGAAACGTTCTTTGTTTAAAAGCTGCGTTTAAATGAGTTTGGATGAGAGATCTTCCTATTTCCTCATTTGGCTTTTTAATTATTTTAAAGGCTCGATAGACTTGTCTATCTGTTAAAGATTTGAATTCGTCTAGAGATGTTTTTATGTTATTGAAACTGACTCTTCTACCAGCAAAGGACGTTACGTTTCTTTGGATCGTATCAAGGTATATACTCAAATAATCTACATTTTTTTCTAATATCTTGCGTATTGGAACATGTCTTGGACTTAGAATGGGAAGCAATGTAATAAGATCTCTCAGTTTTCCTTTTGCCCTTGCCATTAAGGCTAAAGCTTGCTTGGAATTTTCTACGACTAAAAGAGCCTTTTTATAAGATCCAATTAAGGCTTCCATAGTCTCGATAATTATATGAGGCATATTATATGTTTTAGATTCATTCAAGTATTTTTCTGCTTCATCTATTAAATCGTAATTTTCTTCTTTTTTAAATTTTTCAATACATAAAGCTGCATTTATAAAGTTAATTAGTATCTTAGCGCGAACCACTTCTAATCCTATTGTTCTATGTAATTCTATGCCTTCATTTAGTACATAAATAGACTTTTCAAGCAAAGATATTTTTTCATCTTCGTCCTCTATATAATTTGTTTTAGTGAGGTAATTTAACCCAAGAAAATATTTTGCATGTCCTTCATAATATAATCTTTCTCTAGGATACTCTAATTTATCTAGCTGAGACGCTAGAAAATCGTATGCCTTTTTGTATAGATCTGGGGCATCTCTAGGTTCTGCTAAAGCATTGTTTCTAAGGTAGTAAGCGTAATAGAGAAAGTCTGGGTGAGAAAATGGATCTGCTGATAGCTTGTAAAGCTCTAGCCATTTATCACCTGCTGATTTTAAAAGTTCGGATTTCTTATCCTCTTCTATTTCAGAAAGAGCTTCAAGGCTCATGATTTCTGCTCTGACAATCTCCCTATTTCTTCTTCGTTTGTCAAAATAACTCTTACTTTCGAGGTCAATTTTTAGCTGTTCTCGATACTTGGTATAAAGTTCCGAAGCTCGTTTCCAAAACTTTGGTTCTTCGGATATTTCTGCGACCATAAATGCGATGGATGCAGCCGTGCCAAATTCTTTAGAAATTTCTAGTTCGTCTAGGTATTCATCTACCCATTTAAACCAATCAAATCTATTCATTGTCCTTCGTTTTATCTCAATAAGTGTACTTGCTCCTAAAAAAGGATGAATTTCGGGTAATTCTTTTTTCCAAAGTTCTATAGTTGCTTCGGATTCTTGAGTGGCTGTAGGATAGTCTTCTGTTTCAAACGCTTCATCCATCTTTGTTGCATGATAAGAGTAGCAATTATCAGGAGATCTTCCAAAACAGTCTCTCCATAAATTAGAACAACACCTTAAGAGGATACAATCCTCCTTCTTTTGGATCGACAAATATGGACAATATTCACCTTGGACCATTTCAGGGATTTCATTAACTAATGGAAAGTTTATGATTGGAGACCATTCTGTAACAAATTTGAGGGAATTATCACAGTTAGGACACTTGAGAACAATGTGCTCTTGATAACCACCAGCACCAGCTGTTGGTATATTCGGTTGTACTTCTGAATTGCAGAAAGGACAACGTTTCCAAATCCATCTCTGAAGATCTTCTCTCATTTTTTCATACATAGTTATAAATTCTGACATAGGCTGTTCCTCTTTGATAGATAAGACCTCATTCAAGGATTCTCACATTACTCATCAATTTTAAGTTTTTTCTGTAATATTTTTGTTCCCTCGATACCCGTTTGCTCCTTATAGAGGGAAAAACAACATTATGTTGGGCTTTTCGGAGTTTCTAGATATAACTTCGAGGGACGGAAAAGCTTAAACTCGCGGTAATTTTAGACTAGGAAAGAGGTTGATCACTTGAGCTTAGAGAAATGGCGTAAGAAGAGTGAAAGAATCCGCGAACATTTGCGGCTACGGACTTTCCCAGTAGCCATCCGACTGTGCAAGGATGAAGGGGAGTTTCCGAAGGAAGCAAGGAGGCCTTTATGTGACTTTAAGCATCGAATCGCTGCCTGCCAAGCTATCAGCATGGCGAGAATGTATGGATGGACCCTTGGACTAACATGGGAAGAAGACATGTGGTGCATTCGACCAGCCATACTCTGGGGAATAATCGAGCCTCCAGAATACGTGTTAGAAGGGACACTCATGCATGGATTCTACAACGCCACAGTGGAAGCTGCCAAGAAATCCGAGGAAGCGTGGATGAAAATACCTGCAGGAAGCTTCTGCGGCGCCGTGTTTTCGCCACTAGAACAGACGCCATTTGAACCCCATGTCATCGCGATTTACGGAAATCCAGCTCAAATGTGTAGGCTTATCGGAGCAACACTATGGAAGGAGGGAGGAGCCTTGAAAGCCACTTTTCAGGCTGGTGCTGAGATATGCCACAAAATTGCACGCGCATACATAACTAAGGAGCCCCAAGTGGTGGTTCCTGGAGGCGGCGACCGAGTATTCACTGGAACAGAAGACGATGAAATGGCTATGGTCATACCCATGGACAAGGTTGATGAAATTTTAGAGGGACTAGAAGCCATCAAGATAGTTAGCTATCCCATCCCAAAGTATATACGATGGGAACCAAGAGTTCCACGAAACTATAAAATCTCATACCACGACTACATAGAGTGGCGTAAGTCCAAAGAGAAGTCATAGCCGCTTTCTCTGGGCACTGTAACGATGCATGGCAGTAAGGCTTTGACCGCCCTCACTATGCCGGGGTAGACTGGGAAACCCCTCTTCTCCAATGCTGGCCACAGGTTCACAGGTTTCAAGATTCTATGCCAGTTAGGCGTAACCCTTCTTAAGTAAATAAACACCTAAAAGGCAACAAACAACAGTTTCTAAGGCTACATAAAGGTAAATAAGGACTAAACAACCTTGAAGATTATATGAAAGCTGGTATTACCGTTTCGGTTAGCAAAGAGTTGTTGCAGGCAATTTTTGAAGGCGCAAGAAGACTTTATCCAAGGGAAACAATCTTGCTTCTTAGAGGCGAAAAGAAGAAGAATTTGATCAAGATTTCCGAGCTTGTTGTTCCACCACTTGCCACTTACGGCTGGAGTTTCGCTAACATTCCACTTCATATGTTACCCATAGATTTTTCTATTGTTGGAACGGTACATTCTCATCCCTCTGGAAATTTAACCCCCTCCACCGCAGACTTGAACCATTTTCTCGGAAGCATACTCATGATTGTCAGTTTCCCCTTTGCAGACGAGAGAAACGTTGCGGTATACAACCACAATGGAGAAAAGTTAAATTTACAATTAACGGAAGTATAGGAACATCTTGAACATACGAAATGCATTTTAGATCAAACATAGACTTACCGTTTTACACGGGATTTCGCTAAGTTCTGAAACATTCGCCCCGGAACCGTATAAAACTTTTTAAGCGTTTCGGCTAAGCATACTAACGGTGTTAAAATTGAGTGTTAGCATGTATGCCCCCTACATGACACCAGAGATTGAAGAGCATAGAGCAGAGGTAAGGAAGTGGGCTGAAACCGAACTACCTCCCCTCAGGGATAAATACGAGGAAGCGAACCTCGACGGTTTGGGAAAAACTCCTCCATTAGAAGTATACAAGAAACTAGGGGAAAAGAGACTACTCGCAGAGCACATCCCAGAGAAATACGGCGGCAAAGGAAAGAGCTTCGTATGGGAGATCGTCACGATAGAGGAAGTATCACGGATATGCGCCAGCTTCTGCTCCCTAGTCGACTACACACCAACCCTGGTTTGTAACCCCATCTTCGTCTTCGGCACCGAAGAGCAGAAGAAGAAATACCTCCCACCCCTTATTAGGGGCGAGAAAACAGGATCTTTCGCGGTGACCGAGTCGGAAGCATCATCGAACGTGGCTGCGATAAAGACCACAGCCAAGCGTGAGGGAGACGAGTACGTCATCAATGGACATAAGAAATTCATAACGATTGGAAACATAGCTGACATACTACTAGTCTTCGCTAAGACAAAGCCTGAGGCCGAGGCGAGAGGTATAACCGCTTTCATAGTTGAAGCGGATACAAAAGGGATATCTTATCCAAAACAGGAGAGGAAAATGGGTTTAAGAGCCATACCCGTCAGCGAAATCAAGTTCGAGAATGTAAAAGTTTCAGCTGATAACGTATTAGGAGGACTAGAGCAGGAAAACAGAGGAATTTACATAACCCTAAACGCTTTGGATCATGGTAGATGTGGAATAGCCGCTCAAGCCGTAGGAATAATTCAAGCTGCCATCGAGCAGGCGACAAGATACGCCAGCGAACGAGTACAATTTGACAAGGAAATCATAAACTTCGAAGCTGTGCAATGGATGATTGCAGACATGGCCATAAAACTTGACGCTGCTCGTTTACTAACCTATAGAGCAGCCTATCTAAGGGATTTAGCCATTAAAGGCCAAGCAGACTATAGAATGGCTACTATCCCAGCTGCGATGGCAAAATGCTACTCCACAGAAGCAGCCACGTGGGCTGCCCACAGAGCCATACAAATATTCGGGGGACGAGGATACATGATGGACTCAGAGTATGTACCAGTCAAGGAACTGCCGACTCCGGAGAAATTATACCGCGACTCCAGAATTACAGAGATATACGAGGGAACGAATGAAATACAAAGGATGGTCATATTAAGCGGAATAGCGCGACTGTATGGAAAGAAAAAATAAGTTGCTGGCTCTGTGCTACTCACCTATCATTTTTTTGTAGCTCTCCCACTGTTTATTTACCCATTCTTGAAGGGCTCCTATCTGCTCTTCGGTTAAGCGGGCAAACCTTCCCTGAAGCCTAAGGTATTCCTTGATCGGCACTCTTTTAGAGGGGTCGATTAGCCCTCGGCTTGGAGCACTCAAGCTAAACTTCCCATCTTCAATCTCATAAAGGGCCCACATCCCTGTTCTAACAGCTAATCTCCCGACCTCAACTGTCCTGTTTACATCAACTCTCCAGCCGGGACCGCATGGACATAGTATATGAATATATCGCGTGGCACCCCTTTTTTCACTAGCCTTTTTCACTTTTTTAAAGATGTCTTGCGGATAAGATGAGCAAGACGTGGCGATGTATGGGATTTTATGTGCTGCCATGATTAAGGGCATGTCTTTTTTATGTTGCCGCTTCCCAAGTACGGGCGTCGTGGTCGTAGTGGCGCCAAATGGTGTCGCGCCTGATCGCTGTATTCCCGTGTTCATGTAAGCCTCGTTATCGAAACAAATGTAAAGGAGATCGTCTTCTCTCTCCGCAGCTCCAGATAGAGCTTGAATGCCTATGTCCGCTGTTCCCCCATCTCCAGCACATGCGGCTACGGTTATATCCTTAACTCCCTTAGCCTTAAGTGCAGCAGCAATACCTGAGGCCCCCGCTGCTGCTGCCTCAAAAGCTATGTTTAAGACAGAGACCCTGTACGATATCCTTGGAAATAGTCCTGCAACGGTTGGAATGCACCCCGCTGGGATAGCCACTATTGTCTTGTCGCCCAATGCTTTTAGGCAATGTCTCAGGGCTAGGAACTCACCGCATCCGGGGCAGCTGTAGAATCCAGGGTACATGTATTCCTTTTCAGGCAATCCCAAAATCGGCACTTTTACTCACCTCCTCAAGTGCGTAACCCAGTCCATTCAATCTTCTTCTCAACTCGGCCTCTTTCAAGGTCTTTGAACGTTTCTTGAACAGCGAGCCTTTGCTCAGAGGGCGTGACATCTCTGCCACCTAAACCCATTACATATCCCTTAACGATAGGCCTCTCTTTTGCATCGCAAAGCGCTGCTTTAACTTCCATGAGTGCGGCTCCCATATGCCCAAAAGACATGTTTCGGTCAATGACTGCAAATGCCTTAACACGCTTGGCGAGTTTCTGTATTTCTTCCGCGGGGAAGGGACGAAACACCCTTAGTTTCAATGCTCCCACAGAGTAACCCTCATCACGCATATCGTCTACAACGTCCTTTGCTTGTGCAGCAAGAGAACCCATGCTCACTAAGACTACATCAGCATCATCGCAGCGATATTTCTCCACTAGATCCCCGTGAAACTTTCCAAATCTCCGTTTATATTCCTCGCAGACCTCCTTGATTTTTTCCTTGGCTTTGGTCATAGCCTCTTCCATTAAAAATCGATATTCTGTATACCAGTCGGAGAAGGGTACGTTCGGCATGGCAGGATTACCGTGTGTGACAGGATTTTCTGGGTCATCCAGTTTGAACGGAGGCTCGTATGGAGGCAGAAAGTCGTCGATGTCTTTTTGATCAGGAGTTTCAACTGGTAGAGTCATGTGGGACAAAGTGAAGCCGTCAGCGCAGACCATCGCAGGGAGAAGCACCTCTTTGTCTTCCGCTATTCTATATGCCATAAGAACCGAGTCGAAAATCTCTTGATTGTTTTCAGCGTAAAACTGCATCCAGCCGGTGTCTCTCTGAGCAATAGTGTCCTGTTGGTCACACCAGATGTTCCATGGCGGTGCTAATGCACGATTGGCCACGTACATAACGATGGGAAGGCGAGCTCCAGCCGCCCAATGTAGCATCTCATGCATCAACGCTAATCCATGAGAAGACGTAGCCGTGAAGGTTCTCACTCCGGTGGCAGATGCCCCTATCAACGCAGACATCGCCGTGTGCTCGCTTTCAACGCAGATGAACTCTGCCTTCAACTCACCTTTTTCAACGATCTCGGAAAGCTCCTCCACGGTTGGACTTTGGGGTGTTATGGGGTAGGCGGCGATAACTCGCACTTTTGCAGCTTTAGCTGCATACGCTGCCGCGTGGTTTCCAGTTGTGAGGATAACTTCAGCCAAGTGTCATGCCTCCCTCACGAGTTCTATCGCTTTAAAACGACATTCTTGTGCGCAGACTCCGCAGCCTTTACAGTACTCGTAGTCAAAGACAGGATATTTGTCCTCGTCGATCGTGATGACTCCGTCTGGACAGTAGAGCCAACAAAGCATGCATTTTTCACACTTTTCCTTGTTTAACATCGGCCGATGCTCTCTCCATGTTCCAGTTGGAGCGCCCATCGATGCCTTCCTCGGTTTCGACACTGGTGATGCTGGAAGCTCCTTGAGGCCTTTAATCTCTAAGTCTTCCCCTTTCATCCCCGATGGATTTGCAAGATGAGAACCTGTGCGAGAGCTTCCAACCACCGTTCGCTCGTACGCCATTTCCGCAGCTTTAACGTTTAGTTCAGCCCGTTTTCCACCAAAGTGCTTAATTATGGCCTCTTTGATGGACTCCAACCTAACCAAGTTAGTAGC
>Ga0315309_1001606_pt1 | contig 13427 bp, 12 predicted proteins | sample TDP4_MG_FD_203080 | JGI IMG/M metagenome (GOLD analysis project Ga0315309, IMG submission 203080) | Freshwater sediment microbial communities from Lake Towuti, South Sulawesi, Indonesia - TDP4 | ecosystem: Environmental > Aquatic > Freshwater > Lake > Sediment | place: Indonesia: South Sulawesi...
TGGATCACTCTTGGAGTGCAGAATCCGCCTTGACATCTGCCCATCCCCGCTCTGGTTCGAAATTTCACACCATCGACCGTTGTCGCACCTCTTCGTATAGCTTCGGCGATCTCTCCCTCCGTGACCTGTTCGCATCGGCAAACCACGCGGCCGTAGGTCCCATCCTGAGAGATTAGTTCGCTCGCCTTCCGGAGGGTCTGCCCACTGAACGGGTCGGGAATGGAGTTCCGCTGTGGCTTGAAGTTCTCCTTCTCCATCAACTCCAGGCCTTCCGCCTTCAGGATGGAGGCAACCTTTTCGGCTATTGCCGGAGCGCAAGTGAGGCCCGGCGACTTGATCCCGGCTGCGTTGATGAAGCCGTGGACTTCTGAATAGGATCTTATTATGAAGTCGCCGGTGTCTGGGTCGGCGCGCAGCCCAGCATAGCTATTGATGATCATTTCTTTCTTGGTGGAAAGGGATGGGACCAGCTTCAAGGCGCCTCTCCAGACCTCGTCCAAGCCCTCGCTTGTGGTCCTAGTGTCTTCCTTGTCCTTGACTTCATGTGAATTCGGCCCGATGATGATGTTGCCTTCTAGCGAGGGAGTTGCAACGATGCCCTTGCTCACGGGTGTGGGCACAGGGAAAAGCACGTGTCTCAAAAAACCCTTCAGCTTTCTGTCTAGAACGAAATATTCGCCTTTCCTGGGTATGATGTTGAAATCCGCGATCCCCAGAAGCCTCGATACTTCGTCAGCCCACAGCCCTGAGCAGTTGACCAGGAAGGAGCATTCAACCGCTCCTCTTTCAGTCTCGACGGCTTGGAGTTCTCCTCCTTTCACTCTCACGCCCACGGCTCTCGTCGCCAGCAGTATCTGGACGCCGTTGATCTGGGCATTCTCGGCTAGAGCCATGGCAGCTTCATATGGGCTTGTAATTCCAGCCGTAGGCGCGTGGAGAGCGGCACATGCCTTGCGGTTCAACCTTGGTTCCATAACTTTGAGTTCTCGCGCTTCCTCGATCAACCTTGCTTCTGGAACCCCGTTTTGACTGCCTCTTCTTTTCAGCTCTCGCAGGTTTCGTATCTGCTCCTCGTTGAAAGCCACTACAAGAGAACCCAGCCTTTCGAAAGGAATCTCCAACTCGTAAGCCATTTTCTCCCAAAGAGCGTTCCCCTTGACACATAGCTCAGCCTTTATGGTTCCGGGGAGATCATCGTAGCCTGCGTGGATAATTGCGGTGTTGGCTTTGGTGGCACCTCCGAAACCGAAGTCGACCTCTTTGTCGATCAGAGCCACGCTTACCCTGAATCTGGCTAGGTGGCGAGCTACCGCCGTCCCAGTAATGCCCCCTCCCAATACCACCACATCTACCTTCATGCCCCATGCGCCTCCGACCGCCGAGATGGTTCCAGGCTCCGACCTACGAAATTTAGCTTAAATAGATTTGGCGAAGATAGGAGAATGGAAACCCGTTGACACCGTGGCTAACCGGTTGTCCATCGATCGATGTTGAAAACCATTCGAGTAATCGACTGCCACCGTCAACATGAATTGTTTCGCCGTTCATGTAAGAAGCTTCATCCGATGCCGAGAAGACCACTGCTCGAGAGATGTCAACCGGTTGTGTAACTCTTTTCAGAAGAGTTCTTTCCATGAAGTGTTCTTTCGATCGATCGACTCCTTGAGTCGCGTTGCGCGTGGGCAAGGCTTCTGAGGCTAGGTCGACTTCTCGGTTATTTTCCATCGGGGCACCCTCTGCACCTGCGTTTCCGCCGCCAATCTTCCATGGCTGATTACGTATCTTGCTTCTGCCTGATTCCTCATAGCTTCGTGCAGGTTGGGAGCGTCAAGCACGACCAAGTTGGCGTTGCCACCTTTCGAAAGGCGATGACCCGGAATCCTCATTATCTGGGCTGGGTTGACGGACGCCATGTCAACAAGGGTGTCAATATCAGAGGTGGCCATCATCCAGAGGAGATGCGATGCAAGAAAGGCGACCTCGATCATGTTGCACCTTCCGAAGCTGTAGTAGGCGTCGTAGCAGTCGTCCTGCCCCAACGCGACGGGCACGCCTGCTCTGAGGAGATCCTTGACTCTGACATGTAGGGGACCAGTCTGAGGGCTTGTCACGATGCCGACATTGGCCTTTGCCACCAAGGAGACAACCCTGCTTACCCTGGATTCGTTGTAGACTGCCATCGCGCGTGCGTGGTTCGCCGCGACTCGGCCTCCGTAGTTCTCCTTCATCGTCTTGAGACAGAGCATCTCTAGAGTCCTTGAGGCTGGATCAGCCGTGTCGTCTACTAGCATCGCCACATCCCTATCATATTGCATCGCGATGTCAAAGACAATGTCTATGTGTTTCTCGGCATCGTCATCAGAGAGCTCTAGCCACGGAATACCTCCGACCACATCAGCACCCATGTCCATTGCCTTTCGGAGGTATTCATCGGTTCCTGGGTCGGTCAGGATGCCTTCCTGTGGGAAAGCAACCACCTGCAAGTCGATCAGTCCTTCGAATTCCTTCCTTAGCTGCAGAAGTGCGGACACACCCTTTAGCTCTGCCTTTGTGTCAACGTCGGCGAATGCGCGGATATGAGTGGTCCCGTAGTAGACTGCCTGTTCCAGCACTCCACGGACCCTGGAGACGATCTCCCCCAAGCTGTAGCGTTCCTTGACTTTGGCTCCGAGCGAGATGGCTTTCTCGGTGTCCATGAATTCCTGATGGTAGGCCTTCATGGATTCGTCTGTGATCCAACCGCCAGTCAACACCTTGTCCAAATGTAGATGAGCGATCACAAACGACTCTGTGGCCAACCTTCCTTCGGCGTCTATCTCCACCTTTCCTTCTCCTTTCAGTCCTGGCCCCATGTTTACTATTCTTTGGTCTCTGACACCTATGTCGACGGTTCGTTGCTGACCCCTCGGTACGCAGTTCCTTATCAGGACGTCGTACGACACACGGAACCCCCGCTCTTTAGCGTCTCAACAGGAGATAAAAACATGTCTTGGAAATCAGCCGAAGTGTTTGGGACTATGCCTTCTGCCAAGGTTTAAGATACGATCATGATCTCTGTGCGCTCTTCCATAGGATTTGCGCACTTGGTGCTCTATGTCGATCATCGATCTCACGCAAGAGTGGATGGTTAGTGGTCGGCTCTGGCTGGCGGTGGTCACCATATTATTGAGAGGCAGGTTAGAGCGCCATCTCCCTTGCGAAACTCTGACATATCCAGTTCTCTGACGAGAAACCCTTCTTCTTCTATGAGTTTCTTCGTCCTCGGATGTCCCTTTGCCATCAAGATTGTCTCATCTATGGCAAGGCAGTTTGCGGCGTATTCCTCTCCCCTTGGAACCACGATTTTTCTGAAGTTTCGCAGAATGTCTGCTTGGAATTGTTCGTTCGACAGCAAGACGTAGTCACGCCCAAGGTAGGTGCACGCAGATTTTAGGTGAACCCTGTTCTCAACCTTCACTGGAGCTACCTCCAGGTTGCTGTCTTTCAGAATCTCTCCAAGCTGCTCTACGACGTATAGATTGGTTCGGGTTGATAGCCCCACCAAAACCCTGTGTTCAATCTTGAGGACATCTCCTCCATCAATGATAGCAGGCGGTCTAATATAGTGCGTCTCTTTCAGGTGTTCCAGCACCTTCGCGACTTCAACTACTTCCTTTGCGCGCGATCCTATGCTCATGTTGCAGACTACGGCTTTTTCCCCGAAGACGAGGGCTGTATCCTCCACAAAGCAGCTATCAGGGAGGGCGTTGTCGCCCTTTATCCAGATGAGCTCCAGCCCCAGCCTACGTAGAGCCGCGCAGTATTCCGCATGTTGCGTCTTCGCGAGAGCAACATCTATTTCTTCGACATTTGTTCTTATGCAACGATCATATGAATCGGGTACGGGTCGAACAACAGCGTACTTGACTTTATCTGCGCTCATGAGTTTCCCCTCGCACGCATCCCGGCGTGGTGGCGATCCATCGATCGAAACGTTTGACAAGATTCCCAACCTCAACGACTTTGCCATCATGCATATGCGTCCGCTGCCCCCGCTCGGTCGATCAAGCTATATAAAAACCGGCCTGTCGACTAGGCGAGTGCATCCAGAAAGAGATGGCTGTCATACCCGTAGATAAAGGACAGCACGAACCTGGACAGCGAAGATGGGTCACTGTATGCCCAATAAAGGATCAGAAGCGTCAGGATGACGAAAAGAGTGAAATTGTGGAAGACGCCTCGGTGTTGCCGGCTGACGGGCGGCTCAATTTTGTCAGGCAGTCGACTTCCGATCACGGCCAAGCCGATGAACACAGTAATCTCGAGAATATCGGTGAGGGAGATGCCGCCTGCGCGTATGGCTTCGACGGTTCGACTTACATCTCCTCGGAAGTAGAGTATTGTAAACCAGGCCGCCAAACCTGCCACGGTCCCCGCTAAGTCATGCACTAGCCGGCGTGGCATCGCCATCTCCTCAATCGATCGATCGATCAAAACCAACAGGCGGAAACGACACCATTCTACTTTCCCTTGAGAGCTGACCTGACTCTGTAGACTGCATAGAGGGGGAACGTGATTATCATCCAGAACAGTACGTCTGCCAGGAGCGCGCCGAGGTCCAAGAACCACTTGTCCACAGGACCGGCGATGCTTACGGTTTGATGCGTCAGCCACAGAAGCGGGAAACCGTATTTCCAGTGAACGAAGTCAGGCCATGGAAAGTATTCAACCCTTGTGAGGGAGAGCAGGGTCAATACCAGCCCTCCCGCAAGGCTGATTATGACCGGCTTCACTGCTACTCTGGCCCTCAGATTTGTTCGCCAACCAACAAGCCGTAGGCATCGCTCTTAACCCTTTGCATTGAAGGCGGGAGGAACTCACTCGGAATCGATCGATCCCATAAACAAGTCTATAAATACGTGGATGGCTCGAGATGGAACAGGGTGATCCTGTTGAAGCTTCTACTTGATGAAATGTATGCGGGACTGCAAGAATACTTTCAGATTCTGGGCTGGGATGCGTTGACCGTTCAAGACGCAGGGTTGAAAGCGGCAAAAGACAAGGAGATCGTTGAGTATGCGAAAAACAACAATTTGCTGCTTGTGACCCAAGATCAAAAACCAGCGGAACTCGCTGATGTCATAGGAGCCAAATGTGTTCTGATCTCCAACGCCATGATCGCCAAGATGGCGGACACCGAAATAAGGCACAAATATCCAAACACAGGGCTGAAATGATGCATAGTACCAACGTATCGATCGGTCGAATTAGGTTGGGTTTATTGCATGATATCCTTTGAGAGAGCGGTTAAACACGCCAGGATTCTGAACCCGTTGAAGGGTTTCGAAGAGGATGCCATAACATTTGAGTATAGAGAAGACCCGTTGACCGGTCGCAACACAACAGTCATAAGAGGAATGCTAGGCTATATTGACAAATTCCTGGTTTCGGACGAGAAATTACTCAATTCCCTGGCCAAAAAGACTAGAATCAACTGCCCCTTTTGCCCCGAAAGGGTAAAGGAGAAGACTCCAATGTTTACGCAAGACTTCTACAAAGAAGGAAGAATTTTCGTCGGCGACGCTGTTGTCATTCCAAACTTGTTGGGTCACGCTGAACGAAGCGCTCTAGTAGTGATATCAAGACAGCATCATTTGAAGCTCAAGGACTTCACGGCGAAACTGATCTTTGGCGCCTTCAAAGCCGGCTTGGCATATATCAGACGGCTAAGCGAGGTTGAGCCATCAATACGCTTTCCGGTCTTCATTCTCAACTACTTGCCGCCAGCAGGCTCCTCGATTTTCCATCCCCACATGCAAGTATTGGCTAGAGACATACCATTCTATTTCGTCGACCTGCTGCTAAAGAAAAGTGAAGCCTACTATCAAAGCAACAAGTCAGACTACTGGCAAGAACTGGTATCCAAAGAAAAGTCAGGGAAACGATATCTCTTTGAAAAGAACGGCGTGGAGTGGCTTGTTCCATTTGCGCCGTTGAGAGGCCTGAATGAAGCCCAGGCCATAGTCAAAGGCAAATCTAACCTGCTAGAACTAAATAACGACGAGTGGCTTGGACTGGCTGAAGGCATCTCAAGAATTCTTCAATTCTACAGTGAACGAGGATACACAAGCTTCAACGCCATTCTTCTGTCCGGCCCATTGGGTGAACATTTAGGTTATTTCCGCGTAAACTTGAGGATTATGAGCAGACCTGGAATACAAGCGTTGAGTTTCACAGATGCCTGGGCAGTTCCGTACCTGCTTTGGGATGGGGAAGCCGTAGAGGAACCTGAAGCGTTAGCAGAAAAAATCAGGATGTCGATCAAGGAATTGACCGAATGAGTTCAGCTCTTGCAGGTAGCGACATCGATCGAACGTATGGATCCGCTATGCTGAAAGATCTTGTGTTACTGCTTTTGGAGCGTTCTCCTTCACCGATGCTATTCCTTTCTTGCACGCTTCTTTTGTTTCGTAGGGTTCGCTCGCTGCTATTATCTCGCCGTTCGGAGCTCTCAGCCTAAATCTGAACTTTCCATTCATGTCCTTGAATATCTCGAATTGCGCCTTAGGCATGTTTTTCCCTCTGATTTCTGTCCGAGAGACCCGGTATAAAAGACTTTCACGTGAGCTAAGGTGCCACTGGATCGATCAAATCGATTGATCGTGAATCCGGCGAACAGCTACTTGACCAAACCCCGGTTGAGCAGTCGCTGATGCTCCCAGGCCGAATAGTCCCTGGGAGGGTTGACGATTTCGGCGTCCGGCTTTCGCTGGAGCCTTGCCACATTATTAGGGCATCCCGTGACACACAACCCGCAGCCAATGCACCTTTCCCGTTCTACAACTGCCACCCCGCCCTTCATGGAGACCGCATGCACTTGGCATCGCTCTGTGCATGTTCCACAGCCCAGGCATTCATCCGGATCGATGACCGCGTGGTAGTTGGCGTGCGCTACCGAGTTCTCGACGCCCCACTCGTTGATCCCCCTAAGTATTCCGCAGCAGCAACCGCAACAGTTGCATACATAGCCGAAGCCCTTCACTACATTGCTTACGGTATGAACCAAGCCGATATCCTCGACCTCATCAAGGATGGCCAGCGCCTCTTCCTGCGAAATGTCATTTCGGCCGGGAGGACGCTCAACCGAGGAGAAGCCGATGCAAGTCCTCAGCGGAAAGTTGCACCGACGACCGATGTAATCTTGCTGTACTCGGCAAATGCAATCACGGACACGAAACGTCTTGGAGGCCAGGAGAATTGCCCGCACATCGTCATAAGGAAGGATCCACTCGGACTTCAGCGCACTTTGCGCAGGGACAACACGGTGCAGGGCAGGTTGTGGCTTCATAATACCTGCCGCTCCTCCATCCATCATATACTGCTCGACCAGATGAGCAAGCTCATGATCCATGCTCTCCAGCTGAGCTTCGTAGATCCCGACCACGAAGGGTGCCAGCCTGAACCGTAGCCTCCCGGGCTGCTCATCGAACCACAAGAGGCCACGCCTAGCCATCTTCATCAATCCTGTTCTGGCATCCTCAGCCGACAGTCCCACCCGTTCCGCAATCACCTCAATGGGCTCCATGTCGCCGCATAATCGGCTGGCTAGTGAGGCCTCCTGTTGTGAGAAGATCTTCTTCAGAAGTGGTATCTCAACGTTTGATGCTGTTCTGGGAAAACCGTTTGGAAGTCTGTCCAAGGCATCTGCAAGCCGCTCATAGACATCATCGGTCAACTTGTCATCCCTTCTCTGCACCTGATGGAGCCTTTCCTCCTTGTTGGCGTCCTATGCCGCCTCTTCGTGATCTGTTCCGAGTAGGAACACCGCTTATATTGTTTGCGGGAATTTCTGGGCCGCAGGCTTTGCCTCCGCTTCGATCGCTCTATCCTGTGGGTCAATCCAATGTGACAGACTTCGAGTTCATGGACTCGCTGTAACCTACCTGATACCCCATGTCTGGTGCCTGAACACTAAAGCTCTGGACGAAAGGTAGATCAACAGTCTCTGCCCTGGGTCAAGCTCAACAGTATTCTTGTAGCTCCTTCAACATATCTCGCACATTTGTTCTCTCTTAATCCTGATTCCCTGAAAATTCTTTTTCCTTCAGGCGTTGTCAAGTCACACTTGATTAGATCAAGACAGAAGACACTCCCAAACTCTTTTTCGAACATCTTGTAGCACTCGGAACTCTTTGCCACGCATAGATCGAAGGCACTGCTATCGCCGATTCTGTTTCGGCCATATTCTAGCCCCATAGCCATTATCGCTCCAGCCAGGGCACCGCACACCGAGCCCCTTCTGCCAATTCCACCTGCAAAGCCAGTCGCAATCCTAGGGATAATCTCGCTGCTTATGCCGTTTGCATCCGCAAAGCCCATCAGAACTGATTCGGAGCAAGCAAGCCCTTCCCTAAAAAGCGAAGATGCTTTTCTAACGGCGTCTCCCATTTCAATCAGGCCAGTCCTTTGGAAACTACCATAAAAACATGCATCAAAGGCTTATTTCCATTGTGGCGAAGGACTCTCAGCTGCTTGTCGATCGTTGGCATCATCATGCTTTGTTTGTGCAATCATCGATGTACTTACGCTGTCTTTCCATGTTCACAGCGTGTTTTTCTAGGAAGACTGAGTCTAGGTTGATTTTGGGGTCGATGCAGTAGGCAGCGTGTAGCAGGTAGTACACAGCATCAACAATCTCCTCCACAATCCTGGGGGTACCTGACCCCTCAAAATCCTCACTCTCAGCGCGGTGCTTCCAGAGATTCACCGCTTCCCCGATCTCTGTGACCGCATAGAGGAACTTGATGTTGGGATCGCGCCCCCAACCCTTCTCCTCAGCCAGAGCAGCCACAACCCTCTTGCACTCCTCAAGCGTCGGCATCTCCCCTCACCCAACAGATTCGCCCAACGGTAGCACACCATCTTTCTTTGATTTCACTTATAAGATCGATTGATCGACGCGTCAACATCCTCATCTTCTTTCCCTACCACCCCGTTGTTCTTGTAAACCGAAATTACCAGTGGAAGTGCTATTGCCAAATATGCGAGGTGAACTATCACCCTAGCCCATTCGGCGCTTACAGTGTAACCAAACATCACTGCCAGTATGGAGCCTATTACACCCGTATCATGTAAAGGGCTGTCTTTGGGTATGTCCAGGACGTAGGCGTGCTGGCCTAGCCAGCCCGGTTCGATTCCGACACCTTCGGAATACTCTATCAGTTCATGGACTCCGTCGCCGGTCAGTCCTGCCGCCAGGAGCACAAGCAATATGCTTGTGAAGTAAAAGAACTTTCGTATGTTGATCCTCATGCCGACAACAAATATTGTGTAGCCAAGAGCCACTGATGCTGCTGTGCCGAGAAGAACCCCCGCCAAAGTCCCTACGACATCTTTTGGTAAGAATGGAGTCAGAAAAAGCACTGTTTCGAGTCCTTCTCGAAATACGATGATGAAGGAAAAAGACGTCAGAGCGATGGTTGCGCCTCGAGTTGCAATGGTTTCCAACCGTTTTTCTACTTCCATCCTGATTTCTTTCCCTTTTGCGGCCATCCAGTAAATCATGTAGGACAATACTGAAACTGCGAAAAGAGCCGCGACTCCTTCAAAAAGCGATTTGGCAGGTCCAGCGAGACTGCCGTAGACAAACCAGATGGAGGCTCCAGAAACAAGGCTTGCCGCTGATGCGAGGTAAACTCCATACCATGCATAGCGTGAGAACGCACTTTTCTTGGTTCGTTTCAAATATGCTAGGATTATTGCTGTTATGAGCGCAGCTTCGAAGACTTCTCTGAAAGCCAACAAAAACTGCCCGATCAACACCGGCCACCTTTGACTCCTGGACGGTTCGACGCGCTGGAGCTATGAACCAATCGACCGAGCGGATCGAACCCGATCGGCTGACTAGTCCTCCTCTTCGCTGTCGCCTCTCTTTCTTTTTTTGACGGCGAACTCGGGGTACTCTCTCAATTTCTCCGCCATAGTTCTCAGGTGTCTGTCGACCTTGTCATTTACCGTTCCTTGCTCAAATGTTCCGTCCGGGCGCCTTGCGCCTGCTTTGACCCCTGTGAGGAGCTCAATGCCTTGATCGATGGTTTTGACAGGGTATATGTGGAACTTTCCTTTCCGAACGGCCTCTAACACTTCCTCCTTGAGCATGAGGTTTTGCACGTTGCTTTCAGGGATCAGGACGCCTTGTTCTCCCGTGAGGCCCTTGGCCTTGCAGATTTCAAAGAATCCCTCGATCTTCTCGTTCACTCCGCCGATAGGCTGAACGTCCCCCTTCTGGTTCACGGAGCCCGTGACCGCGATGTTTTGCTTGATGGGGAGGCCTGAAAGGGCGGACAGGAGCGCGTATAGTTCTGTGCTGGAGGCGCTGTCCCCTTCTACCATCTCATAGCTTTGTTCGAAGACGAGGCGTGCCGAGAGGGTGAGGGGCTTGTCTCGAGCGTACTTCTCAGTGAGGTAGCCGCTGAGGATCATGACTCCCTTGGTGTGGATCCGCCCTCCCAGCTTTGCCTCTCGCTCGATGTCAACGAGGCCCTCTCGACCCACGCCTATGCTGGCGGTAACCCGGGAGGGGTTACCGAAGGCAAAGTCTCCTAGGCTCATGACCGAGAGGCCGTTCACCTGCCCGACAGCTTTTCCGTCGGTATCGATGAAGAGGACGTTCCGTTCAATCATTTCTCGGATCTTCTCTTGGATGAGGTTGGAGCGGTACACCTTTTCTTCGATGGCCTTCTTAACGTGGTCAGCGGTTACATACTCAGAGTTCTCTTGGGAGGCGTAGAAGTTGGCTTCCCGAATGATGTCAGCTATCTCCCCGAACCTGGTCGAAAGCTTTTGCTGGTCATTGGCCAGCCTAGACCCATACTCGATTATCTTGGCCACACCTGAAGAGTGCAGGTGCTTCAGTTTCTCCTTTCGGCAGATTGTGCAGATGAAGGCCGCGTATTTTCGCATGTTCTCGTCTGTTCGATCCATGGTGGTGTCAAAGTCTGCCTTTACCTTGAAGAGCTCCTTGAACTCCATGTCCAAAAGGTACAGCTGATAGTAGAGGAGTGGGTTCCCGATGAGGACCACCTTAACATCCAAAGGGACGGGCTCAGGCCTCAACCCTTTAGTGGTGATGAAACCAAGGCGTTCCCCCGCCTCCTCGATGATGATGCGCTCGTTCATCAGAGCTCTCTTCAATGAGTCGTATGAGAAGAGGTTGCGGAGCACCTCCTCAGCTGGAAGCACCAGATATCCGCCGTTGGCTTTGTGTAGGGAACCTCCACGGATCATGGTAAAGTCTGTGGTGAGGACACCGAACTGCGCCTCCTTCTCTATCCTTCCGAAAAGGTGGTGATGGGTGGGGTTGAGTTCCGTGACCACCGGAGCCCCTTGAAGCCCGGAGTTATCCGCTATGACGTTCACCTCATACTTCCTGAAGGGCAGCTCCTTCGCCCAGGGACCCAGGAATGGAACTGGTGGAGCCTCAGGTTCCCTTATGAACTGGGTGAGGCTCTCAAGGATGTCATTTCTCACTTCCTCCAGGAAGGCTTTAACACCCGGAAAATCCTCGTATTTCTCTATGAGACCGTCGACCAAGTGGCCGATGGCGTAGATGGCGACCTCTCGATCGATATTCTTCATCTGTTCGTTGGCCTTTCTCTCCAACCCTCGAAGCTGCCTTAAAGCGCTTCTAAGTTCTCCACTCAGTCTTTCTCTCTTTTTCTCAATCTCATCCCTGGTTTGATGGGGGAGCGACATGAAGGCCTCATCACTCAGAGGTTGCCCCTTCACAACCGGGACGATGAGGAGTCCGATGGGTGTGCTTCGAAGAACGAAGCCCTCCTTCTGAGCCTCTTCGTTCAGTCGAGCTAGAAGGTCGTTCCTCTCCTCTTCAATAGCCCTGATTGCAGCTTCCTTTTTCTTGACATAATCTTCGCTTTCGAAGGCCTTAGGCAAGACCCTTCGGACTTCGTCGACGAGGTTTTTCACGTCCTTCTGAAACTCCTTCCCTCGACCGGGAGGCAGTCTTATGGCCTTTGGTACAAACGGATCGCTGAAGTTGTTCACATAGCACCAGTCAGGGGGGACAGGCTTGCCCTTGGCGACCTCCTCTAGAAAGTCCCTCACAGCCGTCGTCCTGCCCGAACCCGGGAGACCCGCCACGTAAATGTTGAATCCCCGTTGCTTGATGTCCAGGCCAAATTGGAGGGCTCTCACCGCTCTCTCTTGACCAACGATCACTTCAAGGGGCGCCATCTCCTCGGTCGTTTCACAGCGTAACAACTTAGGGTCTAATTCCATCCTAAGCTTCTCGACAGGCAACTCGACCAATTCATGAACACTCCTATAGGGGCAAGCCTATGAGATAATTATCCAAGATATAACTTTACCATTGCGCTTGACAATCCTAGGAACGCGTATAGTGAACCCCGGCCGGATCCTTGTGGGGATCGAGATCGATCGATCGAAAAGAAGATATCCTCCAGGGCATCCAAATCTATAGGAGTGTCGAGCAAAGGTTCCTTCTAGGACAGGCGCTCCCTGTTGCCTCAGATCGATCGATACGCATTCTCTCAATCTGTTTCCTGCACTGCTTCGCCGAGTTCTTGTTAACGAAAATATGTTCCTCTAAGTTTGGCTTCAATTAAAAATAGACAGATTCAACATGCTGCCTAAGGGAGAAGAACAGCTGCTGCAACGACCGTTGTCCATAGGCCGTTTTTATCCCCGATCGCAGATTGCGTCATGTTGGTTGTCTTAATGATTAGTCCGCTGGTTTTGAAAAGCTGTTTTCTCTCGTCCCAAGCCGTTTCGGGGTCAAATGGGATTCCCATGGTTGTAGCCAGCATCGTTGCAGCCAAATCCTCTGCATAGTCCCCTGCCGCCTCATCGGTCTGTCCGAAGGAAGAGTGCTCAGAAAGATAGCCATAATTGTTTTTGCCTGATGGAATGGCCGCTCCTATTGACGCTGCAATCTGTCTATAGGGCTCGTTGGTTGAGTTCGTGGATAGAACGACAAAGGTTATTTCACCTGGCTCGAGCGTCTTCAGGCCTTTTTCTCTTGAGATGAGCCTGCAACCCGGCGGTATTATGCTGGAAACGCGGACTATGTTGCAGTGCTGTATGCCTGCATTTCTCAAGGCCAGCTCAAAGGATTGTAGGGACTCCTTGTGTTTGCCAACGCCCTTCGTCAAGAAGAAAGATCTCGGGATCATCGCCAAGGTAGGTCAAGAGGACAAGTTTATTATTCTTTCGTTTTTCCTCGGGCGCCGGGGTTTTATCCCTAAGGGGTGTCTGTTGAAGATTCTATGAGGACGGGGAAGATGGTCAGTCGATCTGATACCTGAACCTCTACTCAAACCTCCTTCTCAAGGCAACGATGGGTGTGCCAAGCACAGATATTGCCAAGATGCGCTCTCAAGGTCTGTGCCCCCTGTTCTGCTCAATCCGGA